>SMTZ1_10003934_pt1 | contig 14939 bp, 9 predicted proteins | sample DeeMarSWOR136_30_FD_25667 | JGI IMG/M metagenome (IMG submission 25667)
TGCCCGAAAGTCCGCCTGCCGAAGACGGGAAGAGAGGATGCGTCACCGGGACGCATCCTCTCCTGTCTTACCAGTGCCAGAACGTAGTGAAACCTACTCTACTGCCTTGGAGAAGAACACATCCAGCATTATGCCCCACTCGCCAGGTTTGTTCGCCAGCTCAAACTTGCTGTCGATGTTGCCACTCACTGAGAGGACGAAACCGTTGTTGGTCGCGGCGCCGGTGTACCAAGCTCTGACGATGTCACTAACGTCGAACTCAGCCTCACTTTCTTCCCCCGTACCGGAGTGGCTTATGGTCATTAACGTGTCAACAGTCTCAACCGGAGTCACTCGGGCGAGTGGCGAGCCCTCCCAAGATTGACTGGCCGCGTGGACGTAGATGCCGATCCCCTCACCCAGCGTCGTATCCGCGTTGAAAGCCAGCTTGAGAACGGCAAAGTCAATTCTCTGAGCCTCAGCAATTCCCGAAATATCGAATTGTACGGCAAAGGAACTAACCGGCTTGTCCGAAGCCGATTTTATGGCCACGGCCTTCTCCGGCGTGAGGGAAACATGCCCTCCCAAGGCCGTCAGCGGCACGGCCATAACCGCCATGACAAGAGCCGCTGTGCATATGTAAGCGTGATACTTGTTCATTGTTATATCTCCCTTACTTGATCAGCATCATCTTCCTGGTTTCTACGAAATCGCCTGCCGCCAACTTGTACAGATACACACCTGTGGCTACCGGCTTACCTTGCTCATCCGAGCCATCCCACTCGATGTTATATACTCCGGCATCCATCTCCCGGTCAGCAAGCGTGATGACCCTCTGTCCCAGCACGTTGTAGACCTCAAGATTCACCTTAACCCGCTCAGGCAAATCAAACCCGATTATGGTGATCGGGTTAAAAGGGTTCGGATAGTTCTGACGGACGGTGAATCTGTTCGGTAATGGTTCGTCAGTGGAGACTCCACCTGCAATCTTGGGGGGATTGCCACCTGTGTACTGACAGCCGTACGTGACTTGTGACAGCGATGGCGTTGTGTCCACCGTGCCAGAGATCCAGTAGATCAATGCATCATTGTCCCACCAGTTGCCCTCTGCCTCAATACCCGATCCCGACGTGTTGTCAACCGCCTCCCCCGGATAATCCCACCAGGGTGGACCCGACGGTGGTCTCTTGGGCACGAGGTTCACGTGGAAGGTGTTCAAACCGGAGTCAGAATCAACAATCCCGAGGTCAAATACCGTTGAGTCCGTCAGAACATATCTGAACTTACTCGGCTTGAAACAACTGTTGCGCACCTTGCAGGATGACGCCGTTGGGGTCCCATGAATTGCTATGTACATGAACGGATCTTCATCAGAACCATGGGCACTGTCGGACACAAATTCGCAACCATCGATTGAAATATCGGCGCCGTTTTCGACATAGACTCCTTTCACACTGTTATTGAACTCGCAGTTGTCGATGCTTCCGTCCGAGTAAGCTGCCGAAATAGCCGGATACCCGCCTGACCCAGACGAGTGATAGTCATACTCCTTGAAAACGCAGTCGTCCACAGTTAGGTCCGAATTGTAAAGGCGCATCGAGCGCATCGGGTTCTCGAAGACGCATTTCGATATTACGGATGGCAAGTCTGCACCCGTGGCGTAAAGACCATATCCGGTAGTGATCTCCCGCGTAATTGCAAACGTGTCCTGGTATATGAAGGCCTTATCGCCTTTCGCGTACAGCCCGTACATGAAACAGTTCTCAAACCGACAGTTTGTCACAGTATCATCTCCGTATTCGCCAAGCCCCAAACCGAGGTAAGCGTTCTTGATGTAGGCATTATCAGCGAATACCTCACCGTACGACAACGTCATAATCCCGTACCAGGACGAGTCGGCTGCCGTATCCGGCCCCAGCTCAATGCGATTGTTCGCACCCCCCTCCAACCGGAGCGTTCCGTACACCCACATCTCGACTTTGTCGGCGTCCACACCACCGCCGAGAGAATCATAATACGCTGGAACAGAAACCCGGTTCGACTGAATAGTAAGCTTCTTCCCGTAGTAAACAGTTACATCCCCTACCATATTGATGGTCGCCCCAGGTGTCCAGGTCCAGTCCTTCGTTAACGTACCAAACCAGTTGGAATCCCTAATCTTATTGCGGCGCAGCAGCTTCGCGTGCCCGGGGTCCAGGTAAAGATCGTAAATCAATACGCCTGCCGAGTCAAAGACCGAATCGCAACTGTTGGCGTAGACATCCCAGACCTCGTAAAGACCAGGCCCGTCCTCCATGAATAAGCGCACAGTCTGACTGTCTACATCCGGTGGGTCATTCATCACCCTCCGATTAACGATATAGGCATAGTCGCACGTGTCTTTCTCGAAAAACGCCACCTGAACAAAGGCGCTATCATACTGCGTTAGCGTTTTGATGCTGTCAATAAACGACACGGACATGGACGCCAAGTTGTCCGTCCACCGCCCCGCAGACTTCCACGTCGCGTTATTGAAGAAGTACGCCATTGAGTCCAAGTACATATTGATTGACTTGTAGGCATTCCACAGCGCCAAGTCCATCGGATCGCCATTGTCATAATATACCATGCCCGTGCTTGGAGGTGGGCTCCCGGTGGTGGAGCAACTGCAGGCGGGAATCGTACACCAATCGTCCGGCAGCCCGGTACAGCCACCCGATGAAAGCGCCTCCAAGTCTGCCGACCTCGGCTTCGGCGGTAGCGAGTCCTCCGGGGCGTATGATTGAGTCGATGCCCAACGACTCAAGTACTCCCAGTAGCCGATGCCTTTGGCTCCGTATGCGAGCGCCAGATTGACGATCGCGCGCATCTCCTCAGCCGTGTACATACGCATTTTCTTATAGTATCCAGGGCCGTACTCAGGCTTGCGCAGCTCCCACCCGTCGAATGTTGGCAACGTCACCCAATAAGACATTGGGCTTATGCCCCCATTGATTATGTCCTGAACCCGTTCAATTGCTATTTCCATGTGCAGGATATTCTTTTCCATCATGCACTGAATGTTGGTGTAATCATCTTCCTCAGATGAGGAGCTGTAAAAAGCGAAATTAGGATACAGATCGAAATTGAAAAAGTCTGCGTCGCTATAGTAAATATACGTGTCAAAGTACTTGCCGCCGAGAGTGTCAGGGTTAGTGCCGTTGAACGCTCCCAGAGTTGTGATCTGTTCGGTCGGATAGTCTCCTGAGTTGCTTACTTCGCCAAGCACATTATTCATGCGCCTGAACGTCTGGACTTCCACGCCAAACGGCTCGTCGATCAGATAGACTCCATTCACATTCCCCTTGGCGTACGTATGGTTGTCGTACCACGTCTCAATCGAATCTGCTACCTCGCCTTTATGAAGATCAGCGAGAGTATCGAACGCATGACCCATGTCATTGTAGACAAAAAGGCTATCCAGATATAGCGAGTCATTTCCCGTCCAGTATACCCGGTAAGCAAAGTCAAACCAATCGGCCGCAACGCCGAGGGCAATCACCTTCGTTGAGAACGTCTGCCACTGATCAGGAGCATCAAAGTCGCCACGGTGAATGTCCTTCACAAAGCGATACGGGATGGCACACCAGACCGAGTCTGTTTCATCCCGGTAACAGATGTTTTCCAGGTATCCGAGATCAGTACGTGTGGAAGTATGGCAAAAGTCACCGTGGACAGGAACCGGTACAGTGTCACCAAGAGTTCGATACAACGTGTAATCTGACCCGTCGAAGACAGCCAGCAGAGTGTCGTTGTACCTGTAAAAGGACCATTTCTGGATGCTTGTGTCGCACGCGTACCGCCAATGGTGCTGCGCACGCAGATTGTCGAATACCATTTGAGCTACCACCGCGGTATCTTCCCCGGTCGTATCTGCTAACAGTAGCTTTACGTCATAGCTGAGTTCTGTGCCAATACCCGCCTGCCTCAGAATGTAGAAAGTCCCTTTGAAGAACTCCGTGTGCATGAATCCAGCCGTATCGACCACCGGATTGACAAACTGCACATCACGGTTTACTGGGGCAACCGGACTCGGAACTGCCCTTCCCACTGCATTTCCGTTCTTCACATAGCCCTGCAAATCATCACCGTTCACCGCGGACATGCTGCCGCTGATGGACTTCCGCACCGCATTCCAGAGGGTGAGCCCACCACCTATGGGTATCTGTTGACCCACATGATGCCACTGGCCATTCGCGTACTTCCATTCGTAGAAGTGAGGAGCATAGAAGTCTACCTCCAGACTGCAGAGGTTCTTGTATTTGCTGGCAGAGTCAGTGTTTTGGGTGTACAAGTCCGAGATGCCGTATTCATCGAGTTTGATGTAGAACGAATCCAGTGGCACCGTGCCAACAAAGTCTGAGTGGGTAAACACGTTGAACCGGTTACGGGAATGAATCGACACGGCCGTTAGCATCAGCAACGCGACGACCACTACCAGCCGTTTAACTTGACCTCGCATATGCCCTCCTTATGTCACAATTCGATAGTGATGCGTGGAACTGGCCCACGCTACTTCAACAACAGCATCTTCCTTGTCTTGACACTCTCACCGGAGGACAGCTTGCAGAGATACACGCCGGACGCCACCGGATCGCCATGGCCATCTCGGCCGTCCCACTCCACCCGGTAACTCCCGGCCGAAAGCTCATCCTCCACCAGCACCCGGACCTCTTTCCCCAGAATGTTGTAAACCGTCAGCCGTACGTGACTCCGCAAGGGCAAACCAAACTCGATCTGTGTCGAAGCATTGAAAGGATTAGGATAGTTCTGAAACAGGGTGTAATCCCCAGGTAATTTCGGATCATATTCGTATTCCACATCAAGGGAGCCGGACCAGCCAGCATAAATGTAAACCAAACCCTCGTTGGAACTGCCCTCGGCTGAAAAGGCAAAATCATCAATACCATCCCCGTTGAAATCCCCTATCCCCGTGCACGAACGCCCAACCTCATACTGCAAACCGGGGATACTCGCGTTGTGGATGCGCACGTCCCAGACACTGTCGGCCTCCGGACCACCCAGGAAAATCTCCGCATATCCCGCTCCTGCAAACGGGAGCGGATACCCTCTGATGAAGTCATCGTAGCCGTCATCGTTCACGTCGCCCGCCGGAGCGACGAAGTCAGCCTTGCCGGGAATGACGATATCCGGCAGGGTGTCCAAGCCGGGACCTCCGAAGTAGATGTGAGCGGTGGTATCTGAAGATGGATGGGTTCCCACGTACAGGTCATCAAAGCCGTCCCCATTGTAATCGCCCACACAGGCCATCCGATCTCCCCACATGTCCTGGTGGAGCGAATACTCGCCCGGCCTCCGAATGACAAGATCTGGAATAGTATCGAAGTCTGGCCCTCCGAAATACAGATACACTTGCCCGTTTAGATTCTGCGCCGGATGCGCCCTCATATTGACGGCAATATCAACTCTGCCATTCCCATCAAAATCACCCGCGACAACCCTGTCAGCAAACTGATAACCAGGGGTGATTAACGAATCGGGCGGGGCAATCCGCCTGTAAGGCGCAGAATCCACCGGCGCCTCCAACGAAAACACCAGAAAGGCCTGGCCGCCGTTGGCTCCCCAAACCAGTTCGTCTGATCCATCCTGATCAAGATCATACCCCCTCACTGCCCGACCGCGCGGCTGGAGTGTATCGGTTCCGAACCACAAGTCGTGAACACCGTCATTCGCCGGGCCACCCCAATAGACCATCGCACGAAGTAACGAACCGGCAACCGTTTCCGATGAGAAATCAGGAAAACCATCGCCATCAATATCATCAAGATTAGAGAGAGAACCGTAGATGGAATCTCCGATAGTCAAATCTGCCACGGTATCCAGCGTCGGTCCGCCGAAAAACAGCTTGGCACGCCAGACTTGGGGCAAGGGGTAATCTCGCCAGTCGAAGACAAGAATATCATCATACCCATCGTCGTTCTGATCGCCAATGCCGATTACCTCCCACCCCAGCAGCGTGTTCGGCTCTCCCTGTAAAACACCAATCAAATCCGGCAACTGGGCGATTGAGGGACCGCAAAAGAACAGAACAAAGCAGACCGCTGTTTGCAGTATCCCGGCGGACAGGTGCCGTATTTCGAAGAGGGGCTTCAACTGGCGTCTCCTTCCCAGAATCCCCCCTCCGCTAAGACGGAGAAGCCGCGATACCGTTCAACCGGTAGCGCGCACGAGCCACCCCTGCTACGCTGCGCCTCAGTTCCCGATATGGTATGTATTGCGCTCAAACGCCCCTCGCGGCTGAATACGAATACTCTGACGTGTTCCGAGACCAATTCAGTATCCGGTTGAGCGGCTGTCAAGCCTAAAACTCGCCTTCAGGAACCATAATGCGACAATGCATATCCAGTTTTTCTCCCCGTCCCCCGGCCTGGCAGGACACCCAAATGGAGGTTTCCCGGCTCACCGCGCCTGACTAACCCAATGCGGGCCCGACCGTTACCGGCGTGAACACGGTTTGGGTGAAGAGTGCCCCCGGCTGTACCAAACTCGCCTCCGGCCGCAGGACAACCGAGCCAGCCAAGCGTCTCCCAGAGTTCTTCTTCTTTGTGACCGCAATCGGGTCCGCAGACTGGTCCCGGGGGCGACTCAATTCACAGCAACGTCAGTTTCCGTCAGTAGGCCAGTCAGGTAGGCTGGGCTTGCCAGCCACCAGGGCCCGACTTCTGGGTATCAGGCAGCAGTCAAGAAGTATGCAATCAGGGGCTGAAAGGTTCTACTAACGTCCAGCCGGGGGAGCAGCGACTCGTCCTTTATTGACAGACAAAGGAATGCGCGATCCGCACATCCCTCATCTCTTGCATCTACCCGGTTCAAGAACGGAATCCTCTTTGTCTGGAAGTGTTAACCAGCCTGCAGACGGTACAGGTAAACGTCGGCCGCGACCGGCGTGTGAGTGCCGCCAGGGTCGTGCCGGCCGTTCGTGTACGTCCCGACCAACGGCAAGTGTGTCGGTTTGAAAGGGGGGCGATCCGGGCGCGTACAGTCCGATGGCAAATGACAAAAGGACTACTCAGCTGTCGGGAACGCCGATAGCCGGACACCATGCACCTTTTCACTGCCAAGTTCAATAAAGCACTCGGAGATTAATTCTTCCCCCGTATCAACAAACTGCAGCGAGAAATCGGAAGCCGGTTGATAGAAGATGTTGCCACTGCGGGCCAGCACGATCCTCGGTTGTCCGTCTCCCACCAGGACGCAAAGGTGTCCGCTGCAAAGTGCGGCCGTGATCCGTAAACCACGGGCGTCAAGCATCCCAATCCGCTGACTCCCGGCGTAGACGTGCCGGGCGGTCGGCGAACCCTCTAAGTCCGCGTACTCGGCCAAAACCTGCCCATCCTGCCCCCGGACATGGTATGTGCAGTCGCCCTAAAAAACGGCCACAGCGGTCAGGCAGAAGACCTCCGCCCAGGGACTCCAGCCCGCCCCAAACAGGCTGCTAACCGAATATTCAGCGAAGTCCGAGAGAGCACCTCAAGCGCCCACCGAGGAATTGACAGGGAGTCACTGAAGAGAGTATCATCAGAACGATACGGAGTGAAGAGATTGGATCTGAATCACAGGAACGGCCGACTCTTATGTGTGCGAATAGACCTGATAACCTGCCTGACGGCATAGTCAGATTCGATGGCGGTTCGATATCGGGAAAGGAGGAGTTCACGGTTATAGGTCGGGGTTCAGTGGGCGCTAAAGCCGGCGGCCTGGCCAAAGTCAAGAGGGCACTCGAGGATAAGATTGCCCCCTCCTTCCGCCCGTCGCTTCAGATTCAGATTCCCCTGTTGACCGTGATAACCACCGAGTTCTTCGACCCATTCATTGAGGACAACAAGCTGGCCTCGGTCTCCCTTTCCTCACTTACGGACGGACAGATTGCCGCCGCCTTCAGCCGAGCTGCGCTGCCCGCCGCGTTGGTCGACCATCTGCGAGTGTTCGTTTCCCGGGTTCGCACCCCCCTGGCCGTCCGGTCATCGAGCTTGCTCGAGGACGGTATGCGGGCACCATTCGCAGGCGTCTATGCAACCAGAATGATCGCCAACCATCAGCCTGATGTCGAGGACCGGTTATCGGCTCTCGTTGCAGCCATAAAGTACGTCTATGCATCGACTTATTTCCGGAAGGCGAGACACTATGTCGAAGCAGCCGGCCATATCATCACGCAAGAGAAAATGGCGGTGATCGTTCAGGAAGTGGTGGGAGGCTGGCACACGACCCGATTCTACCCGGAGGTATCGGGAGTGGCGCAGTCATTCAACTTCTACCCCACCGGACTCGCCCGGCCCGAGGACGGGGTGGTGGAACTGGCGCTCGGTCTGGGCAAAGCCATTGTCGACGAAGGCGCGGGCTGGCCTTTTTCGCCGGCCTATCCTCACGCCAACCCCCCTTACAACACGTTCAGCGACCTGCTGAACCAAAGTCAGAAGCACTTTTGGGCGATTGATGCAGCCAAATCAGAGGTTTCAGACCCGGGAAATGAAATCGGGAGCCTGACCAGGTATGCTCTGTCAGAGGCCGAGCATGACGCGGTCCTGTCTCTGGTCGCCTCCACCTATCGGGCAGCCGATGACAGAATCGTCATGGGGGCGAATGAGCCCGGGCCGAGAATCCTGGACTTCGCTTACATACTCAAGGCCAACCTGATACCGTTGCCTCAGCTGATCACAGAGCTGCTGGCCTGTTGCTCCGAGACTATCGGGACGATGGCCGATATAGAGTTTGCCCTGAACATGGGCCGGTCCAACGTTGAGCCGAGCCGGTTCGGTTTTCTTCAGGTCAGACCGGCCGCGGCGGTCTATTCTCAGGTCGAGGTCTCCGTTGATGAGCTCGCGGAGGGCAACGTGGTCGTCGCATCCGAGGCGACACTCGGAAACGGGACCGTTGAATCGATAAGGGATATCGTATATGTAAAGCCCGAGGAATTCAGTGCTCATGACACCACGGCGGTGGGGCTGGAATTGGAGTCGATCAACCAGAAGTTGACCAGTGCCGGCTGTGAATACCTGCTTATCGGCTTTGGCCGCTGGGGCAGCTCCGACCCCTCGGCCGGTATACCGGTGAACTTTGCCCAGATCCGCGGAGCCAGAGTGATAGTTGAGGCAACGCTACCCAATATGGACTTCATGCTGAGTCAGGGCTCCCATTTCTTCCGCAACATCATGAGCTTCGAGATCCTGTATTTGTCCGTGGGGCACCACGAGAAACACAAGATCGATTGGGACTGGCTGAACGACCAGCCGGCCGAGGCTGAGACCGCCCTTGTCAGACACGTGCGTCTTGCGTCTCCGCTGTCCATAAGAGTCGACGGCCGTGCTCGCCGGGGGTTAGTATGCAGATAACCGGCAACAGACGGCCTTGTTTTGAAACAAGGATGGGGCGAGGGCTGGGAGCCAACCTCGAATGGGACTTATATGGCTGCTGAAGAAGACGACCAGGACAGGGGATTATGCCATTGGGAGTGGCGCATGCAAATGGCTGAGCGTGTTGCCGCTCGGCTTGACCCTGCGCGCTTCGGGGTCAAGGCCGTTTACGTTATCGGCAGCACCAAACGAGGGACCGCCGGGCCCTCCAGTGATATTGACCTACTGATTCATTTCCAAGGTTCCGCGCAACAGTTGAGCGACCTCAGGTTCTGGCTCGAAGGCTGGAGCCTCGCTCTCGACGAGGCCAACTACTTGAGAACCGGTTTGCGGACCGGAGGTATCCTCGACGTGCATGTTATCACGGACGATGATATGGCGTCAAAATCGAGCTTTGCCTTGAAAGTGAATTCCCCCACCGATCCTGCCCGAAGCGTACCCCTGAAGAAGAGTGAGACTGCCGTCAAATCAGGTCGCGACGGGCGTTCTCAAGATCTTCCAGATCAAAACTAATCAGGGACAACTCCGGGCCGTCATGGGCGGCTGAGAAGAGATGGGTCCGCCCAATGCGATCCCGCCATGAACCAGACAGCCTGGCCGATTCGTGTATGTGTCCATGAAGAGAGAGCAGCGGCTGCCGGGTTTCGATGAAACGCCGAATGGCTATACTCCCAACGTGAAGGTCCAGTTGAACTCCCTCGACCCTCACACCATCGAGATCGGCCCGGTCAAGGCAGGTGTCATGAGGCGGCGCGTGGAACAGGAAAACGGTCCGCTCCAGGGAACCTTCGCCTGTGAGCCGCTCCAGGTCCGCCTTAATGGTCAACAGCCGGCGCTCCCTGTGGCTGATCGCCACTGAGACTCGCCCATCTTCGGGCGAGACCGAGCCGGGATCGACATAACGGGACACATCGTAGCGTTCCCAATCCTTGAGTAGGAAAGGTGTCGGCGGAACATATGAGTATCCGCAGATCTGAAAAGACTCTATTCCGACCATCTTGTCATGAACGTACTGAAGAAGTCCTTCCCTTTCCATCGTCAAGGCCATGTGCTCTTCGGCACGTTCATCATCGTTGCCCATGATCAGGAATATCGCGGGGTAGCGTTCGGCCAGCGTAGCGCGCACGGACTTGAGTCCGGGGATCAAAAAGCCGTCCACGAAGTCGCGCGGCTGCGCAGCCCCGGGCAAAAAACCCGATGGTAAGTAGTCGCCGCCGATAAAAACGATACCTGGCCGTCTGGAGACGATGGACTTGAACAAACTCTCGTACTTATGCAAGTGTCCATGCAGGTCCGAGACAAACAAACAGGTCGTCAATTTGGGGACTATCATACCTCAGTCGGGGGTTCTTCTTGTTCAGTGCGCCTTTGTTCGCAGCGGCCTATCCACCCTTCAACAGCTTTCATTAGAGACTCCCTCAGATTCTCCGCCGTCCCATGAACCGGCCGTAGCTCCTCCGCCAGATCAGAAAACCCCGTGCGGTCCAGCCATGAGGAGATGATATCATTGTCTGACAGATATTCCAGATTCTCCGGGGTGGTCGACTTCAGCGCGGCCAGGAGTTGTCTGAGACTGAAGATTTTCGCACCATCCACGATCAGCGGCGCGCGTTGCATGTCGAGAATCTCCTGTTCCAGAGCACCTGTGAGCGCCGCAATCATCTCTTGCCCCCTAAGCTTCTGCGGCCTAAGCTTATCACCCAAGGCCCTGAGACTATGCATGTAGAACCAAGTTGAGAATCTGTCTTTCTCTCCGTACATCTCTAGAACGGACCTCAATCGCATCGCGTCCGGCCCGCGGCCGCTCGCCTTCATCAGAATATCAAGGATCTCACGAATGTCCTTGAGGCGGTATAGTTCCTTCCCGTCCGCGTCGAATAACACCAAGTCGCCCATTCCGGTATGATCACGGATGTGGCTTCTCAGGGTCTCCAGGCTGCCCGGGTCGCCTTTGGGCAGTATGAATCCTTTATCAGCCAGGGTCAACGCCTCTTTGGCCTTTGAAGCGATGACAATAGGTATGCGAGTGTAATGCTTGTTGACCAGATGTATGAGATCCGTGCCGGAATCGCTGCTGATCTTACCTTTCCTCGGGAAGAAGATATCAGTGATCAGACATATCACCTTTTCACCGAGGCCGTGGTCCCGGTAGTCAGGGCCGATTTCATGCTCGTCGGCGACTCCGAAGATGAACCTGACGGCTTCCTCATATGTCCGGGTAAGTTTGACCACGGCCCTTTGCCCAATGATGCTATACAAGATCGGGAGAAACTGTGAGGACCAGCTCGGCTCGTCATCCACGATCAGGACGATAAACCTGCGAACTTCGGTGCGACGGGCGATGTTGAGGTGATCTTCAGCAGAGCGCACCACGGAAGGCGTTATCCGCGCTGGAGAACAATCGCTCTTGTTAACAGCAAAGATGAGATCGGCCTTTCGAGTATACGGGAACTCCTTCTCGGCCACAAAAGGCGGTGAACTCTGAATGAGCTTTACGAACGAAAGCAGAATAATCACCGCTTCGCGGTTGTTCTTCCGGATTGTCTCGGCGTCAATGAGATTCAGCGCGATGTCATCGAGAATGAATGCTGACGGTTCATCCGACCTAAGTGCCATAACGGCCGCCGGATCCAGCATCACTTCCGTGCCGACCCACGGCATCTCTGACCGAATGATCGCATCGGCTCTGCGGATTTCCTCATCGGCCGCAAATATCACGACCCGCCGAATCTTGGCGGGATTGATGATTCGCGGAACAAAGACTATGTCCCCGGCGGGGCCGGCCGGCGGACTATTCGAGGCATCGGGACTAATCACGAAACATCAATTCCTCTCAGCGACCACAGCGCAGCGATGGTTGACTGAATCGGCATAAATCGTCACCGCCTGCGGGAAGGTCAACACATAAAACGGACTACTCGTGTCGGGAGGACAGAAGAACCACGTATCCATCTTATCTTCCGTGGGCGCAATATACCCGTAGAATATATTGTTGCTCATGATGTTGGTCAGGAAGTGAGTTCCTTGTGTACCATACATTCGGGTCTGCATCCGTCTCTGGTCTTCACTGTAACCGCCCTGAATCATATATAGAAAATGGCTTCCATAGATGCCACCGGTAGTGCTGCTGTCCTCCGGCAACGGCTCAGCCCGTCCGGCTACGTCCACACCGTATTCGAAAATGGCCACGGCCTGGTCGACCTCCCTGAAGTCGACATCGATCCCCCAGTCGGCATTACGGCTGCCCAGGCGACCGGGAACGATCATGAGGTAACCTTCCCGCCGTTCTCGCATTTCCCTGTTGAATTCGGCTATCCTTTTCCGAACGGAGTCACGCATGTCGCGGGAATAAAGAAAAGGTGATACCACCACGGCGTGTCTAATGCCGCGTTTGACACCGTGGCCCTGGAGATTGCTGAGGCTGAGGTAGGCATGGGCGACATGGTCGGGGATGGCGACCGTTCCCTGCACAATGGGCGGGAGAACCGTAAGCTGCACCACATGAAAGACGCCGTCTTCATAAGGCTTCCTGCTGAAATCCACATTGAAGACGAACTCGATCTGAAAATGCGACGCAATGCTGGCCGAAATCGTGTCCATCAGTCTCTCCAGCCCGGCCTTAAACCCAAAATGATCCTTCTGAACCAGCTCCTCGATCGTGATGACCTGGTTTTTCAGGCCCAACATCTTGATCTTGTGGAAGTTGGCGAACCTGACGTGCAGCTTCTTCATCGTCTCGAGCTCCTCGCCCGTCAAACCTTGATTCCTGGTCATGTCAAGAGCATAGAAGTACTGCTGGCCGGAACCGATCCGCATCAGCTGGAGCGGAATCGGGTTTTTGATGGTTGCCATCGAAATCACGGGGAAGTCATCCAGAACCGTTGCGTATCCATGGCCGAACGCGATCCTGGCGAATCCCTCACTGGGATTCTGTGTCTTGAGAGCATGGGGGAAGAAGGAGTTGGCCACCCCGGAGATATACGGATAGTAGAAAGGACCGGCCAGGGTGTCATCGTAGAGTCCTGGAATCGGGTTTATTACGATGGCCATCTTCTCAAGTTCGTCGCCGGCCTGTTGCTCGAGGAAGTGATCATAAATGTGATGCATCGCGTCCAGCAGTTGCTCGAAGCGAACTGTATAGTCGGGGTGGTTGTTGGGCAGCATGAACGAAATGTTCTCGCCCGCATGAATCGCCCAGGTGCCCGCCTCCGACACCCCTCCTTCGTTAGTGGCCGACGACCTGACGCCGATCGGACCGTCTCCGGCTGCCTGGTGAATACTCCTGAATACCGCCAGCTCCTCCGGGCCGAATCGCCGCCCGCACTCAAGATAGCGGTCAAAAAAGTCAGTGGCGAGGATACTGGTCGGTAGTTTGTTGGCTCGGGGCAGGTCACACTCGTTGATCCTGACCAGACCAGCTCCCTTCCCACCCAGAAGGCCGTCGCCATAAACCCTTACTTCTCTGAACTGGCGTATCCGTGCAAGGTCCATAGCCGTTACCTTATGATGGCAACCCGCGTCCGGGTCGCGGGCGCAACCTTGCTGGTCTAAGGGGGATCGGACTCTCTAAACGCATCGGACTGCAGTCCTGGTGGGTCCATCAGGAGTCGTCTGCCTGGCGCAGCTTTTCGCGCAGAGTCTTACGATTGATACCCAGGATTTCCGCCGCGCGCGTCTTGTTACCGCCAACACTGGAGATGACGTTGCGAATGTGTTCGGACTCAACTTCGGCCAGGGACCGGTTAAGACCGGGACCGACGCTGGAGGCACAAAGCAGGTAGGCAGGCAGATCCGTAACCTCACAGGTCAAGGTCTGAACCGTCAGAACCAGCTGATAAATCAGATCCTCCAATTCAGTGACGTTTCCCGGCCACACGTAATTGGCAAGAACTTTCACCGTGTCATCGGAGAGTTGCGGCACGGGCTTTCCCATCTCTTTGGCGAACCGGCCGAGGAAGTGCCGAGCCAGAAGCAGCACGTCTTCTCCCCTCCTTCTCAGAGGGGGTACCGAGACAGAATTGGCGATCAGGCGGCTGAACAGATCTTCTCGAAAAGCCCCACGCGCCACCATAGCCTGCAGATTCTTGCTGCTGACGGCTATCAGGGAGAAATCAACCGTGTGGGCGGCGGTGGAGCCGACCTCGCGGAACTCCTTTTCCTTCAGCAACTGGTAGATCTTGGTTTGGGCGACATAGGGGAGTTCGGCAATCTCCTCGAGACAGAGCGTGCCTCCCCGTGCAAAGTGACAGAACCCGGCCCGCAGCTCTGTCTTCCCACGGGTGTCCTCGATGATCCGCCCGAAGAGTTGACTCTCCACCAACTCCACCGGCAAGGCACGGCATTGCACTGTCACAAACGGGGCGTCAGCTCTGAGGCCGGTATAGTGAATCGCCTTAGCGGTCAATCGCTTCCCTGTGCCACTCTCCCCGGTAATGAAAACGGGGGCTTCGGAACCGGCCGCCTTCGAGACGCTTTCGTACAGGCCTTGCATGATATCTGAGTTGCCGACCATACCCAGCGGGCCTGCGGACGGGCCCGCCGCAGGAGCACTGCCGGCGCGGCGCTCCGAGA
>SMTZ1_10003935_pt1 | contig 14938 bp, 13 predicted proteins | sample DeeMarSWOR136_30_FD_25667 | JGI IMG/M metagenome (IMG submission 25667)
TATAATCCGGACCCCCCAAATCAAATCCCGGGGTCCCGCCTCTTACAATGACAGGATAATCTATCTTACCGTGTGACGCAAGAGGAATTGTGCGCTATGTCGGCGTGGCACACCGAGGGCTCGCAAACCTAACCCATCAATGTCTTTTTCCGCCGCACGGCGTCGCCGACCCGGCAGATGTAGGCCCGGTCTTCAGGGGACAGGGGGCCGTCGTTCAGCGCGGCGAGGTTTTCGTCGAGCTGTCTCGTATTGCTGGGAGCGGTCATGCAGACGTGAACGTGCGGATTGGACAGCACGAACCGGTAACATTCTCCGGCAGTCGGAATGCGGCTGTCTTTCGGCCAGCCCTTAGGGCGGCGCAGTAGATAACGCCAGCGGGTGGCCGTGTAGCTGACCACACCCGGATTATGTTTCTTCAGATAGGGGAAGATGTCTTCTTCAGCGCCCCGGTGGGCGGCGTTGTAGCGGAGCATGAGGACGTCGAGGTCACCGCGGGCGGCCTCCTGCCCGATGAATCTGCGGTGGTGGCCTGAAACGCCTATGAACCGCACCTTGCCTTCTCGGCGGAAACGTAACAATTCCTTTCGAACATGGTCGCTGAAGTGCTTGGGTTTCGTCACGCCGAGGAAGAGAAAGATGTCGATATGGTCGGTTCTCAACTGGCGGAGTCGCTTTTCCAGCGTGCGGCGCAGGTTGGGATGTCCTACCAGCAGGTTGTAGGCTCCGGTAGCGATTACGATTCGCTGACGCTCAACGGGGGGCAGTTCGCGCACAACTTTGGTGATATGGGTATCGAAGCCGTAGCAGAAGAAGTAGTTGATCCCGGCGTCCAGGGCCCGGCGGACGGCGTCGCGGCCCGGCCGATAGGTGGCGGCCAGTCCGAGCCGGTGGACCTTCAGGCCGGTCCGGCCGAGAACGGTATGGGCAAAGTCGTTGGTCACATCATGCTCCTTACGTTCCATGGCGAAGCTAGGTCTATGCGACTCGATAATGTCTTGTTTGGGAACATACTACGCGGTAGCGGCGAAAGGGAAGTGGATTGTGGGTTGTCTTTTCGGGTTCGTTTTCGCATATTACCGGCAGAAAGACGACCCACTGGTGCGGGCCGATTCGAGCCGCCAGGATGACGGCCGGCGCGCCGGAAAGGAAACAACCGTGTTGGCTGAACTGAAGCATCAGGTCGACCCTGATAAGTGGCCTCTCGCGCAGCATGTCAAGAACCTCGAAGTATCGATAATCCGCGAAATCCTGAAAATCACCCAGCAGCCCGGCGTGATTTCCTTTGCCGGGGGACTGCCCGCTCCGGAGATGTTCCCGCTCGAGGATCTGGCCCGGATCTCCCGAGAGGTCATCGAGAAATACGGCCCGAACAGTCTGCAATATTCGCTGTCGCAGGGAATCGTCCCGCTCCGGGAAGTCATCGCCGAGCGCGCTACGAAAGCGGGAACCCCCACCAAGATCGACAACGTGATTATCACCTGCGGTTCCCAGCAGGGGATTGAAATCCTGGCCCGGGTGTTCGTTGAGCCGGGTGATTACATCCTGACCGAGAACCCAACTTATGTGGGTGCTTTGCAGGCGTTCCAATACTACCGGGCCCGCTATGCCACGGTGGAGATGGATGACGACGGCATGCTGGTGGACCAGGTCGAGGAGAAGATCAAGAAGTTCAAGCCGAAGATGATCTACACGGTGTCGAATTTCCAGAACCCGACCGGTATCACCATGTCGGTTGAGCGCCGCCGCGAGCTTCTTGAGATGGCCGCCAAATACAGTATCCCGGTGATCGACGACAACCCGTACAGTGAGGTTCGTTTTGCCGGTGAGTCGCTGCCGACTTTGAAATCGATCGGCGGGGACGGAGTGATCGTGCTGAAGACTTTCTCCAAGACCCTGACGCCCGGTCTCAGGGTTGGCTGGATGAACGGTCCGGCGAACATTATCCGGCAATTCGAGAAGGTCAAGCAGTGCACCGATCTTCATACCAGTACGTTCGGGCAGTGTATAATCGCCGAATACATCGGCCAGGGCCTGCTGGAGCCGCAGATAGAGCGTCTTCGCAAGGACTACCGGACCAAGCGTGACGTCATGCTGAAAACGATGGAGGAGACCTTCCCAGAAGGTGTGACCTGGACTAAGCCCGATGGTGGTCTGTTTCTGTGGGTGACGCTGCCGAAGAAGATGTCGGCGAAGGCATTGCTCAGGAAAGCGATTGAACAGAAGGTGGCCTATGTGTATGGCGAGCCATTCTATCCCAACGGCGGAGGCGAGAACACGCTGCGACTCAATTTCTCAAATGCATCGCACGAGGGAATTGTCGAAGGCATAAGCCGACTGGGGAGGCTGTTCAAGGACAACCTGTAGGTTTTGATAAGGCGCCGGGGTGGGCCGTAGGACAGCCCGCTTCGGTACCGGATTGTGGGAACCCGCCCCAGCGGGTTTTTTCTTGAACTGAACCCGGCATCGGAATTATACAGGGCCTATGAAAACTAGATTTCATAAGTACCACGCCCTGGGGAATGATTTCATCGTTCTGGACGGGCCGACAAATCGCAGAATCACCCGGCGGCGTCTTCCGGCTCTGGCGCGGGCGATCTGCAATCGTCGCACCGGAGTTGGAGCCGACGGCATCCTCTGGTTGTCGTCCAGTCGAAAAGCCGACTGTCGGATGGATGTTTACAATGCCGATGGAGGCTGGGCGGAAAAATCAGGCAACGGCCTCAGAATTTGTGCCGTTCACTTGTCAGGTCCCCATCGCCGCCGGCGCGGGTGCACGATAGAAACGGGAACTTCGGTCGATCGGGCCGGTCTCGTTCGCAAGGTGAAAGGCGGGTACCTCGTGCGGGCGGAGTTGGGGGAGCCAGCCTTCGAGGCCGCGGCCGTTCCGGTGAAGTCGCGGCGAAAGTTCGTTATCAACAGCCCCGTTAAGATTGGCGGGGTCGGAATACCCATGACCTGCGTGGCGGTGGGAAACCCCCATGCCGTCGTGCTGGTCGACAACTTCGACTTCGACTGGCAGACCCTGGGAAGCGAGATAGAGACCGCTCAAGCCTTTCCGCAAGGTACGAATGTGGAGTTCGTCCGCCGGATCAGTCGGAAACATCTCAAGCTGTGTGAATGGGAGCGGGGGGCAGGCGCCACCGGATCATCGGGGACCGGGGCGGCGGCGGCGGTCTGCGCGATGGTGGTACTCGGACTGGCCGACCGTCGGTGCAAGGTTGAATTCGACGCCGGGGCGCTTACCATCGATTGGAAGAAAGACACCAACGTGGTGGAGCTCACCGGGCCGGTGCAGTTTGTCATGCAGGGAGAATTCGAGTTCCTGTGACCTCATATACCGAAATCTCCAGGCTCAATCGTCGTGGTAATGTGGTACCGCTTTGCCGGCGGGTTCCGTCGGATCTGGAAACGCCCGTCTCAGCTTTCATGAAACTGGCGGGCCGGAAGAAGTACTCTTTTCTGCTGGAATCTGTTGAGGGTGGCGAGAAACTGGCGCGCTACTCGTTTCTCGGTTTCGACCCGTTTCTGGTGATGGAAGGCAAAGCTGAAAATATCTGCCTTCGCAAGGGTCGTCATATCAAGCAGGTCGCGGCATCCCCGCGACTGTTTCTTGAAGAGCTGTTCAGCGTCTACCGGCCGGTCAGGGTGGAGGGGCTGCCTCGTTTTACCGGCGGCGCGGTCGGCTACCTGGCGTATGACACCGTGCGCTGGCAGGAGCGAATTCCCGATAACAACCCTGATCCGATCGACCTGCCCGAAATGATGTTCGGGCTCTACTCGACGGTAGTCGCATTCGATCATCTCAAACAGGAGATTTTGATAATCGCCAATGTGCTTCATGACCACGGTCAGCCCGGCTTGAGAGTCAAGTATCAGGAAGCGGCGGACCGGATCGAGCGAATTGCCGAGCGGCTCAGCCAGCCGCTTCGGCCCGTCCGCACCGCACGGGAAGCACATGTCAACAAGGTTACATCGCTGGTGAGCAAACGCCAGTACGAGAACACGGTGCGTCGGACCAAGCGGTACATCAAAGAGGGTGATGTTTTCCAGGCGGTGCTGTCGCGGCGGTGGCGGATCGAATCGCGTGAACCGGCCCTGTCGGTCTATCGCCGCCTGAGGCGGATTAACCCTTCGCCCTACATGTTTCTTCTCAATTTTGGCGGGGACGCGGTCATCGGGGCCTCGCCCGAAATGATGGTACGGGTCGAAGGCCGCCGCATCGAGACCCGCCCCATCGCCGGAACCCGGCCGAGGGGTCGCAACAACGATGAGGATCAGCGACGTATCGGCGACCTTCTGGCCGACCCGAAGGAACTGGCTGAACATACCATGCTGGTGGACCTGGGTCGCAACGACCTGGGCCGGGTGTGCCGGCCGGGCACGGTGACGGTTGAAGAAAACATGAAGGTCGAGAAGTACTCGCACGTGATTCACCTCGTCAGTTCAGTCACCGGGCAGCTTCAGAAAGGGAGGAAGGCGCTTGAAGGCTTGTTTGCCTGTACTCCGGCCGGGACGGTCTCGGGCGCTCCGAAAATCCGGGCCATGGAAATAATTGATGAACTCGAATCGTCCCGGCGCGGCATCTATGCGGGAACGGTCGCTTACCTCGATTATTGGGGCAATCTCGACTCGTGTATTGCCATCCGCACCATCGTGAAGAAAGGGGCCGATTACTTTGTCCAGGCGGGCGCCGGGATCGTGGCGGATTCCCGCCCGGCTCGGGAATACCGGGAGACCGAGGCCAAAGCGGGCGCGTTGATCGAGGCCATTACCGGGAAGACCGCGACATGATCTTCATGCTCGACAACTACGATTCCTTCACCTACAACCTGGTTCAATACCTGGCTGAAATCGGGGCCGAGCTTAAGGTGGCGCGCAACGACGAGGTTACGGTCGAAGCGGTACTGGCCATGAAACCGGCCGGGATGGTCGTGTCGCCGGGCCCGGGACGACCTGAGAACGCCGGTATTCTGCAGGAGCTGATCGAGGCGGCGGCCGGACGCCTCCCGGTGCTGGGGGTCTGTCTGGGGCACCAGGGGATGGCGCAAGTCTACGGTGCTCGAATTACCTACGCGCCGACTATCATGCACGGCAAGACCTCACGGATTCATCATGACGGCTCAATATTGTTTCAAGGCATCGAGTCGCCCTTTATTGCCACGCGGTATCACTCGCTGGTGGTGGAGCGGGAGTCGCTGCCCGCTGCGTTTAATGTCACCGCTTGGACTGACGACAAAGTGATCATGGGAATTACGCATAAGGAGTATCCGTTGTACGGGGTCCAGTTTCACCCCGAGTCGATTCTGACACTGTGCGGCAAGCAGATGCTCCGCAATTTTCTGGAGAGCCTGTGATACTGGCGGAACTGTTATCCAGACTGCTCAAGCAGGAAAACCTGAGTCGCGAAGAAGCGGTCCGGGCGGCGGACTGCGTCATGGATGGACAGGCCACCCCGGCGCAGATCGCCGGTTTTCTGGTGGCGCTGCGCATGAAGGGGGAGACGGCGGCCGAGGTGGCCGGCTTTGTTGAGTCGATGCGGAACCACAGTGTTCGCATCGAGGTCGATGATCCGGAGGCGGTCGACGGGGTCGGCACCGGAGGAGATGGCGCCCACACCTTCAATGTTTCGACCGCGGCGGGGATAGTGGCGTCGGCCGCCGGGGTGACCGTGGCCAAGCACGGCAACCGCTCGGTCAGCTCCAAGTGCGGTTCCGCTGACCTGTTGGAAGCGGCCGGGGGAGAAATCGATCCGGGACCCGACCGGGTGTGCGACAGTATCAACCGAATCGGCTTTGGTTTCATGTTCGCGCCTCGTTTTCATCCGGCCATGAAACATGCCGGACCGCCGCGGCGGGAACTGGGCGTACGTACGATCTTCAACATCCTCGGTCCCATGACCAACCCGGCCGGCGTCAAACGGCTGTTACTCGGCGTATACGATAAATCGCTTATGCCGCTGGTCGCCGAGGTGTTACTGATGACCGGAGCAGAGCACGTTCTGATCGTCCATTCGCGTGACGGTCTGGATGAAATCTCGGTGAGTGCCCCTACCGACTATCTGGAATTGAAAGAATCAGCCGTATCCGAGCATACTATTGATCCGTCTGAATTTGGGTTTGATGTCTACCCGCCGGCTGTTCTGACCGGCGGCGAGCCGGCTTACAATGCCCGCATACTCAGGCTGGTGCTGGAAGAAGAACCGGGCGCTTACCGCGACGCCGTGGCGCTTAACGCGGGGGCTATGCTGTATGTGGGCGGAAGGGCCGCGAGCATAGCCGATGGTTTCGAGCTGGCCGCCGATGCTATTGATAACGGTCGCGCCTTGCAGAAATTGAATGACTGGCTGGCCTTCAGTCAGCAGTAACCGATGGTTGTCGATCTACAACAGAATAGCGCGCGGTCTACGCCTCAGAGCGTGTGGGCCCGGGCCAGGGGCGGTCTGGCTGCCTACCTGGGGTCGGTGCGACTCTTCTCGCGCAATGCCTGGCTGTATCTGATCGGCTCCTTTATGGTGGGATTGAACTTCGCCGTGTTCGAGTTGCTGCTCAACCTGTACCTGAAGGAGCTTGGGTTTGTCGAAGGCCAGATCGGTTACGTTCAGTCGAGCCGGGCTCTGGGTATGACCCTGGTGGCCGTCCCGGCAGCAATCCTGCTCAGCCGCGTCAGGCTCAAACCACTGCTCCTTGTCTGCTGTGTGCTGCTCGCCTTCTTTTCGTACGGGCTTTCCACGTTTACCCAACTGACGTACCTGATCGGGTTCGGGCTCCTGGTCGGGATGACCTTTTCGTTCTTCCGGGTGGCGGCCGGGCCGTTCTACATGCGCAATTCCACCCGGACCGAGCGCACCCACTTGTTCTCCTTCTCCTTCGCCACGTACCTGCTGGCGAGCATGATCGGTTCGTTCGGAGGAGGTAACCTGGTCAAAATCATTGCCGATGCCACCGGTGATATCCTGCTCGGGTATCAGTACACACTGTATGTTGGGATCGCTGTCAGTACGCTGGCCATGATTCCGCTGTGGTTGATCAAAGCCGCGGCGCCGTCGACCGAAGAAAACCGGATCAGCCTCAATCTCGAGCAGCTACGCCGCCGCGGCGGCTTCTATTTGAAGATCTCAACGGTTAATCTCCTGATCGGGATCGGCGCCGGCTTGATAATCCCGTTCCTCAACCTCTACTTTCGCGACCGGTTCGGGCTGCCGCCGGAACGTATCGGATTCTACTTCATCCTGGTGTCGTTCGGCATGCTGGCCGGTACACTGTGCGGGCCTTTGCTCACCCCCCGATTGGGGCTGGTCAGATCGATCGTGGCGACCCAGTTGCTATCGATCCCGTTTATGCTTACGCTGGCATACGCCACCTCGCTGTACCTGGCCGTGCCGGCTTTTATTCTGCGCGCCGCGCTGATGAACATGGGGGTGCCGATCAACACGAATTTCAGCATGGAGCTGTCGGAGAAGAGTGAGCAGGGCCTGGTGAACGCCATCCTGATGATTTCCTGGACCGGTTCGTGGATGATTTCGGTGGCGGTAGGCGGCCACCTGATCGAACACTACGGTTATACTCTGGTTCTGAATGTTTCCTCGGGGCTCTACGCGCTTGCATCGGTGACCTATTTCATGTTTTTCTCCCGGGTGGAGAAGCGGCGTACCGACCGGCCCGGCTGGCATATGCCGCAGGAGACCCGCCTGTGACAATCCTCGAGAAGATAGCTGCAGCCAGGCGGGCCGAGATCGAGACTCTCAAACAAACGCAGCCTCTCGAGGGCTTCATCGGCGTGCTCGAGGCGTTGCCTCCGCCGCGCTTCAAGGCTGCCCTTTCAACGGCCGAAGGGATCAACATCGTCGCCGAGATTAAGAAAGCCTCGCCGTCAAAAGGGGTGCTCAGCGAGGACTTCGATCCGGCCCGGCTGGCCCGCCTCTATTGTGACGGCGCCGCCGCGGCTGTTTCGGTTCTGACCGAAACAACCCATTTTCAGGGCAGCTTTGAGTACCTTCAAACGGCCCGGGAAGTATCCGGCCTGCCGGTGCTGTGCAAGGACTTTGTGGTTGACCGCTATCAGATATTTCATGCTAAACATCAAGGCGCGGATGCGATTCTCTTGATAGTGGCGTTGCACTCGCCCGGCGCTCTGGCGCGGCACCTGCGCGTGGCCGGTCAGGTCGGGCTGGACTGTCTGGTTGAAGTACACAGCGAGTCGGAATTGAACATTGCGATTGACGCCGGAGCCGAGATAGTCGGGGTTAACAACCGCGATCTGGGTGATTTTAGTGTATCCCTGGAAGTCAGCGAACGTCTGGCCGCGTTTATCCCGCGAGAGGTTATATCGGTGTCGGAGTCAGGGATTTCTACTCATGCCGACATCGCCCGATTGCAGCGGAGCGGCTACCGCAACTTCCTGGTCGGCGAAGCGATTATGACTTCGCCGGACCCGATTGCCACCCTCAGGATGTTACAGGGCTTATGAAACGATTCCGAGTCAAGGTTTGCGGGGTGACGAGGACACGAGATGCCGTGCTCGCAGCCGAACTGGGGGCCGACATGATCGGCCTGATATTCTACCGCCGTTCGCCTCGGATGGTGACCGTAAGCCAGGCGACACAAATTATTCGCGGCCTTCCGCCGGTGGTGCGGCGGGTCGGTGTGTTTGTGGACGAATCAGTGGAGAAGATGCTGAGAATCGGACGACGGCTGCAACTTGACTTTATCCAGCTTCACGGTGGCGAATCGACCAGGCTCGTGCGGCGGTTGCAGAGTGAGGGTTTCCGGGTGATAAAGGCGTTTTCGATATCCAGCGCCGGGGACTATGCGCCGTTGGTCCGTTCGAAAGCCGATCTCCGGCTTCTGGACCATCGCACCGAGTACCAACTCGGCGGCACGGGGGAGACCTTTGACTGGTCGATCAGGCCGAAAGGAAAGCTCGATAACCTGGTGCTTGCCGGCGGGATCGATGTCGATAATCTGGCCGAAGGGATACGATTGTTCGATCCGCTGGTAATCGATGTCAACAGCGGTGTAGAAAGCCGACCCGGAATCAAGTCGTCGTCAAAGTTGAAGGCCTTTTTCGCGGAGTGTGACCGGATCAGGTATGGGACGTAGATTTCGCACAGGACCGGACAGGCGGGGCCGATACGGCCCCTATGGGGGCAAGTATGTGCCGGAAACGGTGATGCACGCCTTGGAAGAGCTCGAGGGTGCCTACCGTCATTTCAAAAAGGACCGCGCTTTCCAGGCCGAGTTTCGCGACTATCTCAGGGCATACGTGGGACGACCGACGCCGCTGTATTTCGCGGAACGCCTGACGGAGCGGGTGAAAGGTCCGAGAATCTGGTTCAAACGCGAGGACCTCAATCACACCGGGGCGCACAAGATCAATAACACCGTCGGCCAGATACTGCTCGCCCACGCGATGGGTAAGAAAAGGATCATCGCGGAAACCGGCGCGGGCCAGCACGGACTGGCCACCGCCACGGTTTGCGCGCGGTTCGGGCTGGACTGTGTAGTCTACATGGGTGAGGAGGACATCAGGCGTCAGGCGCCCAATGTTGGGAAAATGCAGCTTCTCGGCACGCAGGTCGTGCCGGTGACCTCCGGCTCCCGCACCTTGAAAGACGCCACCAGCCAGGCGCTGCGCGATTGGGTGACCAATGTACGGACCACTTTCTATGTAATCGGTTCGGTGGTCGGGCCGCACCCTTATCCCATGATCGTCCGGGATTTCCAGTCGGTCATCGGCCGCGAGACCAAACAGCAGGCGCGCCGGCAGCTGGGCGGGCTGCCGAACTGTATCGTTGCCTGCGTGGGCGGCGGCTCCAACGCGACCGGTATTTTCAACGCCTTTCTCCGGGATCAAAAAGTCAGACTGATCGGTGTGGAGGCCGGTGGGCTGGGTTTGAACAGCGGCGCTCATGCGGCCACGATTCTAAAGGGCAGGCCGGGAGTCCTTCACGGTTCATACAGTTACCTTATATATGATCGCGACGGGCAGGTCGTCCTGCCACATTCTATTTCGGCCGGACTTGATTATCCGGGGGTCGGGCCGGAGCATTCGTTCCTGGCCGACTCCGGCCGGGTCGAGTACGCCAGCGCTACCGACTCGGAGGCTCTAAAAGCCTTTCGCACCGTCGCCCGTCTCGAAGGTATTATCCCGGCCATGGAGACCGCCCATGCTCTGGCGTGGGTGATTCGGGAAGGACGAAAGTTCAGCAAACGGCAGAACCTGGTGGTCTGTCTGTCCGGCCGGGGTGATAAGGACCTGCCGATCATTGCCGCCGTTTCCAGGAAATCCAGATGAACCGGATTCCTCAAATACTGAACGCAGGAGCCGGGCGCAAGCTCCTGATCCCGTTCTTCACGGTGGGTTATCCGGACTACAGGACTTCGCTGGATCTTGTGCGGATCGGTCTCGATGCCGGCGCGGACATGGTCGAGATGGGCATGCCGTTTTCCGATCCGATGGCCGACGGCCCGGATATTCAGTTGTCATCCCAGGCAGCTTTGGCCGCCGGCACCAACATGCGTACTGTTCTCAGGGCCGTGGAGAGCGTTCGCAAGTCAAGCGACGCCCCGTTGGTCTTGATGGGGTATTACAATCCTGTTCTCGCGTACGGGACGAACCGTTTCGTTTGTGACGTCGCTCGGGCCGGAGGCGACGGGCTGATTCTTCCTGATCTTCCGGTGGAAGAAGCCGGCGAGTTACGTCAGGCCGCGAAGGAACGAAGTCTTTCAACGGTCTTTCTGGTTGCTCCGACCAGCTCTCCGGAGCGAGTAAAAGCGATTGATCGGGCCAGCACCGACTTTGTCTATGCCGTCACCGTCACCGGGGTCACGGGCGGACGTTCACGGTTCGGTCCTGACACCGACAATTATCTGCGAACGCTGCGGTCGATGCTCAGGAAGCCGTTCGTGGCCGGGTTCGGGGTTTCGTCCCCCGAGACCGCCCGTCGGCTGGCTCGATATGCGGACGGTGTGGTCATTGGCTCGGCGCTCATTGGGACCTTCCGGTCGGCTCGAACCCGGATGTCCGGTCTTCGGGCGGTCGGTCGTCTCCTGAGAAGCATCCGGGCGGCGCTTCAAGGCAGATCGTGACCTTGTCTTCTTTTATAATCTCAGCGGCATAGGTCGCCGGCTCAGGCAACCGAATTGGCCTCCAATATTATTGTTTGCCAAGGGCGTATCATTGTAAGATATTGGCGTTCTTTGGATGAGGACAAGGCGACACGATGGCTCGGGACAAGTACCGACAACAGTTTGCGGAGGCCGTAGCGGCTGCCTTTCGGGAGGTCTATGCCGATGCCGTGAGTGCTGCCGGTGAGACTGTTTTTGACGTCGAGGCGCTTTATTCCGGCCTCGTTCCCCCTAAGGACCCGTCCATGGGCCGGTTCTGTCTGCCGGTCTTTCGTTATTCACGGCTGTTGAAGCAGAAGCCGGCCGAAATCGCCGCCAGGGTCGCCGAGTGGGCTGGCCGCAGGCTCGCCGGTTCGGCGGTAAGCTGCGAGGCGGTCAGTGGTTATCTCAACGCCCGCATCGATCCGCTGGTCCTGACCGGGGACACCCTGACTGCAGTCGTCGCACAGGAAAACAGCTACGGCGACAGCGATCTGGGGGCGAGAGAAACATATCTCGTGGAGTATTCGTCGCCCAATATCGCCAAACCGTTTGGCATCGGGCATCTCAGGTCGACGATTATCGGTCACTCGCTGCGCCGCATCTACAAGAAGCTGGGGTATAACGCGATTGGCATCAACTATCCCGGCGACTGGGGGACCCAGTTCGGTAAGATGATTGTGGCCTACCGCAAATGGGGTGCGGAGGATACTCTCAAAGGCGATGCCGTCAAGAAGCTGCTTGAGCTATATGTGCGATTCCATCGTGAAGCCCACGAGAATGAGTCACTGGAGGACGAAGCCCGCCAGGCGTTCAAGCAGTTGGAGGACGGCGAGACCGGCGCCGCAACCCTCTGGGAACGGTTCAAAGAGATCTCGTATGATGAATTCAGCCGCATCTATACCCTTCTCGGGATCGAATTCGACTGGACGTACGGAGAGTCGGTCTTAAACGACAGAATGGAACCGATGATCCAGCGTTTGGAAAAATCGGGACTGACGTCCCGCTCCCAGGGTGCCCTGGTGGTCGAGCTCGGCGACGAAACCCTGCCGCCGCTGTTGCTGAGGAAATCCGACGGGGCGACGTTGTATGCCACCCGCGATCTGGCGGGGATGGTCTACCGGTGGGAGAAATACCCCGGTTTTTACGAATCGCTATATGTCGTAAACGTAGCTCAATCGGATCATTTCAAGCAGTGTCTGAAAGTGATCACCATGCTCGAAGAGGCCGAGGGCATTCCTCCCGACCATTGTATGGGCGGTCGGATCAAACATGTCGATTTCGGCTGGGTGCGTTTCGACGGTCAGATGATGTCGACCCGCAGGGGAAACACCATCCTGCTGGAGGACGTCATCGACGAGGCGGCCAGGCTGTCCGGGGAGATTATTCGGGACAAGAACCCTCAACTGGCAGACGCCGAGAAAGTCGCCCGGATGGTGGGTGTCGGGGCGGTGATCTTCTCGCAGCTGTCGCTGCGCCGGCAGCGGGATATCGATTTCCGGTGGACGGAAGTCCTTAATTTCGATGGCGGGACCGGGCCGTATCTTCAGTACACCCATGCCCGGTTGTGCTCGGTGCTCCGGCGGTACGAGGGGGAGTTCATCGCGGAGGTCGATTACAGCTTACTGAACCAGCCGGAAGAACAGCGACTGATCGAGTTGCTGGCCGATTTCCCGGCAGTGATTGTCGATGCCGCGGAGCAGTACGAACCATACTTCATATCCAGTCACCTGCTCAAGCTGGCCTCGGCGTTCAACAAAGTGTATCAACGCAAAGACGAGCGCGGCCGGATAGACAAGATCATCTCAGATGACGTCGACCTCACCAGGGCTCGAATCGTGCTCGTCAAGGCGGTGCAGATCGTGATAAACGAGGGCCTTTATCTGCTTGGACTCCAGGCTCCGGAGGCGATGTAGTCGGCGGATGACCGGGTTTGCGCGAACGACGATTGTTGTTGAGTGGATTCAGAGTAGGCGAACGGAGTGCGCATCTGAAACCACCACGAGGAGTGATTAATGCTTGTTGTCATGGAACATATGGCCACCCCGGAGTTGGTGGCAAAGGTCTGTGAAGAAATAGAGAAGATGGGGCTGACGGCCCACCCGATGCCGGGCGCCCAGCGAACGGCGATCGGGGTCACCGGCAACAAGGAGCAGATCGATTCCGACCGGATTGCCACCCTGCCGGGGGTGCGGGAGATAATCCATGTTACCCGCCCGTACAAGCTGGTGAGCCGGGAGTTCTATCCGGAGGATACGATTGTCAATGTCGACGGCGTGAAGGTCGGCGGATCGGGATTTATGGTGATGGCCGGCCCATGCTCGGTGGAGAGTGAAGAACAGTGCTATGCCATTGCCGAGAAGGTGGTCGAGTCCGGGGCGCGCATCTTCCGCGGTGGCGCCTTCAAGCCGCGAACGTCACCGTACAGCTTCCAGGGTCTCGGTGAAAAAGGGCTTGAGATTCTTGCCAGGGTCAGAGAGCGGTTCGGCCTCAAGGTAGTAACTGAAGCGGTGGATACCGAAACCGTCGGTCTGGTAGCCCAGTACACCGATATCATCCAGATCGGCGCCCGCAACATGCAGAACTTCTCGCTGCTGAGAAAAGCCGGCCGGACCGGCAAACCGGTACTTCTGAAGCGAGGTCAGGCGGCTACTCTCGACGAATTCCTGATGGCGGCCGAATACGTTATGGCCGAGGACAATAGGAACGTCATTCTGTGTGAACGCGGCGTGCGAACGTTCGCGGACCATACCCGCAACACTCTGGACCTGTCCGCCATACCGTTCATCAAGCGGAACAGCCACCTGCCGATCATAGCCGATCCAAGTCATGGGACGGGGCGACGGGAGAAGGTGCTGCCCTTGTCGCGGGCAGCGATTGCGGTCGGGGCGGACGGCCTGATCGTTGAGGTTCATCATCAGCCGGAGCGGGCGCTCTCCGATGGCGCCCAGTCGATCACTCCGGATATGTTTGATAAGCTGATGGGTGAAATGCGCCGCCTGGCGCCCGTGGTTGACAAGGACTGTTCGTGAAACGAGAGCTCAAGCCGGCACGAAGAACAGGCGGTACCGTCACCGTACCCGGAGACAAATCTATCGCCCACCGGGCCGCCCTATTGTCGCTTCTGGCCCATGGTCCCATTACGGTCAGGAATTTTCCCGGCAACGCCGACTGCCGATCCTCGCTCAATGCGGCCCGAACGCTGGGTGTGGTGATCGAAAAGGCGGGGGAGAACGCGCTATCGCTGGTCCCTCCCCCGCGAATCAAGAGTGAGCCGGACACAATCGTCGATTGCGGAAACTCCGGCACCACGGCGCGGCTGCTGGCCGGGCTTATTGCCGGGACGGATCGACGGGTGATCTTATCGGGTGACGAATCGCTGTCGAGACGCCCGATGACACGGATAGTCGAGCCGCTCAATGCCATGGGAGCGGAAGTTGCCGATACCGAAGGTCACCTGCCCTTAGTAGTCCAGGGCCGAAAGCTCCTGCCGTTTGAGTATCGCTTGCCGGTGGCCTCGGCCCAGGTGAAGTCGGCCGTTCTGCTGGCGGGGCTGGCGAGCGGCTGTTCGGTGACGATCCAGGAGGATGTGCTCACGCGCGATCACACCGAACTGATGCTGTCTCATCTGGGTGCAAAGATTGAAGTGCGCGAAGTGACGCCGGTGCTTCAGCCGGATCCGGTCGACCCTCGCAAAAGGCGACGCGTTATGCCCGAGGCATTTCGGAGAGAGATCAGGCTGACCTCCGGGAGCCGACTGTCCGGTGGAGAAATCGACGTTCCGGGTGATATCTCGACGGCCTCGTTCTTTTTCGCCGCCGCGGCTCTTTCGG
>SMTZ1_10003937_pt1 | contig 14938 bp, 15 predicted proteins | sample DeeMarSWOR136_30_FD_25667 | JGI IMG/M metagenome (IMG submission 25667)
ACCAAGGTGGGGTTTTTGAGAATCGGAGAAACAAATATCGAACTCGTTCAGCCCACCAGCGACGATTCCCCCCTTGTCAAATTCCTTGATACCAAGGGCCCCGGTATCCACCACATGTGCCTTGAGGTAGATGATATCGAGGGGGAGGTGGAGGAGTTGAAGAAGCGAGGGGCCCGGATGATCGATGAAGAACCCCGTCCAGGAGCCCACGGTACGAGGGTGGCCTTTGTTCACCCCAAAAGCTCAGGAGGGGTTCTCATCGAGTTGAACCAGCTGCCTGAGGAATACTAAAATATCCCATGAGCAAGTAAGATAAGCAGATTCCAACTACTCATCTCCAAACGCTCAACAAATTCAAATGACCGAAGCCCTAAAGGGAAATACTAAAAACAAAGTACTAAACCCTAAACAAATACAAAGCACTAATGATCAAATGACCAAAGCGTTTAGGATTGAGATATTTGTATGGCGGATTGGAGCGAAGCGCCTTTAGGATTTAGTCCTTCGGCCCGCGACGAGCCCCTCGACGAGCTCGGGGCCTGATTTTATCGAAGGCTCGGCCGAGTCGATTGAGGATGTAATCCTTGTTTGAATTATGCGCAATTATTTGAGACAGCACATATGGATATTGTTTGAATCCCCTGTCCCTTGCGGGTGCCCGATTGATGAGAAGGGAAATCAAGAAGTTTAAAAGGGACACCTTATACTTTCTGTTTCTCGGAACCGTGGGAATCACCGGACTCCTTTCCCGGACGGTTGCCCTAAAAGTGGGTGAAACTACGGGCAGAATGGCCTTCCACCTCCTGAGAAAACTCCGAAAGAGGACCATTGGAAACCTCTCCATGGCCTTTAGGGGGCAAAAAAATCGTCGAGAAATCCTCCGATTGGCCAGTGACGTCTTCGCGAACCTGGGGAAGAACGCCCTTGAGATTTGCGTTCTCAATAGACGTACACCCCAGGAAATCGGCAAAATCGTAACCATGAAGGGAGTGGAGAGGATGGAGGAGGGTTTCAAGAAGGGGAAGGGGATTATCTGTATCACGGGCCATTTTGGTTGCTGGGAGCTCATGGCCGCCTATTATGCCCTCAAGGGACACCACCCCGTTAATGTCATCGCCAGATCCATCTATGATGAGAGGATTAATCGAGTACTGCTGCAGTTTCGGTCGCGATATGGAGTTAAGACCATACTGCGGGCTAAAAGGAGGCAGAGAGAATCCATCTTTTCATCCACCAAGGAGATCTTGAGGGTCCTCAGGAGAAATGAGCTCCTCGGCGTATTGATCGACCAGAACATCAGGGGAATCGATTCGGTTCCGGTCACGTTCCTGGGAAAGCCAACCACGGCCCCTATCGGCGCTGCTTCCCTGGCACGAGCTTCTCAGGCAGAGGTCTTCTTCGGATATACCTATCGCGGTGAAGATAACCGGCATCATATCGTGATTGAGAAGGTCGATGAGCTAGTCCGAACCAAAGAGAGGAACAGGGATATCCTATCCAACACTATCCTTTTTACCCGCTTGATCGAGGAAAGGGTGAGAGACTTTCCATCACAGTGGGTCTGGATCCACGACAGGTGGGGAAGATATAGGAGAAAGGACACCACGGCCAACCCAGAGACGTGATGGCTTGCACTTCCCTCGAGGAATATGCCGGCCTCACGGAGGCTGCGGTTCCCCTCCCATGTACCATCTATCCAAGGAAGTTACCAAAAAGACATTGGGGGTTGTATCGGAAAGGAGAGGTCAACGATGGCACTGATATCCGGCGAGGAGTACAAGAAAAGACAAAGAGAGAGCAAGCACAATGTCTATATCCACGGCAAGAAGGTGGAAAACCTGGAGGATAACCCCGTCACCAAATCCGTTCTGGAGGCCACTGCACTGATGTTCGATATTGCCTTGGATCCCCGATATGAATATCCCATGGTTGTTACCTCCCACCTTACCGGAGAGAAGATCAACCGAAACCTCCACGTCAACCGCAGCAACGACGACTTGATGGGCCGCGCCGATATGGCCCTGCTTGCCGGCCAGAAACTGGGTACCTGCAACTATCGGTGTGTGGGCTGTGATGTGATCAATGCCCTGGCCAGCGTCACATGGGAGATGGATAGAGCGGAGGGAACGGAGTACCACGGGCGTTTCAACGAATTCTTAAGAAAGGCCCAGGCCAATGATTGGGCGTGTAGCGGCGCCTTGACCGATGCCAAAGGAGATAGGGGCTTAAAGGTAGGACAAGGCGATCCTGACATGTACCTCCATATGGTGGAGAGGAAAGGCGACGGCATTGTGGTGAAGGGCGCGAAATTTCACCAGAGTGGCGCCATCGCCGCCGATTGGACCATGGTGATGCCGGGACAAGGCTTGAGGGAGGGAAACGAGGATTACGCCGTTGCCTTTGCCCTTCCTAACAGCGAAGAGGGCATGACCTACATCACCCAGTACAACCCCATGTCGGCGGAGAGGGAATACGCAAAGGACATCTACGAATTGGGCAACCCCAGATACGGGCAGCGGGAGACCTGCATCATCGTCTTCGACAACGTCTTCATACCATGGGAGAACGTCTTCATGTGCGGCGAGGTCAAGTATGCCGGGCTTGCCGTGACACGCTTCGCCAAAACTCACCGGATGAACTGCGGCGGGGCCTGCAAGGTGGGGTTTGCCGATGTCGTCATCGGGGCGGCAGCACTGGCTGCCGAATACCAGGGTACCGATAGGGCACCCCATATCATGACCATGATCACCGACATGATTAGGGACTCCAAACAGGCCCATGCCTGTGCCATAGCCGCCGCAGTGAAGGGCTTCGAGGAACCGCCTGGCTCGGGGGTCTGGATGCCGGACGATCTATTCGGCAATGTGGCCAAGCTTACCATTGCCCCGGGATTTTGGGAGATCATGTCATATGCCGGGGATATAGCCGGGGGACTGGTGACCACCATGCCCTCCTTTGAGGATTTGAGAAACCCGGCCACCAGGGATTACCTGGAGAAGTACCTCAAGGTGAGGGTTCCCGCGGAGAAGAGGATGCGGATCACCAAGGTACTCCAAAACTGGGCCGCCGGCCTGCACGGAGCGGGCACCTGGCACGGCGCGGGTTCCGTCCAGGCCCAGATGATCTCCCTCATGAGGGTGGCCGACATCGAGGAAAAGAAGAGGATTGCAATGGAAGTGGCCGGGATCGAGGAAGGGAAAGAGGACTCATAAGAGGGCCTTACACCCTAAGCCAATGCCCACGTAAAAAGGGCGCCCAATCTGATTGGGCGCCCTTTTTCCCACCAAACCATCGCCATCAACGGGCAGCCATCTCCCCTATTTCCCCTTTCCCCTGGCCGGTTTCTTCTTTGCCATCAAATCCTGAACCTCGACGAAGTAGTTGGGTGGCATTGGGGCCTCATCCAGCGATGTGGGGATGGGGTATCGAATTCCGCCCCCGTGAGTTCCCTCCAGGCCCTCGAGAATCTCCTGGGCGCGATCCCGGTGCCAGGAGAAGAGGAGCTCGTGATCCTGAACGGCGGCAAACCTCCGGTCTCCCAAACAGGGGACCTCCCTGGCTACACCTCTCGTTCTCATCACGTAGGCGATGCCGATGCCGCACATCGCCGCATCCCCCACGGACGGAGTCTGGAGGCACCCACCCTTGTGCCACAGCGCCGCCTGGGTCAGCCTCATGGCCTGGGCGGAGTCGACATAGACCATGATCACATCCGGATCAATCCCGTCCACCGTGCCCAGGGCATAACACGCCACCGCCTTGTAGACGGGATCCAGTTTCGGGAGGGCTTTCTGCATCGCCGCTGCCGCCCTCAGGTCCCTCTGATAAACCTTCTCCCCCAGCACACCCCTGATGACCCGATCAGGCGTGGGGATTAACCCACAGGTACAGGCCCCCAGAAGGCAGTCCATATCCGTGGCTTCTCCGTACAGGTTCCATCCGTAGCGTCGGGCGTATGCGCCCAGCTGGCAAACGTTAATCTTGAACCGCCTCTTCCTGGCGCCGGGAGGAAGGTCCTTGTGCCGCCTCACCAGGTTAATACCTATGGGAAAGCTATTGGGGCGGATGTAGGTTGTCAGATCTTGCACGTATCTCTTCCAGTCCATATCCCCCTCCTTTCCCTTCCCGTTTGAGAAGGTTTGTCATCCTACACCTTATATCCAATCCATCCCGGAACCATGCGCTCGTAACGACCGTACTCATGGGCAAACGTGATGAAGTGGTCGATGTTTTCCAGGGGAGCCGTGGGCGGTATCTCACAAGCAGACGAGAGGACATATGCGCTATAGGGAGCCGCTGTGTCGATGCATCGCCTGGTGGCCTCCTCGATCTGCCTCTTGGTTCCATCCTTGAAGAGCAGAATGTCCACATTGCCGATGATCACGAGCTTGCGGTTGGAGACCTTCATGAGTTTCTTAAGGGATGAGGGGCAATCGATGCTGAGGGCGGAGATGCCCGTAGCCACCAGGTCCTCCATGATGGGATCAATGTATCCGCAGATGTGCAGGGTGATGCCGGTCCTCTTTTCGCTGAAGGAGTTCACCAACTGCCGGTGATAGGGAAGAACGAAATTACGGTAGATATCGGGGGAGATGAGGTTCAATGAACACGCGGCCTCGGAATAGCTCAGGCCAACCCTCGCCTCCCTGTTGATGGCCATTCCGAATCGCCGGGCAAACTCAGTGGTGAACTTCATCAGATCGTGGACGAAATCGGGATCATCAAAGGTGTCCAAAATGATCTGCTCGGCTCCCCGCAGATTGACGGCGATCTGCCAGGGGCCGCAGATGACGCCGCCCGCCGCGGCGTCGCTGATGTGAGGCCGTGCCAGGGAAAGCCCCTCGATGTAGTAGGGCAATCGTCCATCCTTGAGCGGATCGGGAACCTTTAGCTTGGTGAGCTTCTTCTTGTCGTCGAGTATGTGCTTGGTGACATAGGCCAGCTCGTCTTCCGGCATTGCCACCGTGCTGCCGCAGGCCTCCGTCTCCATCACCAGATCGGCCATCATGGTAACCACATCACCCTGAAACCGCTCGTAAGATGCAACCACCGCACTGGCGAACTTCTTGGGATCGGTGAGGTACTCCCTGATGGTTATCCCAGCTACCTTGGCATGGATGAGGCCGGTAATGGGATACACGGGAACCCTGTCGGTAAAGGACCTCGAGTAAGCCGCCCTGATGTGATCTCTTCCGGTGTATTTCATGGTGATCTCCCCTTGCTCTATTGTATGCAACCCAATTCTTCGATTTCAACAAGCTCTATTTCCTCCCTATCAACTCCTTGGCCCTCTCCACGGCAACAGCGGCATCTTTGCCGTAGGCATCGGCGTCGATTTCGTCGGCGAATCGTTGGGTGACAAGGGCCCCACCGATCATGGTCTTAACCGTTAATCCCGCTGACTTCAACGCCTCGATGGTGGTTTTCATGGAGGGCATGGTGGTAGTCAAGAGGGCGGACATCCCAACGATGTCGGCTTTCTTCTTCCTGGCCATTTCCACAAATGTTTCACTGGGGGTATCCGCGCCCAGATCGATCACCTCGAATCCCGCCCCTTCCAGCATCATCCCTACCAGGTTCTTGCCGATGTCGTGTTGATCCCCCTGAACCGTACCGAGTACAACCCTCCCAATGAATTCTACCCCGGTATCGACCAGAATGGGCCTCAGAAGGGCCATCCCCGTCTTCATGGCCCGGGCGGCCAGCAGGACTGCGGGGACGAAACACTCATTCCTCTTAAATCGCTCCCCTATGACGCTCATCCCTTCTATGAGCCCTCCATTGAGAATATCTTCTGCTGATCGCCCCTCACCTAAGGCCTCCCGCGTAAGCCGCTCCACTTCCTTGAAATTTCCCTCCTGCACCATCCAGGAGATTTTCGTTAAATCTGCCATGATGAGCCCCTCCTCTCCCCTCAATCGAATTTCCCCTGCCTGAATGCCGTGAGGTAGTTCATACAGAACTCATCCCTCCCCAACAGGGTCATGGTGGTAACCAAGTTGGCCATAATCCTCCTATCGCAGGGATCCAGGATGACCCCGTCCAGGCCCTTGGTCATGGCCATGACCAGGAACATCTGGTTCACCTGCTTCCGGTTGGGAAGGCCATAGGAGACGTTGCTCAGGCCGCAGATGGTATGCACCCCAGGGAACCTCTTCATAATCGCCGCGATGGCATCCAGGGCGGCCATCCCGTACCGGGTATCCGTGCTAACCGGGGTTACCACCGGATCGATATAGATATCCCCTATGGGAACCCCATCATTGGTCAACTTTTCGATGAGGTTCGAGGCGATTCGAATTCGGTCCTCTGCGGTGTCGGGCATTCCCCGATCATCCGTGCAGAGCCCAACCACGTTGGGCTTGTATTCTTGGATGAGGGAAATCAAGGTGGCATATCGTTCCGTCTCGGCGGTTATGGAGTTGACCATCGCCTTCTCCTTGCAGAGGGGAAGAGCCCCTGCCATGGCCATTGGATTTGGGCTGTCGACACAGATGGGGACGTGTACTGAGTCTTGAATCAGTTGGACCGCCCACTTGAGGGATTCCACCTCTTCATCCAACAACGTAGCGGTGTTGACATCGATCACATGGGCTCCGGCGTCCGCCTGATCCCTTGCCTCCCTCGCAATAAACGCGGTGTCCCGATCCTTGATGGCCGCCTTTATACCCTTTCTGCTGGAATTGATCCTCTCTCCTACCACCAACATGATTCTCCTCCCTCCCGATTGGCCTCCTCGCTCCTGGGGTTAACCCGATTCCCCATACCCCCAAAGCCTCCTTAGGTCTTTCCCACTCATCCCCAGCTCAGCGAGTTTAGGGCGGAAAATTTCGTACGCCCCTTGACTATAAAGCTCTGAGCTCTTCTCCGTCGCTATGCAGTTTACCAATGAGGATATCCATGGCATTTACCACGGCATCATAGGAGTTATTCAATGGAGGACTATACACCGTCTCATATTGGGAGAGCTTGGAAATGGAAATCCGCTCCCCGATGGCGACTATCAGTTTATCCGCAATGCGGCCGACCGTATGGTCCCCGATGACCTGAGCCCCCACCAAGACCTGGCTCTTCTTGTCAAGTACGAGCTTAATAGTAAGGGAAACCCCTCCCAGTTTCTTCTTGTGCGTGGCTCCCCTGTGCATCACGGACAGCACATCGAGTCCCAGCTTCCGCGAATAGGATTCAGTAATGCCAACAGCGGCAACACATGTGCCGAAAAGCTCCCCGCTAAATGGCAGGACAGTGCCGATAAACGGGAACCTGTTCCCCAATGCGATATTTCTCCCCACAATCCTCCCTGTCCTGTTGGTAAATGTAGCCAGGGGACAGAGGGTCTTGCTGTTGGTCATCATCTCCCATCCTTCTACGCAATCCCCGACAGCATAGATATCCGGATCACTCGTCTGAAGGTACTCGTTTACCACAATACCCCCCGTGGGACCGATCGCAAGCCCTGCTCGTTGTGCAAGGGAAACATTAGGCTTTACCCCGGTGCTCACCAAAATAAAATCCGCCCTTATTTCCCCATCAGGCAGCATGGCAACCTTTTTGTCCCCTTCCCTCTCCACGCTCTTTATTTGGGTTCCCACGAATATCTTTATCCCTGCGCTTTCCATGTGTGCCTGAAGGACCTCCGCCATCTCCCGATCCAAGGCCTTGGGGAGGATATTGTCCAAAACCTCCACAACGTAGATTTCGTCAAAGCCTCGGACTTTAAAGGATTCCGCCAGTTCTACCCCGATGGGACCCGCCCCAATGACGACGGCGCTCCTGTACTTGGACATGGCATCCGCCAGTATTCGGGCCTCGGATATGTCGGTGTAAAGGTAGTATTCCCTCTCCCCATCTAAACCCGGTATGGGTGGCACGACATGAACGGAGCCGGTATTGATCACCGCTTTATCGTAGGGGTACTTTTTTCCGTTTGCGATGACATATTTCCCATTCGGATCGATCTCCGTTACCTCCGTATTCAAGTGAAGCCTAAAGCCCTTTTTCTCAAACCAACCCACGTCCACGTAAAAGATATCCTCGAAAGAGGGCAAGCCCCCCCTGAGCACGTAGGGGAATTCGCATGGCGTATAAGCCACACGATCCCTGGTGGAAAAAAGGTCCACTTCCGCATTACTCCCTAACAGGCGCAGTGTATTACTGGCCACAATGGCCCCTCCACCTGCACCAATCGTAACGACTTTCATCGCTCCTTAACTTCCTCCCCGTGAAATCGAAATATCAACTATGGAGACTCGCCATAGTCTCCAGGCTTTCTCCAACCACTGCGTTTCAGAGGCCATCTCCCGAATGCAGAACACATTGTAATATAACGCCAAGAACTTTCTCAAGTTCTTATCTCCCCGAAGCGGCTTATACGGTTGGTGGTCCTTCCTGGTCGGAAAAACCCGAGATCTGGTTCTCGGTGGGGATGGACCGCAGGGCGAACGCACTATTCAAAAATCATCGCAAACAGAAAGATCGTCCACAAGCCCTTACCGGTTCCATGACGTCATGGAAGCGTTTCGCAGGGAGAAGAGCTCAGATCGAGCGGACAGACCCAAGCGGGTAGGAAAGGAGCTATCGGAATTCCCTTGATACCTAACACCGTGGATTGGGCTGTTTCCCCTCAACATGGATCGTCGGATTTACTACCACATGGCAAGCCATGGAGTTGGTGACGAGGCAGTTTTTCCTGCTCATCTCCAATACTCGCGATGCCCATTCCTCTTCCTCATCACCCCCGATGGTCAGTTCCGGGTAGAGGTCTATCTTGGTAAATCGAAACCCCTCCCCTTCCAATTTCTCAACAGTCCCCTCTGCCCTGCAGTTGAAACCCTCGTAATCTAACCGTGCGCCATCCGCCACGGCGAAAAAGGTAGTCATATAGCAAGTGCAGGCTGAAGCCACAAACAGGTCTTCCGGTGATAAAAACCCCTCTGGTCCACCAAATTCGGGAGGGGTGCAGACTTCTAGGTCGAGCTTTCCCCTGACCACAAGCCTCATCCTTTTCCCCTCGGTCCACTCCGTCCTCGCCTCGTAATGATGCCTACCTTTCATCATTACCCCTTCCCTCTCATCGCCTTCTACAAACCGCTCATCATGTCTCGGTACACTGGGGCCAACGCATCACGGAAGGCTCTTCATCTGTCGGACCGCCCTTTCCAGCGATTCGCCCTCGGTGAGATGGACATCCACCTCCGCATCGGAGAAGACGTAGGCGGGACCCTTTCCCCTGAAGTCCCTCCTGGTGAGCACGGTATCCGCTCCATGCTGAATGAGCCACTCGCTCACCTTGATGCCCTTTCCCTTCTCCTCCCCGAGGAACGGATTATGGAGGAATTTCTCTTCCAATATGGTCCGAGATGGTCCCCTTGTCCCCGGCCAGCGGGACTACACAGGTTCTCGTCTCCCTCTTCTGGGGCTCATAGTGGATGAGGATGTGGTCCACGTTGGACACCCTCTTTTTTATCTCTCGCTCGATCCTCTTGGTGACGGCATGGGCCCGGTCCAAATCACGCACCTTGAGAACAATATCGGCCTCGATAAACTTGAAACGCCCCGAGTTCCTTCCCCAAAGGGCGTTGATGGTGCCGACTTTGCGGTCCTCTAGGATGGTGTTCTTCACCCGATCCAACGTCTCAAAATCGAGGGAAGCATCCAAGAGCACCCGAATGGCATCGAGAAAGATGGCCAAACCGGCCTTTCCGATGAAGATCACCATGACCAACGCCGCCACCCGATCCAAGGGAAGGCGGAACATCCCCCCGAGGAGGCCAAAAAAGATCACCCCAGAAGAGAGCATATCGGTCCTGATGTGCTGTGCATCGGCGATAAGGCTCGGAGACTCTATCTCCCTCCCGCGTCGCAACTCATATCGTGAAAAGAGAAAGGTGATGAGGATGGTTAGGAGGACTCCAGCCATGGCCACTGGCAGGCGGCCGATATTCAGCTTCCCTTCCGCCGAAAAGACGCGTAGCACGATCTCATATCCGGCGAAGAAGATGAAAAGCGATGAGACGAGGGAGACGAGGTTCTCCACCTTGTACAGGCCATAGGGGAATATCTTCGATTTCCTCTTGGAGATCTTGATCCCCGCCAGTACAGTGGCGGAGGCAACCACGTCCGACAGGGAGTGGATGGCATCGGCAACCAGGGCTATGGATCCCGAAAAGAGCGCCAGACCATACTTTATCCCCACCAAGAGGATATTGATGGCTATGGAGTAAAATCCAATGCGCTCGCTCTCTTCCACGGATGAAAGTGTACCTTTACTCTAGGAATTTCGTTCTTTGAGGAGAGACCCCACCGACCCCATGCAAACTTTGTCCTTTCTCTGTGGAACGTGCTTATGAAAACGAGGTCCGGTCATTCTGATTTGAATACCCGGTCCTTTTCACCGACCTCACAAGATTCTGTTTAGCTCCCGTTCCGCGATAACCAGTCTCGCCTCAATCGATGGCCAAAATGGCCTTTGATGAGCACGACAACTTCCCGGCTGATCAAGTATATCCCATCATTTTAGCTATCTTCTCGTAACTCTCCCGAAGCGGATACTCCGGTAATACGGAATATCCCTTCGGTAATCGAGAGCCCGACGAATTGACATATTCGAGCCCCGCCATCAAATCCCCTAATCTTCCCCTGGGGACGGCGAAGATAATTTCATCGTCTCCCGCCATTGCGCGGTAGTGGTCGCCACGACATGGTATGGCGACCTGACAGTCGCCGCTCAATGCAGCGGGCACCACCGCGTAAACGCACGCGGCATGACTAGAAAGGGCACATTTGAGATCATATCCTTCCTTGTGTTCCCGTGCTAAAAGAAGGAGATTCAGTTGAGCTGAGTCACCATAAATCATGACGAAATCAGGCTCGAAATCCGCTGTCCTCAGGGGAGCGAACGCCAGACCCACGTACTTGCCGACCTCCAAACGGGGGAACTGTTGGGCGAAATGCTTACCAGCCTCAAGATTCTCCACATCATCAGGGTAACGATTATGTCCCTCCAGAAAATACTTCGGGGGTTCACCGAGCCCGTAACCGATGACCGGTTCAGGACACCAATTATCCTCTTTCAACATCGCCAGCGCTAGTCCGTCCCTGCGTGAAATCTGAAAGGCCTGGCAGAGTGATAAATGATGGCCAAAATCCCTCAGGGGCCTCTGGGCTCCATCGGGGATGTCGCCAACATCTTCCAATAATTTCAGTGCTAACGGAAAGGTCTTTAATCGTAGCCGCCTTTCGAGTTCATCTCCATAGCCGTGGTACATTCCAAGATCTGCCATTTTGCTATTACCTCCTTACCATTCTACATAGCCTGTTCCTTCAGCGAGGACCGCCATAGGCGCAGAAGTGGTTTAGGCCCAAGATCTTCGCCGCACCGGATATGGTTACGCCATAGAAGATCGTCGGCTTATCTGTGAGAAATTCGCTGATCGTATCGTTCACAATGGTCGTCCCCGTAACAAGGGCCACATCGCACCAGATGAGGTTTGCCCGAGTCCTATCAGCTCCCTCTATGCGAATGCCGAATCTCTCCCTCCCGATATTGTCTGGATCGAGGTCTGTCACCCTCAGTGGGAGGGGCTTTGATAACGTCTCCACCATTCGAGGCTGGAGGCCGACCATGGCAATCTTGGGATGATCGAACCTTTCCTCCAAATACCTGAGCAGTTCGAGGGCGCACCTTCGCGGCTCCTGGTCTCGGCAGTGAACGGCCTTATCGATTAGTCCCACATGGTTCATGGCTGCATTCAGGGTGGAAATAAAAACCGCCCGGTGGAAGTTCGTCCTCAACTCGCTCCTCAACACTTCCGAAATCGTACCCTCGTACGTCCCGAACATATCGGTGAAGGCCTGGCCGAGTGTTCCCTTGAGGTTCGCCTGTATTAATCGCTCCTTCCCCGTCAGCAGGGGATAGTCGTGTTCATCGGGACGACCGATAGCTTCCTCCGGGGCTAACGCCCTGGCAAAGACCTGGACCCTTTCGGATTCTAAGCCATTCTCTCGGACAATGCGGGCCAACGTATCGCGCAAGTTCTTGTACATTTCGCCGTCCTCCTCGATACGCCGCCCGAGGAAGAGCAGGGTCTCGATTATGGCGGCTCTACCGCATCATAGTGAGCAATCTGACGCCGTGGCGATGCAGCTCCTTGAAGGTAGCTCCTTGGCTGATGAAGCGGATCACGCTTTCGGGATCCACTACCTTGGAGCCCGAAATGACGTCGATCCCATAATCGAAGAGAATGGGGGTAAGGGGGGTTGTGGGGCCGATCAACGCGATGAAACTCCCCTTGCAAAGGGCCAACAGATCCTCAAGGGTGTGATTGATAAAGGTGGTCCCGGTAATTCCCACCACATCGCACTGGGGAAGGATTTCCTCAGCCATTTCTTCCGGAAGATCACCCTCTAATGGACGTTTCTCGATGACCCAGAGGTTTTTGGCCGACTCCCTTACCACGGGAATAAAGGGGAAATGCCCCACGACGGCCACATTTCGTCCCCTGCTTTTTTCCAACAGGATCTCGTAGGCATTGGCCTCCACGCACCTGGATTCGTCGATATCGATGAGGGAATTGACGGCCGCCATCCCGATGGACGCTTCCAGCAGCACTTCGGATCGGGAATACAGGGCCAGCTCAAAGGCGCTCTTTTCCGTCAGGTCCCCCACGTCCTCCACCCCCTTGTGGGGGTGGCCCTCTTCCTTGAAGGTGGACGCGAGGCCACAGCGTCTGCTCACCACCGCTGTCCAATGAACGCAGACGTGAACTTCCCTGACCTTCGCTTCCCCTTGGGGAAGGGAGTCGATCACATCGTCCAGGATGTTCATTCTACCCCTCGCCTTTCGCCGCACATGAGCTTCGAGTTCCCCGTGGGGGCCATCTCCGTTGTGATTTGTCCAAACTGAGCCCCAAGGGTGTGGAATTCGTTTTCGAAGAATGTCCGGGCATCCCCGGAACCGAGAAGACGGATTCGCAGGGAAAAGAAGAGCCTAGCCAAAGGGCCCCTGGGCTCGGCGTGTTCCATGAGGCAAAACCTCCCCCCTTTACTCGTTACCCTGGCCACCTCTTCAACCGCCCTCTCCCGGTCGCAGCCCTTCAGCTCATAGAACGCATGGGAACACGTCACTGCCTTGAAACAGGAGTCCTTGAAGGGAAGCATACTGGCATCAGCCTCGACGAGGTAAAGGTTACACGAGCGAAGCCTCGTCGATTTCTCGCGGGCCCTCTTCAACATTCCGTGGGAAAAATCGAGCCCGATGGCCATTCCTCCCTTCCTCACAGTCCGCGCCAACTCCAATGCCACGGATCCCGTTCCCGCGCAGAGATCCAGTGCCCTGTCTCCTTCACGGAGTTGGGCTTTCTCAGCGATAAACCTCCTCAACAGGCCCTCAGCGTCGCCCGAATGGAGCCTGATAAAAGCATCGTAGACCCTCGAGAAGAGGTTATAGTAACTTCTTCTCAATCCCTTCATGTCTTTCCCCCCAAAAAAAACGACCCCCGAACGAGCAACAAGCAGGGCGATGTTCCATCACGCAATTTCGTAATAGATCTTGCGCCCATGGAGCCGGTGGCGTATCGTCTTGCCGTCGAGCAAGAATTTCAGATGTTTGATAAGTTCTTGTGGGTGAAGCCCCAACATCTCCCCCATATCTTCGGCGGTCAGGGGCCTCCTCGTCAAGGCGTCGATAATCCGTGCCTCCACCTCTCCCTGCCGACGCAATGCCCTATCTCCCCGATAGGGAGCGATAATAGATGCCTTGACGCCGAAGCTCTCCTGGATCTCCCTAAGCCTCTCCGCCGCCAGGGGAGATGCAAAATCCTCCGCGGGGGGGCGGTAAACCGTATTGAGCTGGATCCTATCGGGATTGATGCGTTCCAATACCGCCTTCATCCGTGCGACCTCGGAGAGATCGTCATTTATGCCTCGGCAGTAGAGGATTTCAATCCAGACCTGGCCTTGGAACTGCTTCTTGAAATCCCCGAGTCCTTTAATCACCCGATCAATCTCAAGGGAAATCTCGGGCCGATTGATGGTTTCATATACGGTCCGTGACACGGCATCCAAGGAGGGAACCACCAAATCCGCTTGGCTGAGATCTCCTTTGACCTCATCCATGAACAGAAGGGATCCATTGGTGATAACGGCCACGGGTATGGACGTCATCTTCTTGATTTTGCCGATGATGACCCCGATCTGGGAGTTTAGGGTGGGTTCCCCCGACCCGGAGAAGGTGACGTAGTCAACGTGGGTATCCGTATGGCCAAAAAACTCCTCGAGCTCCCGTATGATCGATTGGGCGGAGACATATTCCTCCCGTTTAACCGTCTTATTAGTCGTCCTCCCCAACTGGCAGTAAATGCAGTCGTAGGTGCACGTTTTCCTCGGGACTACATCGACCCCGAGGGAAAGGCCCAACCTTCTCGATGGAACAGGACCGTACAGGTATCGCATCTTCTCTGTCCGCCCAATTTCCCGGCCACAGCCGGGACCCGTCTCAGGTTTCGAAGGTCGCCCCAACATGGCCATAGAAGAATCTGTCCCCGAATTCCTGGGCCAGCCTCATGCAGGCCTTCATCCCCGTACAGTGAGAAACACCGACGTATTCCACTTCCAGCCGCTTAATGGCATCGATGGACTCCTCGAGCTGCTCGGGCGTCAAAAACCCCAGATGTGTCCCGCCCAAAAGGCCGTAAATCCTCTCCTTTCCCGTTTTCTCCATGATGTGGGTGATGGTGTTGATCATCCCCGAATGGGCACATCCGAAAATGATTATCAACCCCTTGGGCGTATCGAGGACCAGGGACTGATCATCTCGGAATTTATCGGGAACCCAATCACTTCCCGCTTTGGCGAAAAGCCGCGGGTCTGGCTTTTCAAAGGCGGTCTTTCTCGGGACTTCGCCCGTGAGATATATGCCCTTCTCCGGATTGGAAAACGC
>SMTZ1_10007194_pt1 | contig 14933 bp, 10 predicted proteins | sample DeeMarSWOR136_30_FD_25667 | JGI IMG/M metagenome (IMG submission 25667)
CTCAGTCAAAAATGCGAATAGAAGGCAATGGATTAAATATTGGTTCAGATTTAAAAAGAGATTGGTAGAAATGCAGTCTGTAGAGTGGTTTAATTAATGGGCTAAATGTCAAAAGTTGAGACCGGCCCCAATTATTATTGTTTGACTTATTCTCTTACCCTTGTTATTTTAGCCAAGCTCTTGAGAGAGAGAACATCGGTATGAGCAAAAGCAAGGAGGGCAAAGCCATGAAGGGATGGATTTCAATCCTCAGCGTTTTTATTCTCCTGTTTTCTGGCATGCTTATCATCAAAGCAGCCGATGAAGAAGAAACTCCTTCTAAAGAGAAAAATTTTTACGAAAACAGTCTCCACTACACCAATAAAGGGTTAGAGTACTGGTACAGCAAAGAGCAGGGTGGCCTAGAAAGGCTGACAGGCATTCCGTTTTCGGAATTGAGTTGCCAGCGATGTCATGTCCGATCATGTGATGCATGCCACAAAAAGGAAGTCGACGGAAAGCTCGCTTATTCAGCAGAACCAGCACAAATCCAAGAAGTCTGCCAAAAATGTCATGGCATACAGACACTGGAAGACGCCAAGAAATATGATAAGGACTACCCCTTAGATATCCATTTTAAAAATGGTATGAATTGTATGGACTGCCATTCAGCCAGGGAAATCCATGGTGATGGGAAAGCTTATAATTCCCTCCAAGAGACAGGGGCCATGGATACGAAATGCGAAAACTGCCATGATTCATTGTCAACTATCGACAGCCATGTCGTCCATGGGGGGAAACTCGACTGCAATTCCTGCCATGTCAAAGAGCTTCCTTCCTGCTATAACTGCCATTTTGACACAAGAGTCAAGGAAGACAAGAGCGTCTCCCTGCCGCTTGAAAACATTCTCTTCCTCGTCAACCATGACGGCAAGGTGACCTTGGCCAATTTGCATACATTCGTCTATCAAAATAAGGGCATGATTGTCTTTGCTCCGTCGTTTTCTCATTTCGTGATCAAAGAGGGAAGGGCATGTGATGAATGCCATGATACTCAGATCGTCAGGGATATCAAGATGGATCAATTCAAACCGGTTGTCTTTGAAGAAGGTCAATTGAAGAGCATCAGCGGTATCATCCCAGTCCTAGATGGAATGAAATGGGATCTTGTATTCCTAGACTACAAAGATGGGAAGTGGACTCCGATAGAACATTCTGTTGAACCATTGATCCATTATTCTGGCTACTGCAATCCTTTAACGATTGACCAATTCAGTAAACTCGAAAAAGCGGCCTCCCCCAAGTTAGATTCAAAACGGGGACCATAGGTTTTATTTTTTTCAGCAAGATATCTCTGGACTAGCCTCTCTTTTTGTCTTTAAAGCGCTTTTTTTCAGGATGATATTCTAAATCTGAGAATTTTAAGATTGATGGCCTCTTATAATAGAGAAAGCTGATTATTTGAAAATTAATCAAAGGCTCATTATTATAGGTGGACATAGCTGAAGTGATCTGGAGAAAATGATGGCGCCACATCCGAAAAAATAAAAAAAGATAAAGGAATGAGACATTTGAAAGACATCGCTCTCATCGTATTGGTTTTTTTGCTTATGGGAATGAATCCCGCTTCACAGACTCGAGCATCTGCTGATGACCCGATTTACCCGGATAAGGGCTATGTCCGTATTGTTCGAGATACGTACGGAGTTCCCCACGTCTATGCTTCGAATGAAAAAGATGTGTACTTCGGATTTGGATACGCCGTGGCTGAAGACCGTCTGGAACAGATATTCGTGGCTATGTTTGCGGCTGGAGGCCGGTCGGCTGAAGTTCTGGGTGAGGAGGGAGTCGGCAATGATATTTTTCTGAGGAGCTTCCACCATAAAAGATATGCGCAGAGGATGAAGAAAAAAGTATCCAGTAAAATAAAGACTATGATTACGGGGTACTGCAACGGCGTGAACGCTTACATCAAGGACCATCGTGATAAGGTGCCGACCTGGATTACAAAGCTAACTCTGAATGATGTGTTTAATCTGGCAGTAGCGCGCAATTTGTTTACAAACGGCACAAGCCTATCGATGGATTATTATAACAGAGAGCAGGGGTCGAATGCGTTTGTCATCGCTTCGTTCCATTCCGCAACAGGGAAGGCCATGCTGTCCTATGACTCCCATTCACCATGGCTAGAGCCCCTGGAAATGTATTACGAAATCCATATAAGTACGCCGATTTATTTTTGTGTCGGAAACATCAATCCAGGGGCGCCGGTCTTCTCCAACGGGTTCAACGGAAAAATCGCCTGGGCAGGGACAGCCAGCAATCCAGACACAGCAGATATTTTAAAATTCGAGCTGAGTACTGACGGCAGCCAATACAGAAGCCGGGAGGGCTGGAAGCCCATCGAGCAGTGGGAAGAAACCATCAAGGTCAAGACGAGCACGGGTTACAGGGACGAGGTGGTGACACTTCGAAGTACTGATATCGGCCCGGTGTGGGACATAGAGGAGGGATATGTGTATGTGTGCCGGATTCCGGACTTTTTCGACACAGAAGAACTCATTAACTACGCTTTCAAGAGGGTAACTGTCGGTTCGGTTGAGGAGTTCATGGATCTCTTCAGGACGCCCAATTATATGAAGGGACATAAGTTCATAGCCGATATCCAGGGCAACATCGGATACATCTATGCCGCTCCCTGGCCGAAGAGAAATCTGGAGCTGGATTGGTCCCGGCCGGTGGATGGTACCGATCCGCGGTCAGATTGGCTGGGGTATGTCTCTTACGAAGAACTTCCAAAAGTCTATAACCCGGCGAGTGGCTGGCTGCAGAATTGCAACGGGGATCCCCAGTATATCACGGAAAACAGCGGTATCACGTCAGACCTGCCCGGGAGGTTGAACAGCCCTGGCTTTGGTGAAAGAGGCAAAAGGCTGACCGAACTTCTTTCCGGCAAGTCCATCATGACCCTCAAGGATATGTTCAACTTTTCGTTGGACACACTTGTGTGGAAGGCCCGATTTTGGGCTCCGGTCCTCGTCGAAGCCTTTGATGAGTATGCCGATTCGATGTCTCTCAGGGGAACCGACACGGAAACAGCCATAGATCTGTTCAGGAACTGGGATTACCGGGCAGAAAAGAATTCGAGAGCCATGGCCGTGTTTCATTATTTTTATAACAGGTTTAACACATCACCTTATTCCAGCATTATTTCTACAGAGGATGAGAGCGAGATACCAGAGGCGATGAAGCAGTCTCTCCTCAATGAACTTGGAAATGCCGCTGCCCTAGTCAAATCCTACTTCGGACGAGTGGGCGTGCCCTGGGGCGATGTGCAGTATTTCGAATACGGCGGCAGGAAGTATTCCCTGGCTGGGAGCGGAGGGTCTGGAGGTTGGCTGCAGACACTGCGATCAGCAGGCAATCAGACAGAGCAGGAGGACGGTCGGATAAGCGTTACCGGCGGCAGTGCTTATCAATACATCATTGAACTTTCGGACAGCCCGAAAATGTGGTCTGGAATGCCGGTTGGAGAAAGCATCGATCCCCACAGCAAGCATTTCGATGACCTGACCAGACTCTTCAGCCGGAAAAAGTACAAACCCGTCTGGTATAGCTGGGATCAGTTGAGTAAACACATTGAATCAGATGTCACAATGAGCACTAAAAAGTAGAGATGAATAAGATCGACCCACCAGCGAGCGAATAGACGAAGGGTGCCAGTTTAAGCTCATTCCTGGTATTCAAAAACGTCATCTACAGAAACACCGAACACTCGGGCAATCCTGAAGGCCAGGGCCAGCGAGGGAACATATTTCCCTTGCTCCAGGGCAATGATCGTCTGGCGCGTGCACCCTGAACGGTCAGCGAGTTCCTGCTGAGTCATCTCTCCGCTTTCGAACCGCAGCCTTCTGACCTTGTTTTTTATCTCAGCTTTGGCCATTGCCGCTCATCCTGGCATCCATGACGAGGTAGGAAACTGCATTGGATATAAAACCCACCAAAAGGCTGGATATAGCTAAAAACCACACCCATCCCGCTGGGATGAGTTTAATTTCATGAATACCTTTGTAATACCCGTACAAAAAACTGCTGAGTAAGAAAACATAAACCAGCAAGGTGTGGAAACCGATCGAATAGGATCGTCGGGTGATCAGCTCATCTCGTTCGTCTTTAACCAGCTTTTCACCATCTGTGCGGCTGCGGGTCAGAAAGAGCATGGCAAAGTAAGATATAAACCCGACTGTTATGAACACGCGAGATAGGGTATTCTTACCCTCGCCCTCCAAAAAGGCTGTCGGTCCTCCTCCGGAAAAGAAAAGAATAACGATGGCCAACAGAGCTGTGGCCCAGATGATAAGGCTCCAGAGGGCTCGTTTTTTGAATTGGGTCATTGTAACCTCCATCATTTAACATATCGAAAATATTAGAACGCAACAGTAACTCTATATAAAGTAATGTAAATTATACAATATGTCAACTAATTATTTCATATTGTGTAAAATAATTAACAAATTATTGGTTTAGGTTTTGCGTTTTTACAATTGATAAAGTGAAGAGATCTAAGGTTACCTGAGATGGAATCTAGAGGGGTATTGATTGGTTTTTAGCCAGATATCCATATCTTGAGCGCTGTCCGGGATATACTTCTCGACCAGGTTGTAAAAGGTTGGCAGATCCAGGTGAGGGCTGTTGCACAGTTCCTGGGTAAATAGCTGGAACCGCTTTTTACCCAATTTTGTCCTGATGGAGTTCAAAAACAGCCGAACACGATCATTGAGTATGAAGATATCCTTGTACGTCCCGATGTCTGTCCAGGTTATAGACAGTATGGGCTTTTCCTCTGGCAATGGACTTCCCCATCTCGTTTTTTTGGTCTTTTTTCTTTCTAAGTAGGATTTTTCAACCCGCTTCATGTAACTGTGATAAAACTCTTCACCTAGGATTTCTGCGAGCGCCGGCAGATGGAAATAGCTGGGGAATCCCTCTCCTACCAGAGCGGCCAACGGACTATTGACACTCACATCCAGCTGGACATAATCATGAACCAGCTCGTGGGCCAGCAGGAGCTTTAAACTCACATCTTCATCCTTCAGACTGAAATTCTGCCATTGGGCGCTGGTCATTCCTATCATATTTCCGCTGCTTATGCCGCTGGCAAAATTAGGCAGCTCGGCAACATGGAGCTGGGGGCTTTTCTGTGTGCTCTTATAATGATCCGAGTAAAACTCGGCCAAACGGCTCACAAAGGCCTGAATATCTTCACAGGCAGCCCTGGATTTATCGTTATCCAAAAAGTAGAGATAGGTGCCGCCACGATGGTTGATTTGATAAGGTCGGACCGTAACCTGGATATCCCGGATATCTTTCTGCTCGCAGCGCCACAGGGAAGTACGCAGTTTCCCTTCTGTATATTCTTTTACCCTCTGTCCTGTGAATACTCCTCTGAAGGATTCAGGAGTACTGATTTTCAGCTCAATAAAATCCACCACAGGAGTGTCGTTCTGGGCTTCAATAAGCACAGGGAACCACAGGGAATATCCGTAGGAACGCAGGTAGGCTCCCTGGTTATCGATCCTCATATAATTGGATGGAGAGCTGGAGTAGGAAGGACTGAATACACCTCCATAGACAATCGATAGGGGATGGGTACCGGAGACTTGATTTAATTTCAGGGTGACCTGATTGGCTACCATTGAGTAATTAGAGGGATAAAATACAGTATTCTGGGAAAATTTCAGCGGTGATTCACCCAGTTTTATATCGTGGACACCTAACTCGCTATGAAGATAAAAAGTCAGAGAGTCCTTAGGGGCGTGGCCGAAATCTATCACAATTACGGCTTTGCCTTTCATGTGGGGATAATTCTTAACGCTGTCTTCCTTGTTCCATCCAGGCCTCTGGCCTGATAAAACCTCGATTAATCCCGCATAGTCCAAGTATGCATCGGGGAAAAAACTAACGTCTAGCTGATATGATTTGACCAACGGTTTTCGGGGCTCCTGAGCCCAGCTATGGGAAAAGAACGTCATTAGAATTACGGTCATGATGAATAGGTGTTTGCCTGTTTGAAGAGATTTGATTTGTTTCATCCTATTGGCTTGTTTCATGTGTCCTCCCACCTTTGTCTTTTTTACACCTTACGGGACTTCCACTCTCCCTTCCGAAAAATGACAATAGCCGCCAGCGTCATTGAGGTTTCTGCTGCCAGGATGGCTATATAGACTCCTTTCTCCTCAAGCCCTAGAGGCAGCGCCAGTACATAGGCAAAGGGGATTTCGAACAACCAAAAACAGAAAAAATTGATATAGGTTGGGGTCACCGTGTCTCCTGCTCCGTTGAAAGAATGGACAACGACCATTCCCAGTCCGTAAGCCACATAGCCGTAGCCCAACCAGCGCAGACAGATAATCCCGGACTTGACCACTGCCGAGTCCTGAATGAACAGCCGGATCAATAACCCGGGCGCAGTTATCAGAAAGATCCCTATGGCTCCCATGAATACCGTGTTGATAATCCCGGTCAGCCAGGTGGAACGTTCTGCCCGTTCTGGCTTATCGGCGCCCAGGTTTTGCCCCACCAGAGTGCCGGCAGCATTGCTTATTCCCCACGCCGGCAGGAGGGAAAACATGATGATTCTGATGGCGATGGTATAGCCTGCCAGAACCGCGCTTCCGAACACGGATACGATCCGAACCATGCCGATCCAGCTGGAGGTGGCAATCAAAGACTGGCCGATTCCGCCCAGGGAGAGCTTTATGAGTGTCTTCATCACCTGGAAGTCTATCTTCAGATGAACCCCCTTCACCAGGACACGCTTCTTCCTCCGGAACAGAAGATAGAACTGGTACAGGATGGCCGTCCCCCGGCCGATATTGGTCGCGATCGCGGCACCCGCAACGCCCAGCTCGGGGAAGGGGCCCAGGCCGAAGATCAGACAGGGATCGAGGAAGATATTTATCCCGTTGGCCAGCCACAAAACCCGCATGGAAACAGCGGCATCTCCGGAGCTGCGAAAGACGGCGTTAATGATGAAGAGGAGCATGATGACAACATTGGCTCCCAGCATAATCTTGGTATAACCAGAATAGGAACTGATGATATGTGCCGATGCCCCCATCATTCTAAGAATCTCCTTAGCGAACCATATTCCGGGTACAGAAATGACCAGGGAAACGGCTATTCCAGCCAGGATAGCCTGGACCGCTGCTGTGGATGCGCCGTCAGGGTTTTTCTCGCCGATCCTGCGGGCCACAATAGCCGTTGTCGCGGTGGCTAGTCCGACAGCTAAAGAATAGACGATTGTCATCAGGGATTCCGTGATCCCCACCGTCGCCACGGCATCGGGCCCAAGCTTGGAGACAAAAAAAATGTCGACTACCGCAAAAACCGACTCCAGAACCAGTTCCAGCACCATCGGAATAGCCAGCAGGAATATGGCCTTGCTCAGATTGACTGACGTAAAGTCCTTATCCGATCCGGCGATGGCCTCGCGAATGTCCCCCCTGAGGCCACGCCAGCTGAAGTTCTGAACAAAGGACCAGAAGGGGATCTGGGCCGGAATGTCGTGCAGTCTCCTGTACATCTGAATTCAACCTTGTTGAGTTAAATATTAAAGCATTATAGCAGGTAACATCCTGCAGCCCCACTTTTTTAATCATTTTGCTGACAATTGTCCTGAATGAAGCTAAGTATCAAGTTCCCCTCCAAGTTGACGATCAGTTTATATGCCCCGCGGCTTGTCGCAGGGCCAGGCCGAGAAGGGGAGGCAGGAAGCCCGGACGGAGTTCGGGCGATCGTTGGAAGGGGGAACGCGAAGCGGTTCCCACCCCAGTTGATTCTCAAGTTGACTCCTGGGATTTCCTGTGCTATGATTGTTTGCGTTGAAATTGAAAAGACCTGTCCGCTTGTTAAAAGACGTAGAGGTCGTAAGGGTAGTGGGGAAATTTCAACATGTTTCAAGCACGTCCCGCCCTTAAAAAACTCCAACATTAAAGGATGTTAGGTATGAACATTTATGTAGGCAATCTACCAAGGGAAGTGACTGAAGACGATTTGCGCCAAGCTTTTGAGGCCTTCGGGCAGGTCAGCTCAGTTAAGATCATCACAGACAAATTTACTGGATATTCGAGGGGATTCGGGTTTGTCGAGATGCCTGAAAGCCCCGAAGCCCAGTCTGCCATCAACGGGCTTGACGGTACAGATTTGAAGGGACGCACGATTAAGGTCAATGAAGCCCGCCCGCGCCGTGATGACCGTGGAGGCCGCGGCGGCTTCGGTAGAGGTGGATTCGGCGGTAAGAGGCGCTTCTGATAGGCCAGGTTCCGAGTCACACGCTACCCATCACATTTAGCTTCACAATCAATTTTGGGGCTGCCCAACCCGTCTGCTGTAATCTGGAAATTAACCAGGGAGCTGACCTTGAATAAGGACAATTTTGTCCAATTTCAGAGTCTGGTCCAATCCAGGACCCCGTCTAGCTCATAAATTCATATTAGGAATGGTGGATGAATAAATACAAGAGGCAGGAAAGAAAGAAACGAGAAAGGAAGAGAGAGAAAAGGAAGAGAGAAAAGAGAAAAAGAAGAAATATCTAGTTCTGTAAGTAATCGAGCCTTCCAAAGTCAGGATTAATACCTATCTAAAAAATTCAGTTTTGCGTTTATTCCCACCATTCCCGTTGGATGATCGGAATCTGGGCCTGTTGTTACCCTTGTTTGCCTTTTTATTTTTAGAGCTGGAATCCCCTCGATTATTCCTTGATCTGTTGTTTCGGAACCTTTTATCGATCCTGAATCCTTCGCTTTCGTCCGTGGCAAAAAGATCGATGTCTGCGGACCGCACAGGAATCTTCATTTTGATGTAAGATTCGATAGCCTCGAGGTGGTCAGCCGTACCTTCACTGGCCAGCGATATCGCCTTGCCAGAATTTCCAGCCCGGGCCGTTCGTCCGATCCGATGGACATAATTTTCACAATCCTGGGGGAGATCATAGTTAATGACCATATCCAGGTCATCGATGTGCAAGCCCCGGGCAGCCACATCTGTGGCGACCAGGAAAGCAAATTTGCCAGCTTTAAAATCATCGATGATCTTCAATCTTTGGTTCTGAGGGAGATCTCCAGTCAGGTGCTGGCTGCGGAAACCGTTGACCTGCAGCTTCTTGGCCAGGCGGAATGCCGTATGCCGCATGTTCGTGAAGATCAGGACGTTCTGAGGAACTTGAGCCTTGAGGATGCCGAGCATGAGGTTCAGCTTGATGTGGCTTTTCACATGGTAGAGCTCCTGAAAAATTGTATCTACAGTCAGTTGTTCGGGAGTGACAGTGATGGACACCGGATAGCTCATGTGGTCGGCGGAAATTTTCCTGGACATCCGGTTTAAGGTAGCACTGAAAAGCATGTTCTGCCGGGCCTTTCGAGGCGGCAGTCTCCGGATAATTTTTATGATGTCTGGAAGAAATCCCATATCAAAAAGACGATCAGCCTCGTCGATGACAAGGAAGGCGGTATCTTTCAGCTTAAGATGGCCTTTTTCACTGAGATCAAGCAATCTTCCCGGTGTCCCGATCACGATGTCCAGGCCTTTTTTCAATAGCGCCAACTGACCGATGTAGCCCACTCCGCCGTAAAAGGTGCCGATGGTAAATCCTAAGTATCGGTTCAACAGCCGGGCTTCTTTCTCAATCTGGACAGCCAGTTCCCGGGTCGGGACGATGATCAGCGCCTTTTTTCTTTGGGATTCACTCTCTCTGAGCAGGCGCTCGAACAGCGTGATCAGGAACGCGGCTGTTTTACCAGTTCCGGTTTGAGATTGGACGGCTACATCCTGACCTCGAAGCGTTACAGCCAGGGTCTTTTGCTGGACGTCCGTCATGCTTGTATAGCCTCTGTCCGCAATCCCATGCAGGAGACGGGAATCAAGATTCAATTCGTTAAAATTCATGTATCTGCCTTTTTCTCTTGTTTAAAACATGAAGGGATGAAGGTCAGGGGAAATTATCGTCCGGAAGGGAAAAACAATTTACCTTGACTATGTTCCTACTAAATGTTTAATTCTTTATTCTACCTTATATGCTGATATTAAACAATAAAATTCTTATAACGAAAGGGCTGGTCCTGCAATGGACTCATCGAAATCATAATTTGAACCTGTAGGTGAATTTTATCATGAAGATGTTGTCACCGGGCGCAGTGAGGAGATCCCTAAAATCCCGGCTGAAATTGAAGTCCCCTGGGTTGGCAAAATCGGCACGATTTTGAGTCCAGACCAAATAGAGCAGGGAGCCGGGTCGGTATTCCCAGCGTAGGACGATCGTGCCGCGCAGGGATTTGTAGTTGAAATCCGGATTGCCGAAGGAAAAGGCCTCAGCCGGGTTTTGGCCGTCAGGATCAACAGTATAAGTTCCATCCTCGTAGGAAATTGTGGAGTCTCCCTCTCCGAACTCGTTAAAATCAAAGGTCTTGGCCCGAGCTAATTCTTTAAACCTATCGTAATCACCGACAGCGATAAAGGGTTGAATATAGGCCTGGAGGCTGAGCTTTGGTGTGAAAATCCAGTTTAAGCGAAGGCTGAACGATAACGTTTCTTGGTCGATGTGGGCAAAGATGTAGCGGCTGCCGTAGGTTTCAGTCATGAGTTCGTCTTCGATCCTAGTAATCCATTGGGCAACGGTATTATCAGAACTGTATTCAGGGGAAAATGATAGGCTGATATTGCTCTTTGGCCTCCACAGCAGGGATATATAACCTGCCTTTACTTGATCACCGGATTTCCCGGTGTGATAAAATCCACCGAAATAGAACACTACAGGTTTGCGGTCATCACTGCTCAGCGAAAAATCAAACCAGGTGTAAGCAGGGCTTAGTGTCAGCGGCCCTCCACGGGTGAGAGTACTGGACCATCGCTCAGGATTAACGCTCATCTGAAAATAGGCACTCCAATAATTGAGAAACTGGTAATTGGAGAAGAGAATCAGGCGCTGCTCACCGATCTTATTCCCTCCAAAATCGTAGTTCCGCTGAGTAAAAACATACAGACTCCAACTGCGGAATAGTTTTCCCGGATGGAGGGAGCGGTATCCGACCATGATATGGCTGTTGATGATATCGCCTCTCCCTTGATAGCCCATATCCCTCGAATCGAAACCCGGAGAGACGGCTCCTAGGGCCGCATTGAACATTTATCCAATTCTACATGGGTTGCATCCGGTCGCTGGTAATAATGGGGGTACGAGTTCTGAAGATTGAAAATGGCTGTCTGACTTCCTGTAACTCTGGTCCCCCCGAACCAGCTTGAGATGACCCAAGATCTGTTTTTATCCAGGAATGTCCACCCATCCAGAGCTAAGCTAAAGGAGTGTCGGCTTAGATTATCTTCAAGGATTTCTGACTGTAAATCCCTGACTACACCCGTGCTGATAAATCCCAATCCCTGTCTTCCTTGCTTGAATTCTTTTTGGGCTCTCAAGACTCCATGATAGGTGAGGGGCTCGACTTCCTCAGAAAAACGCTGCCCGCTTAAATCAATATCAGCATGTTCTCGTTCTGTGAGGGCGCTGAGTAAGCCAAAATTCCAGTCCTTACCGATTTTTCCCGTTATTTTGGCTGCCATAAGGATAGTCGACCAATCCGGATATTTAACATATCCATCTGAATCGACATAACCCTGGGGAGGGCGGCCGATTCTCCGGCTGTAAAAAAAGCTGGGACTTGACCAATTAACTCCCCAGTGGCTGGTGGCCCCACCGTACCCAAAATCGAATATGTTGGCTCCCTCGATAAAAAAAGGTCTCTTTTCCTGGTAGTAGGTTTCGGCTGCACTGAGGTTGATGACTGCCGGATCAACCTCAACCTGGCCAAAATCCGGGTTTACAGTCAAGTCAAGGGTTAAATTGCTTTTCAATCCCACCTTCATATCGAGACCACCGTTGGCCGCAAAGGATTTTCCAGTCTCAAAGGGATTGCCCTCTTCTTCAGGACTGAAGGCGGCTTTGTTTGCGGTGAAAGGGAGGAGTTCGATTAAACGGCCGGGATTGATGTCTCTGATCCCGACCAGTTTGGCGAAGTGAGAGGCAAATCCACTCTCTTCCTTGGGAGCCCATGAAAAAACCATCTCTTCATTTTTCCGCTGGATGACACGGCGGAAGTTGACGCCCCAGGTGTAGCTGTCCTTTTTCTTGAAGCGCAGTTGATTATAAGGGATGCGGATTTCAACCGTCCAACCTTGATCATCAATCTGAGCGGCGCTCTCCCACACGCCATCCCAGGTGGTGTCTCTGAATTCATCGTTATAAATGGTCCAATCGATGATGGAACCAGCAGGGGACACGGCAAATTGATATCCGCTGCGGCGATCATAATAGGGATCGACTGAAAAGAGGAACCAGTCTGAATCAACAGAATCATCCCTTCTGCTCAGGCGGCTGATGATTTTGTCGGGTTCAGAATCAAACATCCGGGCTGCCACATAAATGGCTTCATCATCGAAAGCTACCCAGAAGGTTGTTTTTTCTGTCGGAGGCTCACCGTCTTTAGGGTCTCTCTGGGTAAAATCACTGTATCCTCGGTTTTGCCAGCAATTTTCTTCCAATAAGCCGTCGATTTTTATATCTTCATCAGTTCTGATGGCTTCAACGACTTTTTGCTCCACTCTTTGAGCTCCCAGCAGGAGGAAAGACATTAAAATGAGAATTGTGAAAGTGGGAAGTTTTAGTCTTTTCACATCAGCCTTCTCTAAACATCATTGTGAATTTTTTTATAACAATGGCCAGATTGATCTGGATTTGAGCAGAGATACACTTTCATGTCCCATATACTAATACGCAGAAGCAAGGAAATGGTTGACCGATTGGTTGAAAGGTTGAGCCGTCTGCTGGTGGTATGTAATCTTTATTTTAGGTTCATTTCTCATAAAGCCGCAGAGAGACAAATTACAGATCGTCATTCCTGCAGAAGCAGGAATCCAGTTATATCTGAATTAGTCAGATACAATAGTGACACTACAAAATTAAAAATCATCATTATACTTCTCGCTTCTGTGCTGATTGTGTTACTTGACTACTCTGAGCTTTGATGTATTAGAAAAGAAGATTTGTAAAATCTGAAAATTTTAATCTAAAAGCCTCGAACTAAAAGCCTTGAAATTTCGTATATAACAAATAATACTTTTTTGTCAGATAATTCCGCTTATGGTTCTTAATCCATAACGATAAAAAATATGTTGATCGACTTGAACAGATGAGGATTCGATGCTTAGAAATTATATTATTGTCACCCTGAGGAAAATCGCCAAACAGAAAGCCTATGCTTTTATTAACATAGCGGGTTTTGCAGTGGGCTTGGCAACGTGTATTCTGATTCTTCTTTACGTCGTCCATGAGCTGAGCTACGACAGGTTTCATTCCCAAGCTGGTCGGATCTACAGAATCGGTGTCGAAGGGAACTTGAGCGGCGAAAATGTCAAATACCCCCTGAGCAATCTTGGAGTTGGTCCTGCCATGCTGAAGGACTACCCTGAAATCGTGAGCTTTACCAGGCTTTATCCCATGTCTAGGATACCGATCAAATATGATGAAAAAAACTTCTTTGAAGAGCGGATTGCTTATGTTGACCCGCACTTTTTTGAAGTTTTTTCATTTTCACTGATCCAGGGTAGCCCCAAGACTGCGCTCGTCGCACCCTATTCGATTGTGCTTACGAGCGATATGGCAGAGAAGTATTTCGGTGATGAGAATCCGTTAGATAAGCAGCTAAAGCTGAACAACAGGTATGACTATAACGTGACAGGAGTTATGGAAAACTTTCCGGAAAACTCTCATCTCAAATTGGATTTCCTCTGTTCCATCGAGACTTTTTATGTCATCAACGATAGGAATGTGCAGGAATGGACAAATTTCAATAATTACACATATCTGCTGCTGGGGGAAAATGCGAATCCCCAAGAATTTGCAGAAAAATTCCCGGCATTTATCGAAAATTATCTGTCAAACATGAAAAAGTTGCTGGGCGGATATCTGAATTTTTTTATTCAGCCGATCACGGATATCCACCTGCATTCAAATCTTGGTTATGAAATGCCGGGCAATAGTGATATCGCCTATGTTTACATCTTCTCGGCCATAGCTCTTTTCATCCTTATGATCGCCTGCATAAATTTCATGAACCTCTCAACGGCTCGATCCGTAGGCAGGGCAAAAGAGGTCGGTCTTCGAAAAGTGATGGGAGCAGAGAAACAGATGCTGGTCAAGCAGTTCCTGGTGGAATCCATGCTGTATTGTGTCGTCTCACTAGTCGTGGCCATAGGTCTAATCCGGATGATCTTACCAGTTTTTAGCACCTTGGCTGGAGTGAAGATCGGCTTCCCTTTTGGTGAGATGCCCTGGCTGATACCAGCATTCATAGGATTCACGCTTTTTACGGGCCTTCTGGCAGGCAGTTACCCAGCCTTTTTCCTTTCGGCCTTCGAACCGGTCAAAGTCATGAGAGGTGCTCTCAAATCTGGAGCTGCAAGTTCTAGGTTCAGAAGTGTTCTTGTGGTCGTCCAGTTTGTCATTTCAATAGCCTTGTTAACAGGGACGAGCATTATGTTGAACCAGCTCAGGTTCATGAAAAATAAGGATCTAGGGTTTGATAAGGAAAATATCATCGTCATCCCGATCATGGATAGAAGCATCCGCGAAAACATCCAAGTGATAAAGAGCGAGATAAGATCATACAGGGACGTTTTGGATGTTTGCGCTGCTTCAGACCTTCCTGGAAGCTACCCGGATTATTCCGCTTTTGTTCCTGAGGGCTACACAGCTGAACAAACCCAGCTCATGCACAGGATAAACGGTGACACAGACCTGGTCACGACGTTGGGGATGAAAATAATTGCCGGAAGGAACTTCTCGACCGAATTCTCCACCGATCCGGATAACGCTGTCATCATAAACGAAACGGCTGCTCAAAAAT
>SMTZ1_10013420_pt1 | contig 14932 bp, 14 predicted proteins | sample DeeMarSWOR136_30_FD_25667 | JGI IMG/M metagenome (IMG submission 25667)
CTTCTTCCATCTTAGCTATCTCTTGGGAAGCCTGTTCCAGCTCTCTGGTCCTCTTACCCAGGAGACGCTGGCTCAACTGAACCACCTCCCGCTGCCTTTTTCTCAGCTCACCGACAACAGAGGTGGCCATGTAGCTAGCGGCGAAGAGGGCGCTGCCTAAAACAACTAGGATGGCCAGTATATAGCTGCCCTCCTGGTAAAGCCCAGGGTCAGCAAATCCGACCAAATTTATGTGGGGTACTATCCCAGCATACTCTAGTCCCACTAGCAGTGAGACCATAACAATCACCAAGGTGGCTAACAGGTACACATAAGTATAGTGCAGTATTATACTAGCGCCGATGATGTGTAGTACAAAGTAGAAGACGAAGGGGTTCTCAATCCCGCCGGTGAAGTGAAGCAGCACAGCGAAGGCGACAAAGTCAAGTAGGAGGTGAATAGTGCCGTAGATTCTGGCTCGATGGATAGCCAGGCTGGCTGGTATTTTCCTCAAGCTCCGCGCCTGGAAAAGGAGCACCAGGTTGAACAGGGTGACAAAGGCGCACACTACGTAGGCGGGCGTGGTGGGAAACTCGATGTCGAACACCCTGGAAGCGATGAAGGTGGCCGCCAGGATGCCCAGTACGGTAATCCACCTTACGGTGACGAATACCCTGAGCCACATCTTGAAAGCGGCTTCTTCAGAGTGGTGCTCGTGCTCACCGCCTTCGGCCAGGAAATCGCTTTCTTTATCATTAGTCATTAGTTTCATCCGAGAGGACGATTCGACGCGGACCTCCGGAAGAGCTGGTGCTCCAATCTCGCACCGGCACAATCTCCTCCATCTTATCCAACTGCCCCAGCGCCTTCAAGCGGTCGTAAATCAACTGCCAGGCGCAGGGTGTATCGGGCGATACCTCACACTTGCCGTCAACCGAGCCGCCGCAGGGTCCGTTGAGCAGGCTCTTGGCACACCTTACCAGCGGGCATATGCCCACCGTCGTCGCCAGAACGCAGTTCCCACACTGCATACAGACCTCGATAAAATTCCCCGGTGTCTCTTCCTTGCCGACAAACAGAGTATTTAAGGCCGGATAGACGGGTTTATCGCTGTACATGGTAACGGTCTGAACGCCGAAGGCGCAGCTCATCACCAGTATGGCGTCGGCTGCCTTAATGGCCTCGGCGTTTTCGGCCAGGGCTTCGCGGGTAAGCTCATCGCAGGCAGTGGGGATGACCATCCACCCCGTAACCTTCTTGCCCTCCGCCTCCAGCTTCTCTTTCATCTCCAGCACCTCGGTCTTGCCGCCAGTATGGCATATGGTAGCACAGGTGCCGCAGCCGATGATATACACCTTTTTAGCCTTACCCAGGCTCGGTAGAACTTCTTCCAGCGGTTTTTGCTTAGTTACTGTTATCATAGCCACCCCTAACTTTGGCGAATATGGTTGTCGTAGTCGTCTCTAAAGTGCTCCAGACTATCCACTACCGGAATCGGAGCCGCCTGCCCCAGCCCGCACATCGAGCAGAGCATCATGGTTTCGGACAGCTCCTCAAGAACCCTGATGTCTTTCGCCACCCCTTCTCCCCTCCCCAACCGTTCCATAGTCTCAGCCATAACCTCGGTACCCTCGCGGCAGGGTGTGCACTTGCCGCAGGACTCCTCGGCCAGGAATTCCATCGTCTTGCCCACGATATCGACGATATCGCGGCTTTCATCAAAGACGGTGATAGCACCTGCTCCCAGAACGCTCTCAAAGGACAAGGGGGAATCTATCATGGTATAGGGTATGATTCTACCCGTAGCGCCGCCTATCTGCACCGCCTTGACCTTCTCAGCCTTAGCCAGGTTTTCGACCAACTCCCTAAGCGGGCTGCCTAGCACTAATTCGTAGACTCCAGCCTTAGTCACATCCCCGCTCACCGAGAAGACCTTGGTTCCCTTGCTCTTTTCTGTGCCCATCTTGGCAAACCAATCGGCTCCGTTGAGTATAATGCGGGGTATATTGGTCAGCGTTTCCACATTATTGATAATGGTCGGCTTGCCCCAGAGGCCGCTGGTGGGCGGGAAAGGCGGTCTATAGCGAACTTCGCCTCTTTTACCCTCGACTGAGTCCATCAGCGCTGATTCCTCGCCACAAACGTAAGCGCCAGCGCCCTCCCGAACCTCGATATCGAGGTGAGTTAAAAAGCCCTTCTTTTTAGCCTGAGCGATGGCATTATTAACTAAATCGAACAGGAAGTGGTACTCAGCGCGGAGGTAGATAAAGGCTTTCTTAGCTCCAATAGCGCAGCCAGCGATGGCTATGCCCTCGATAAGGCTGAAGGGGTCGTTCTCCAGTATATACCTATCCTTGAACGTGCCCACCTCTCCCTCATCGGCGTTGGCGATAACATACTTTTCGTCGCCCTTAGCCTTGTAGCAGAATTCCCACTTCAAACCGCAGGGAAAGCCGGCCCCTCCCCTGCCCCTTAAGCCCGACGCCTTGACCTCTTCTATCACCTGGGCAGCCGGCAGCTTCAGGGCCTTTTTCAGCGCCTTAAAGCCATCTGTCTTCATATAGCTGGCTATATCCTTGGGGTCAATGACCCCGCAGTTCTGTAGTACTACCCGTTTTTCCATTATTTATACGTCTCTAATATTTTGGCTATCTTTTTCGGCGTCAAATCGCCGTGGACGTCGCTGTTTATCATCATTGCCGGTGCCTTATCGCAGGCGCCGATGCAATTGGTCAGCTCAAAGGAGAACCTGCCATCGGAACTAGTCTCACCGGGCTGAATGCCGATTTCCTTACGTATGCTTTCAATAATGATCTGGGCGTTTTTGAGCAGGCAGGGCAGGCTCTTACATATACGGATAATATTCCGGCCCTGGGGCTTGGTGGAAAGAAAAGAGTAAAAGCTGGCCACGCCATAGACCTCGCCTATGGAAATGTCCAGGGATTCAGCTAGCTCGACCATGGTATCGCGGGATATATGCGCTGACTTATCCTGGGCTGCTTCCAGCAGCACCAGCAGCTTTCCCCGGTCTCCACTTCGGCTGGCCTTCTTCATCTACCCTACTCTCCTAAAAGCAGAGAATTAGCTAGTTACCACCAAGGGCTTCCCCTTCTTCTCGGCCTTCTTCTCTCTCGGCAGGCTCAATGCCCCTGTTGGGCAGTAAGGGATACAAATACCGCAATCACGGCAAGCTTCTTTATCTATGGGCTGGTCGAAATCGACAATAATCTTGGAATCAAATCCCCGGTAGGCAATGGCGAAGACATCTTGCTTGGCAATCTCGTTACAGGCACGTACACAGCGGCGGCACATAATGCACTTGGTCAGGTCACGCATGATATAGGGGCTGATATCTTCCAGGGGGTAATAGTGCTTTTTCACCTGGAATCGGGGCAGCCCCACGTCAAGCTCAGCGGCGATTTTGCGCAGCTCGCACATGTTGGCTTTATCGCACATATAGCAGTTACCGCTGTGGCTAGCCAGCAAAAGCTCGATTATGAGCCTGCGGCTTTCCAAGACCTTGGGGGAATGGGTGTGGATAACCATACCCTCAGTGATAGGCGTGTGGCAGGAGCCGACCAGCGTCCGCGAGCCTTCCACCTCGACCACGCAGATACGGCAGGCGCCGAGGGGAGATAAATCGGCGTGGTGGCAGAGCGTGGGGATATCGACGCCGTTTTCCTGCGCCAGCTCAAGAATGGTCTGCCCCGGGCGACCACTCACTTGAGTCCCGTTTAACGTCAGCTGTAGCGCCAAAGCTGCTCCCTTGGTCTATGCCTTCTCTACTTTAACGGCACAGACCTTATACTCGGGTATCTTGGCTACCGGATCGAGAGCGGGATTGGTCAACCTGTTAGCCGGGCTTTCGGCGAAGTGGAAGGTCATAAAGACCACCCCCTGCGGCGAAGTCTCGGTGACGTTAGCTTTAGCCACCACCTCCCCCCGCCGTGAGGCTACCTTTACCCTGTCGCCGTCGGCGATGCCCAGTTTGGCGGCGTCGGCAGGGTTCATCTCCACCTCCCCTTCTTTCCTCAGGACGTTCAGTCCCTCCACCTTACGCGTCATGGTGCCGGTGTGGAAGTGGTAGAGGCTGCGCCCGGTGGTCAGCACCAGCGGGTATTTCTTATCGGGCACTGCCCCTTGCCGCGGGTGAACTGCTGGGTATGCAGTATGGGCGTCCCCGGGTGTTCGAGGGTGGGACAGGGCCACTGCAGGCCACTCTTTTCCAGGCGCCGGTAGTTCATCCCTCCGTAGCTAGGAGTAACGGCGGCAATTTCATCCATAATCTGAGAAGCATTCTTGAAGTCGAAGCCCTTAGCCCCCATCTTTTTACCAACTTGGCAAACAATATCCCAGTCGGTTCGGCTTTCCCCTATCGGCCCTACCGCCTTCCTCACTCTCTGTACACGTCGCTCGGTGTTGGTAAAAGTGCCATCCTTCTCGGCAAAGCTAACACCGGGCAGGACGACATCGGCCAGCTTGGCCGTCTCGGTGAGGAATATATCCTGCGCCACCAGGAAGTCCAGTTTATCCAGCGCCTCTTCGGCGTGAGTGATATCGGGCTCGCTGAGCAGCGGGTTTTCCCCGATAAGGTAGATCGCCTTTATCTTACCTTTATAGGCGGCTTCGACAATCTCGGTAATAGGCATACCCACCGATGGTGAAAGCGAACCGCCCCAGGCCGCCTCGAACTTATCTTTGACCTTGGCGTCGGTCACCGCCTGGTATCCGGGATAGACGTTGGGCAAAGCCCCCATATCACAGGCGCCCTGGACGTTATTCTGCCCTCTCAAGGGGTTTACGCCTGACGAAGGCCTGCCGATATTACCGGTGAGCATAGACAGGTTGGCGGTGGCGATAACATTATCCGTGCCGTGGGAGTGCTGGGTAATACCCATCGAGTAAAGGATGGCCGAAGGCCTCTGGGTAGCGTATATCCGCGCCGCCTCGGCTATCTTTTCTTTGGGCACGCCCGTAATACGTTCTACGGAATTCAGGTCGAAGTTCTTTAACGACTTCTTAAAGGTGTCGAAGTTCTCACATCTTTTCTCGATAAATTCCTGGTCAAGCAGCCCTTCGTCGACGATAACCCGCATCATGCCCATAAGTAAGGCGACATCGCTGCCCGGGTTATGCTGCAGCCAGAGGTGTGACCAGCGCACCAGGTCAATCTCGCGTGGGTTAGCCACAATCAGCTTGGCGCCGTTATCCACCGCCCGCTTTAGCTCCAGAGCGATGATGGGGTGGGCCTCGGTAGTGTTGGTGCCGATGGCGAAAATGCAGCCCGAATCACGGAACTCGCTGAAGGAGTTGGTCATGGCCCCGCTGCCGAAGCTCTGCACCAGTCCGGCCACGCTGGGGGCATGGCAGAGACGCGCGCAGTGGTCGACATTATTGGTCTTTAAGACGGCGCGGGCGAACTTCTGGGCAACGTAGTTGTCTTCGTTAGTGCACTTGGCCGAGGAAACCACGGCCACTTCTTCGGGTTTATATTTGCCCAGCTTAGCGGCGACTAGATCTAAAGCCTCGTCCCAGCCTGCCTCAACGAATTTGCCGTTCTTCTTGATGAGCGGGGTTTTCAGCCTGTCTTTATGATTGATAAAGTCAAAGCCGAACCGCCCCTTAACGCATAACAAACCGTTATTAACCGCACCATCCCGCTTTCCCCGCACGCTCATTACTTTGCCGTCGCGCACACCCAGATAGAGCCCGCAGCCGACACCGCAATAGGTGCAGGTGGTAGCCACTTCTTTATCGGGGAGCTCGGTTACCTTGGGCATAAGCGCCCCCACCGGGCAGTGGGCTACGCACTCTCCGCAGGAGACGCAGCTGGAATCGATTATCGGCTTGTCGCCGAAGGTGGCCACCTTGCTGTCGAAGCCGCGGTTGATTATGGCCACCGCCCCCACCCCCAGCACCTCGTCACAGACCCGCACGCACTTGCCGCAGAGGACGCACTTGTCCAGGTCACGATAGAAGAAGGGGTTGCTGGTATCAACCGGGTAAGTCCGCTCGGTATGCTTAAAGGGTAGTTCGGTGATGCCCAGGTAGTCAACGATATCCTGCAACTCGCAGCGCTCGTTCTTGGCGCAGGTTACGCAGCGCTCGGTCACGGCTACATTGCGCAAGCAGATGTCAAAGGGTCCACAGCGCTTTCTCCGGTGGCAAATCAGGCACTCACTGGGGTGGTCGGATAAGAGCAGCTCGACAACAGCGCGGCGTACATCGTTTAAGGCATCGGTGTTGGTCTTAACCACCATGCCCTCGGCGGCGGGTGTGGTGCAGGAGGTGGGAAAGCCACGCATCTTCTCAATCTCGACGATGCAGAGGCGGCAGCCGCCGTAGGGTTTAAGGTCGGGGTCGGCGCAAAGGGTGGGAATGTAGATGCCCGCTTCTTGAGCGGCTTCGAGCACGGTCATCCCCGACTCGGCCTTAACCTCCTGTCCGTCTATAGTCAGCTTGATCTCAGCCATACTACTCTTCTCTCTCCTCAAGGTCGCACCTCAAGCACCGCTCCGCCTCTTTTATAGCCATTTTCTGGCTCAGTGTCATTTCCACGTCCTCGAAATTCTTGATCCGCTCTTTAGCCGGTGAGGCTGGTATTTCCACCCGCATCTCCTCCCCCGCTTCTTCCAGTGTCTTCATCGCTCCCTCGGGCGGGGCCAGTGTCTCTTCGATGTCGCCCTCTCCACCCAGATATTTATCGATTGATATCGCCGCCTGCCGTCCGTGGGCGATGGCTTCGATGACCGAAGCCGGCCCCTTGACCACGTCTCCGCCGGCGAAAACGCCCTCTTTATCATCTACGGCCAAACTATCAGGGTCGACCACAACGGTGTTGCCCTTCCCCAGCGGCAGGCTAAAGCGAGGTGGAATATCCGGCCGCTGGCCGATAGCGGCGATAACAGTGTCAAAATTCATCACGAACTCGCTGCCCTCGATACGCTCGGGGCGAGGCCGTCCGCTGGCGTCTATATCGCCCAGTTGCATAGCATAGCACTCTAATTCCAGCTTGCCGTTCTTAGCGGAAATCTTGGAAGGCGTCGCCAGGAAGCGAATCTTGACGCCCTCTTCTATAGCCCCTTCGATTTCTTCGGGGGCAGCCGGCATCTCTCCCTGAGTGCGGCGGTAGACGATGGTTACCTCTTTAGCCCCTAGGCGCAGAGCAGTCCGCGCCGAATCTATAGCCGCGTTACCGCCGCCAATAACGGCCACACTCTCCCCCACCACAACCTTCCTCCCCAGGCTCACCTCGCGTAAAAAGGTTACGCAGTCCATCACCCCTGGGCTATCCTCGCCCTCAACTCCTATCTTGAGGCCCTGGTGGGCGCCCGTAGCCAGGAAAACGGCATCATAGCCTCTTTCGAATAAATCATCCGTAGATTCGACTTTTGTATTTGTCTTTATGTCAACTCCTGCCGCCTCTATTTCGTCAATATCCCTCTTGAGCACGTCCTTGGGCAGGCGGTAGTCGGGAATAGCCACCCGCATCATACCCCCTGCTTCGGGTAAAGACTCGAAAACGGTTACTTTATGCCCCAGCTTGGCCAGGTAGAAAGCGGCGGTAAGCCCCGCGGGACCCGAGCCGACGACAGCCACCTTTTTATCGGTAGCTGGCGCTATCTTTGAGTTTTGCTTCCACATACCGTTATCGCTATCGACGGCAAAGCGCTTGAGCACACGTATGCCAATAGCCTCGTCGAGCAGACCCCGACGGCACCTGGTCTCGCAGGGATGGATGCAAACGTAGCCGCAGACCGAGGGGAAGGGAATCCTCTCCCTGATTACGGCCACCGCCTCGCTCGGTTTGCCCTGGGCGATAAAGCGTATGTAGCGAGGCGCATCCACGCCGGCGGGGCAGGTATGGGTACAGGGAGCGGTGACTATCCCCTCGCAGACCGCCGCCCGACAGTGGTGGTTCTTGATATGCTCCTCGTATTCCTCACGGAAATAGCGGATGGTGGTCAGCACCGGGTTAGGGGCGGTACCCCCCAGCTGGCAGAGCGAGCCGACCTTAATCTGCTCGCTTAAGCTCAAGAGCAGGTCGATGTCCTCCATCTTACCCCGCCCGTGGGTAATATCGTTTAATATGTCCAGCATCTGCTTCGTCCCCAGACGGCAGGGAATGCACTTGCCGCAGGACTCGTCCTGGGTAAAAGAAAGGAAATAGCGGGCGACATCGACCATACAAGTGTCCTCGTCCATGACCACCATGCCCCCCGACCCCATAATTGAGCCCGCTTCAGCCAGCGTCTCGTAGTCAACGGGCTGGTTTATCAAGCTGGCGGGCAGGCAGCCTCCCGAAGGACCTCCCGTCTGCACCGCCTTGAAGCGCTTGCCGTTGGGTATGCCACCACCGATTTCGTAGATAATCTTTTGCAGCGGGAAGCCCATCGGCACTTCGACCAGCCCGCTGTTGGCAATATGGCCCGTGAGGGCGAAAACGACGGTGCCCTTGCTCTTCTCGGTGCCGATTTGTGAGTACCAGTCAGCGCCCTTGGCGATAATAACCGGTATCGTCGCCAGCGATTTAACGTTATTGATATTGCTCGGCTTGCCCCACAGGCCCGACTGGGCGGGGAAGGGCGGGCGCGGGCGGGGCATACCCCGCTTGCCTTCGATAGAAGCCATCAGCGCTGTTTCCTCGCCGCAGACAAAAGCCCCGGCGCCTTCTTTGACGTGGAGGTGGAAACTGAAATCGGAACCGAGTATTTTATCGCCCAGGAATCCCTTATCTTCAGCCTGCTTGATAGCGAGCAGCACTCGTTTCACCGCCAGCGGGTATTCGGCTCTGATGTAGATATAGCCCTCGGAGGCACCGATAGCGTAGGCGGCAATAGCCATACCCTCGATAACGGTATGGGGGTCCCCCTCCATGGTACTGCGGTCCATAAAAGCCCCGGGATCGCCCTCGTCGGCGTTGCAGATCATATACTTCTGATCGCTCTTAGCCTTGTAGCAGAATTCCAACTTCTGGCCGGTGGAAAAGCCGGCCCCTCCCCTGCCCCTTAAGCCCGAGCGCTTTACCTCGTCGATAACCTGCTCCTGGCTCATCTCAGATAGTACTTTGCGCAGCGAGTCGTAGCCGCCCGTCTTAATGTAGTCTTCGATTCTCTCCGGATTGATGCGGCCGCAGTTGCGCAGTATCAGGCGCGTCTGCTGACTGTAAAAGGTAATATCTTTATAACAGGGTATGGCTTCATCACTAACCGGGTCGTGGTAGAACAGGCGCGCCACCGGCTTGCCGTCGCGAAGGTGGGACTGGACAATCTCGGGCACGTCGTCAACAGTGACCTTGGTGTAGAAGATACCTTCAGGCTCAACGACGGCGATGGGCCCCTGCTGGCAGAAGCCGTGGCAGCCGGTAAAGTCCACGACCACGTCTTTCAGCTTCAGCCGGGCGACTTCTTTCTCCAGCGCCTCCCTGATTTCAAAGGCTTTGCCCGAAACACACCCCGTTCCGTGACAGACCAGGATGGTTTGCTTGTTTTCGGCCTTTTTAGCCACCAAGGACCTCCGCAACTTTCTTGGTCGTCATCTGACCGTATGTCTCGTTATCCACTCTCATCGTCGGTGCCAGAGCGCAGGCGCCGATACAGGCTACCGTTTCCAGGCTGTACTCCATATCCTCGGTAGTCTCTCCGGGCTTAATACCCAGCCGCCTCTCCAGCTCGCGGAGAATGCGCGCCCCACCCCGAACGTGGCAGGCTGTCCCCCGACAGATAACTATCTTCTTTCTACCGGTGGGGGTCAACTTGAATTGAGCATAGAAGGTGCTTACTCCAAAAACAGTGCTCTCGGGCAGCTTTAAGTACTTGGCAATCCCCTGCATCGCCTCGGCGGGTAGATAGCCGAACTTATCCTGGGCTTGCTGGAGTATAGCGATAAGGTTGCCGCTATCCCGGCTATAGTTAGCCGTTATTTTACCCACCTCTTTAGCGAAATCGACTTCTGCCAAGGGTTTAACTCCCCTCCTTCAACAGTCTGACCAGCTTCCAGGCGATTCTCTCGCAGAGCACGTTTATATCCTCGATGGTCAGATAATCAGATACGGTAGCATCGAACATTATGCTGCCGTCAGGGGGAAACTCCTCATCCCCTTTCCAGAGGACAAATGTTATGGGCACCTTCTTAAAGGCGTTTATAGTCACGGCCACATCACCGTAATCGGCTTTTTTACCGCCCAGCCTCTTAGCGACCTCTATCAGCTTCTCCGGCTGGTCGCTGAAATTATCGACGAGGGGCTTTATCGCCCTCTTGTGGAAGGTGCGGAAATAGACAACCCCGTCGGGCAGTTCTTTGTAGGCGACGGGTTTATTGGCTAGCGGCGTACCCTTGGCCTGGGTTAGATAGTGAAGGACTAGAATCTTGTCCTTCAGGGGAACTTCTTCCTCGCTGCCCGCTAGTGAGATATCTATATCGGGGAGGCTGATTTGATATGACCGATTCAGATAGTCAAGCGTGATTACGGGTTGGGAATCTATGACTTCGTATTCGGCGCTGCTGTTACGGCAGAGCCGTTTGATATCGCCCGTCTCGGCCAACCGCTGGCTAGCGATTTTATGGGCGAGATTGAAGCCGTACTCATAATTCTTTTGTCCGGGCACTGAAAGCAAACTATTATTCATCCTGCAATCAGACTAAAAATTATATTCCCGCCGCCTCCAGCACCAGGGGCACCTTATTCTCCCAGCCGATAGCCATGATATGCACCCCCTGGCACATACCTTTAAGCTCCTTGATTAAATCAGCCGCTATTTCTATACCCATATGGGTTTTATCTTCAGCAGCAGTCATCTTCTCGATGAGCTCGTCGGGCACAAAAACGCCCGAAACGTTCTTATTCATAAAGCGGGCCATACCCGCTGACTTCAAGGGTATTATTCCCGCCAGGATGGGGGTGCCGAATTTCCCCGCCCGTTTCATAAACTGGGCGAAGGCGTTAGGGTCATATATAGCCTGCGTCTGGAAAAACCTGGCTCCGGCCTCAATCTTCTTCTCCATTTTGATTAATTGCAGCTCGCGGGCGGCCTCGGTATCGGCACCGGGGTTGACCACCGCCCCGGGGAAGAAATTGGGCTTCCCTTTGAGCTCGTTGCCCTGCATGTCGTAGCCCTCGCTCAGCTTCTTCATCACCCAGAGCAGGTGTACCGAGTCCAGGTCATAGACCGGTTTGGCTTCGGGGTGGTCGCCGAGCACGGGTAAATCGCCGGTGATAGAGAGAACATTTTCGATACCCAGCACCGCCGCACTCAAAAGGTCGGATTGCAAAGCCAGTCGGTTCCTATCGCGGCAGGTTACCTGGAGGACGGGGTCAAGCCCCTTCATCTTTAGCAGGTGGCAGACCGCCAGCGAGCCCAATCTCATAACCGAGCTCTGCTGGTCGGTAACGTTAGCCGCATCAACTTTACCCTTCAGCACCTCGACCGCTTCCATCAGCTCGGTGGTATCGGTCCCCTTTAAGGGCCCAACTTCGGCGGTGATAACGAATTTCCCTTTCTCAAACAATGGCTGCAGGCTCATCTACATTCCCTTCTAATGGCGAAAATGAATACGCCCCTTATTATACACGAATACGCCCCTTCGTTGTAGAGGTTTTAGGCTATATCTCAAGCCAGGAATGGGAATAAAGGGCTTCGCCGGTAATGACCCGGACCGTCTTGGCGTATTTGGCAGTCTCTTTATCTAAAGTAGAGAGGTCAACTTTTTCGCCGTCCATCACCTTATGCACCAACTTGACGATTTCCGGTCGCTGGCCGCGGGCGATAGCTATCAGCTCGGTGTCAAAGGCATCGACAATCGCCGAATAAAGCCCCAGCCTGGTCAACATTATCAGACAGGTTCGGTTCAGGTAGGGCCTTAATTCGGTGGGCGTGCCGTTGGAGATATTGGAAAGCCCGACGGTTGATTTACAATCGGGGGCAATATCCTTGAGCATAGCCATAAACTCAAAGCAGGCCTTGAGCTGGTTTATCTCCACCGAAACCGGTGTCAGAATCGGGTCTATCCAGATATCCTCGTTGGCGATGCCCGCCTCGTTAGCCTTATACATAAGGTCAACGGCGAGCATAGCCCGCTCGTTGGCGTCGCGAGCAACCCTATCATGTAGGCGTTGTACTTGGTGACGAAGGGCAACTCCTTTTCCAACCGGTCGGGCTGAAGTGAGATGGAGTTAATCAGCGCCCTGTTCTTGACCACCTTCAATCCCGCTTCCATAGCTATCGGGTTGGTGGTATCCAGCGACAGCGGCTTATCTGTAACCGCCTGCGCCGTCTCGACCACCCAGGTCATCATCTCGTCCCCCGCCTTGCGGGCGGGCCCAATGTTTAGGTCGATGTAGTCTACGCCGGCCTCGGTCTCGGCTTTGGCCATCTCCTGAATGGGCCCCGTGTTTCTCTCCTTCATTGCCGGGCCTAGCGTCTGCGACATTATGTTCAGATTTTCGCCGATGAGGATCATACTTTAACCTCCTGAACCTCTCAAGGTTGCCACGATTTAAGATAAGCGGGGATGTTAGAGCCCTCGCGAGGACCTACCTGAATCTCCCAGCCGGCCAGTTCCTCTTCCAGTCCACCGCTTTCGGCGGCGGCATAGCCAGGAATTATCAGCTTATGGTGCTTGACCATATCGGCAATACCACACTTTTTAACGAAGGGGGCGATAGCGTCGGCGACGAATTTACCCGCCGCCCAGGCGGTCATTACCGAAAGCCCCTCGGTATCCTTGACCAGCAGGTAACTGGGAATCTTGCTCGTCTCCACCTCACCGGAGACGATGAAATAGGTCAGGGAGAAATTGGAGGTGATGAGCACCGGTGAGTTGTCGGTGGGCTTGCCGATTTCGTAGATGCCCTCCTTGGTCGCCAGTGGTCTTTGCGGGTCGGTATAGATATTCAGCCTCTCCACCAATAGTGGGAAGAGGCTCTCCCCCTGGAAATCGGAGAGGACGATGATGCCGCCGTATTTAGCGATGAACATGGAGGCGATTACCGCCTCTTTCATCGGGTTGTCGGTCATTTCGGCGGGGAAAACGATGGTGGGGAAGCCCAGCGGGCGGAACTTCTTTGCCAGAGCCGCGCCGCGGATGATTATCTGGTCCTCAAGCGCCTGGCGTAAAGCCCGCGAGCCCGAATCTATAACCAGTTCTTTGACCCCAGCTTCGGTTATCTTGGTCGTCAGCTCAGCCAGCTTCTCCACGTTATCGGCTTTCACCGCTAGCGGGCAGGAGTTTTCCTTGGCCAGAGCCGCCATCTTGTCCTGGTTGGCTTCGGTAGCGGCGTAGAGCAATGGCTTGCGGTCAGCGCAGGTGCGCGCTAAGCCCCGCCGCCATAACCTCGGCGTCCTCGCTCATCAGGATTATGCCGCCAGTCGTCTTTTCATTCACTTTAGTAACCACTGCCTTGAAGCGGGTGGTGTCAGCCCCCGCCTTTACCGCCACCAGGTCGGGACGGAGGGTAAGCCCTATTCTTTCGTACTGGAGGTTATTAAACCGTTGTAGTTTGGCGTCGATTTCGGCGTCGCCCTCATCGGCACCAACGAGGATGGCTATTCCCGGTGGGTTCTCGAAGCGTTTCTCGTGACGGAACATAACCGTCTCGCCGCCGATTTTAAGCACCCGGTCACCCACGCCGATAGTGACGGGAATGATTGGCGGTGCCGAGGCTTCCGTCAGCTTGGCTTTGGATTCCTCGGAGACATGGGGACAAAGGGAAAGCTCCGCCTTACCTGCGGCTAGCTTCATAGCGAAGGCCAGGCAGGTCGGCTCCCCGCAGTCCTTACAATTGGTTTTGGGCAAAAGCTTAAATATCTCTATGCCGGTAAGTGCCATCTCTTACATTCTCCTTTCCCAGCCTGTTGTCTCTAGCCCAGTATCGGGTCCATTTCAAGGGCGGGGTGACCCTTCTCCTGCAGGAAGGGTAGTATTTCTTCCTCGGTCACGCCCACCGTCTCATCGGCAATCATATCGGGCAGGCCGGGGATACCAATCTCCTCGGCCCTGGCCTTGAGCCTGTCGCCGATTTCTTCTTTCAGCGACTTGGGCATCCAGACGATGCGCTTGATGCCACCGTCGCCGCTGATGAATTTTCGCTGGCAGGTATTGTATTTGCCGTGCCCAACGAACCCTGGCGTGCTCAAGCCACCGCCAATGGTGCCCGCCAGCGTGGTAAACTTCATGCCGCAGGGGGTCTCACCGGTGTACTCGCGGTTGACCGTCATTATCCCGTTGCACATGGGCAGGACGGCGGCGATACATTCGCAGCAACCGCAGGTGGTCATAGGGTCGTTGACTATGCTGTAGAAGTTATAGTGGTCTATCTTGCCTCTGGAGGCTTTAAGTACAAAGTCGTTTACCCCCTTCCATTGCCCCATCTTCTGGTCGATGACTTCCCCCTTCTCTACGGGCTGATTGGGGCCGGTGGGGTTAATCTCGAAAGAAGCCTTGCAGTCCATCCAGTTATAGGAGCCGCAAAGCCCCGTCCTCTCCGGGCTGATGACGCAGACATGGCTCGGGGCGAAGGACTGGCAGAGGGTGCAGGAGTAGTAGGTATCGGTGGTCTCGTCGGTCATACCCTCGATGCGGGCGTCGCGCTTGCCGTAGACCGCCCTCGCCTGCTCCTCCACCTCTTTTACCTTAGCCTCCTCGGTATAAAGCTTCACCTGTACCTTATCGAATATACGCCCGAAGTCCTGGTGCAGCTTGGCGTGGAGGATATCACCGATGTGTTGTAGCTTAAAGCCCTTCTCCACCGCCTGCTTGGCGATTCGTATCCAGGCGATATCACGCTGCCCGATATGCATCACCCCCTGAGCGTAGTTGATGAGGTGGTGAATCTGGCGTTCCAGTATAGGCTCGAAGTCGTCCTGCATCTCCCTACCCGCCACCTCCACGGCTATAGCCAGGGGCAGGCGGGAACCGGGCTCGATATCGCTTAACTCAGGCCCGATTACCTCGA
>SMTZ1_10006270_pt1 | contig 14929 bp, 15 predicted proteins | sample DeeMarSWOR136_30_FD_25667 | JGI IMG/M metagenome (IMG submission 25667)
TCCACCTCCACCACCTCCTCCTCCACCACCTCCTCCTCCGCCGCCGCCTCCTCCGCCGGCTCCTCCTCCACCTCCACCTCCTCCTCCCCCGGCGCCTCCGCCACCTCCTCCTCCCCCACCAGCGCCGACACCGAGTTGGCACTACCCAAGTTATTCCTCCAGTTGCTGGCCCTACTTGACAGGAATTGTGTTGAGGTGGCCTTGTTCCACGCGTTATAGTAATCCCTGCTGCACGTGCTGTAGCAGTTCCTGTTGCACACGCTATGTCGGTTCTTGCTGCACACAGTGTAGCAGCTCCTGTTGCACGCGCTATGCCGGTTCTTGCTGCACACAATGTAGCAGCTCCTATTGCACAAAGCCGAGCGTAGTAGTAGTCACGCAGACAAAGCAGCCTGACTGTCCACCGGTAATCAGTTCATTCACCGCCAACCCAGGTTACGTTCAGTGCGGGCAGTCAGTTGTACTGACGTGGAACGTCAAAGATGCAAGTTCAATCACTATATCGCCGAACATTGGCGCAGTCTCCTCCGGCTCCGGCTCATACACTGTTACACCAAGCTATACAACCACCTATACACTTACTGCTACTAATAGCGATGGCACCGTGAACGCCAGCACTACCGTGACGGTCGCTCCATACGTCTACACCCACAACACCAGCAGCGGTTCAGCGATTGCCAGCTCTGAAACCGCAGAAAATGCGGGCACAGGCAGTATATTCACGCTTGGTCTCGGCAGTGACAGCGGGCCGGTCAATCCGCTGGTGTACATACTGTTGATTGGACTGCTGGCTGCAGCAGCCGTGGGTGTAATAGTTTTTCTTGTCAGAAGACCCGTGGCAGCCGCTTCAGGAACTCAAGCGCGCACACGCGCAGGACACCTGCCGTGGACAACCACCACACGGGTTGCAGACGGAACCCCACAAACCACACCTGTTGATACAGGACCAGGGCCCAAGTTTGCAATATCGGACGGTGGCTGTATACCCATCTCTGGAGATACAGGTACTTTGGGAAGAAGTGATTTCCGATCACTGGTAAAGGCGGACAAAGCAGACCTGATTTCCAGGGAACACTTACAGTTCGACTGCGAAGACGGCGAGTATTACATCGAGGACCGTAAAAGTACCAACGGAACCAAAATTAACGGTAAACGAATCAGTATTGAAGGAAGGTGATAAAATCGAGCTTGCCGATGCACTTACCCTTACCTTCAAGACTTAACAGCACCGGGAGCCAGCACCTGTTTCCTTCGCAAGTGCTGGCTCCTGTCTTTTTGTTCACAAATTTAAAAGGTTTACCTGGAGCCAGCGGTCAGAGTCGAACTGACGACCGGCGGTTTACGAAACCGCTGCTCTACCACTGAGCTACGCTGGCGTGCCCCAATGGGGCAACGGCTTTCGGTAAAGATAAAGCGGTGGACGACTATCCTCCGTCTTGGCAGGTAAGTCTGGGCGGTCTGGCAGCCAACAGCGTGCGGACTTCCTCGGTGGTCAGTTCGCGGGTAGCGCCCTCCTTGAGGTTGCCCAGATGCAAGCTTCCCATCCTGATACGCTTGAGCGCCGGGACATGGTAACCGAGGCTTGCCAGCATACGGCGTACCTGCCGCTTCCTGCCCTCATGCATGGTTATGCTGTAGTTGAACGGCGGCTGTGATTTTATCTCTTTGACAACGACGGGATAGGTCATGCCATCCTCAAGCTCAAAGCCTCTTTCCAGCTTCGCTTTCTCGTCCGGCTTGAGCCTGCCGTCTATATGAATCAAATATTCTTTCTCATGCTCGAACCTGGGGTGCGTAAGTTTGTAGGTAATGTCGCCGTCGTTGGTCAAAAGCAAAAGCCCGGTGCTGTCTTTGTCCAGCCGTCCCACGGGATATAACCTTATGTGGCGATACTTCTCGGGCAGGATATCCAGCACCGTCCTGCGGCCTCGCTCATCGCTGGTGGTGGTTATGATTCCCGCCGGCTTGTTAACCATCAGGTAGACGGCTTGCCTCGGCTTGAGGTCAACCATCTTGCCCTGCACTGAGACGCGGTCGGTCTCCGGGTTCACCGGATGGCGGAAGTTCTCAACCAGCTCGCCGTTAACCTCCACCCTGCCATTTTTTATGGCATCGGTTATCCATCTTCTGGAGCCAACTCCAGCCTCAGCCAGCGCTTTGAGCAGTGGAACTGATGGAGCATTCACTTGCTTTTGCTCTTTGGTTTTCTCTTCCTCATGTAATCCAGACTCAATACCACCCAGTCACGTCCTAGCTTCTTACCCAACATCTCTCCCTTCGATAAGAGATAGCGGATATGTTGTGGCGATAGCTTCGACAGTCTAGAGGCCTCTTCTACGCTGTATGAAGCGTTCGCTGTCATACCTATACTAACAAATGATACTGCTTCGAAGTCTAGATTAAAACTAATTTGGCCTTTATAAATTTTTTGGCCTTGCCATACTATATCCGCTTCAAAAACTCTACCATTGGAACTTATCTTTTTTGTGTGATGACCATAGTATTCTGGTGTGCCTCTCCTGAACTTCACAATCTCGGCTTTGGAGGCATTCTCTGGATCCACATCAAGAGCACTATCTTTCTCGTCCCAGCGAAATACAAAGCTTGGCAATGTTCCACTTATCAAATCCTTCGGCTTTAATTCTCCGATATCTAATCGACCCGTTTCTGTAATTTTACGACTAATAAAAACGGTCATCTCATATCTTGGGTCAAGTTTCATACGCATTTCGCCCTTACTTCTTGCCCCACGCACCATGCGATCACGTTTTACAACTTTCTCTCTGTCCATACTTTTATTATAAGCGTATGCGCTCATAACGTCAAGGTTTGCCACTGGACATTCTAAGCCGCTTGTGGTAAATAGTAGTATTAGAAACTGGGAACATCACTCACCCAGAAATAATTAAACGCAGGAGGTAACAAATGGCAAAGAAAAAGACATGGATGCCAACGACGGCAGGGATTCTGGACATAGTTGCTGGTGGGCTAGGTATAATAGCAGGGATGATGCTGCTTATCTTTGGAGCCGTTGGCAGCAGCTTTATGCCGTATTTTGCGCCCCAGCTGCCGCCAGCTGCGGTAGCAGCCATCTTTTCATCTATGGCTGTGGTGTTTATCCTTATTGCAATAGTGGCTATAGTAGGTGGCATCTACGCACTCAAGAGGAAAATCTGGGGGTTAGCCCTGGCCGGCTCCATAGCTGCATTCTTTAATCCCTGGTGGTACCTGGGAATAGCAGCTATCGTTTTTACGGCGCTATCGAAGAACGAGTTTGATTAGGCACAGCACTGAGACTACAGCATACGGTATATAACTAGAGCAGGAGGTAAAAATGGAAAGAACATGGATGCCGACAGCTGCCGGTATTCTAGACATTGTCGCAGGTGCCCTGTCCTTTGTAGCTATCATCTTCGCACTGGCCGGAATATCAGTGCTAGCATATACCGAGGGCATTTGCACAACAATGGGAATTCCCGAGACCCTGATATTAGCAATAGCGGTCATATTCGCCATATTTGCTATCATTGCCGATATACTGGCCATAATAGGTGGCACTTTTGCACTGCGACGAAAGAAATGGGGGATGGCACTGACCGGCTCCATCGCTGCATTCCTTGCCTCATGGCCTCTGGGAATAGCAGCTATCGTTTTTACAGCACTATCAAAGAACGAGTTTGAATAGGCTCCCTGGCAACCAACCACCAAACTCAATTGTAATATAACTAATCGACATGTGGATTAGAGAGCCGGGGAAAGTTACCGACAGGATAGATTTTCTGGGCACAAAGGAAAGCTGCCTGTATCTGCTCCGGGGCGGAGACATGATGATTATCGGCGGGGGGATGAGCTGGATAGCACCATCGCTGGAAGCCCAGTTCTCAAAAATTGATTTCGAGCCCCAAAAGCTTGAATATCTGGTGATTTCCCACTCTCATTTCGACCACTGCGGAGCTGTGCCTTACCTGAAAAGAAAATTCCCGCATATCCAGATACTTGCCTCGGCACACGCCAACAGTATTTTCAACAAGGAAAAGGCGGTGAATTCCATCGCTGCCGCCGATAAATACGTGATTGATAAGCTGGGACTTCAAAGTGAGTATGAACAGCTGAATTTGAAGTTCGACGGAATCCACGTTGACCGCATCGTCAAAGAAAGCGATATTATAGACCTTGGGGAGGGCATAGAAGTCCATTTCCTGGAAGTGCCGGGGCACACCCGCTGTTCCATTGCCGCTTATGTCCCTAAGTTGAGAGCCTTGTTTCCATCGGATGCGGCACCACCACCAACGGATGACACGGAAGCAATATTCTTCCCCGGACCGCAGTATGACTTCGACATGTATAAGCAATCGATGAAAAGGCTGGCAAGTCTCGAAGTTGAAATATTTGCCTCCGAGCACTACGGTGCTGTTACCGGCAAAGAAGCAGGGCAAATCCTACAGGAAGGACTAAGGCAGACAGAAAGGTTCGAGAACCGCGTTATCGAGCTGTACCGGCAAACAGGAAACTTTGACGATACAGTTCAGAAAGCTGCCGCCGAAATGCTGCAGACTGATGAATTCGACTTTATGGACAGGGAGCTACAGCTCACGGTCTTAAGCACGGTGATACGCAGGATACTGGAATATGCCGGACTCATCGACAAGCCGGCGACATAACCGGCTTTCAGCCATTGATGAGATTCTTCGGTCGCGGAGTTTACACTGAGCCATGTGAGATTCTTCGCTACGCTCAGAATGACAAAAAGCGAAGTGCTCCTACAGAATGACAGTGGAATTCACCGTTTTCAGGCTACGATTTGGACTTTTCCAGGAGGGAAGCAGAGCCCTGTCTTATATCCTGCCGCGTGGCAACTGCCGTGCTCGTCTCGTAGTTTAAGCCTATATCCAGAGGGTAGGACACAGCCACATTGATGGCTCGTTTGGCACCCTGGATCAGCGCCGGGGCAATTGAGGCTATCTCCTGAGCCAGCTTCCCAGCTTCTTCCATAAGCTTATCCAGAGTATAAACATGCTGAACCAGCCCTATCCTCAAAGCCTCAGCAGCGTCTATCCTGCGACCGGTAAATATAAGCTCCTTAGCCTTGCCGCCGCCGACTAGCTTGGTCAAGCGCTGGGTACCGCCGAAATCAGGGATAGTGCCCATGTGCACTTCAGGCAAACTGAAGACAGCTGTTTCCGAGGCAAGCCTTATATCGCAAGCCAGCGCCAGCTCCATGCCTACGCCCAGGCAGTAGCCATTGACGGCAGCTATAACCGGAACCGGCATCGCCTCGAACCTGGCATAAATCTGCCCCCCCATCTGAAGAACTTCGAACTCGGAACGGGCGGCGCGTGTGGATAGTATATCCTCACCTGCCATAGCCGCCTTCAGGTCCAGGCCGGCACAGAAAGCACGGTCTCCGGCTCCAGTGATTATGACGGCTCTTATTTCAGGCTCGGACAGTATATGCTCAGCAGCCCCTCTAAGCCCCTCAAGGAACTCCAGATTAACCGCGTTCCTGACTTCAGGTCGATTAAGCGTAATCGTCGCCACTTTGTCCTGCACTTTCACCAATACTGCCTTGTTCTTAGCCAATTCCATTTCTCCTTTCTTCTACAAATCTGTCTGCTTGGGTCTTGCACCAATTATAAGCTCAAGGCATCTCGAAATGCCAACGCACTTCTATGGCTACGGTATTTATATTTGCAGCTATTTCTTATGACGTCCTCCTTGACACTACGGTAGATAAGGATTAAAATTTGCCTTTGCAAGTTGTCTGTTTCAAAGAAGTATCTCAATTAGTTAAAGAAAGGAGTGATGCCATGTGCCTGAAGTAAGACTTTCGCAGGGGGAAAGCTTCGAGAGCCTGCTGCGGCGTTTCAGCAAGAAAGTACAACAGGAAGGTATAATCAGTGAAACGCGCCGCCGCGGATTCTACGAAAAGCCAAGTATAAAGCGGAAGCGGAAGGAAGCGGCAAAACGGCGAAAAAGCGCCAGGAGCAGCTAGAATATGACTCTGGTTCAAAAAATCAGAACCGACCTGGAACAATCATTAAGAAAAAGAGACAGCCGACGATGCTCGGTACTCCGCATGGTTCTGGCTAGCATAAGAAACGCCGAAATTGCCCAGCAAAAAGATTTAGACGACAGTGGTATATTAGTTGTTATAGATAAAGAAGCCAAGATGCGGCGCGAGAGCATCGAGGCTTTTGAGAAGGGCAATCGCCCGGATTTAGTGGCTAACGAGAAAGCAGAGCTGGCAATTCTGCTGGAGTATCTGCCCGAGCAGATGAGCCGGGAGGAGATTGCAGCCGCAGCCAGTAAGGTAATCAGCGAACTGGGGGCAACAAGCATTAAGGACAAGGGCAAAGTCATGTCCCAGCTTATGCCCCAGCTTAGAGGAAGAGCTCAAGGGCAGGAAGTGAGCGACGTTGTCTCAGAGATCCTGAGCAGCACCTAGGTATTAAATCTTGCCCTTTTGTCTTCGATTAGATAATAGGCGGCGGCAGAGAGTGCCGCCATCTTTATATTCAGAGCAGCAACTATGAAGTTCGGCATTATTATATTTCCCGGCACCTGGAGCGACAGAGATTGCCACTATGCCCTCAGCGATATCCTAAAACAGAAGGTTGACTATATCTGGCATAAAGAGACAAACCTCTCTAAATATGATTGCATCATCTTGCCCGGTGGCTTTTCCTATGGCGATTATCTGCGACCTGGAGCTATCGCCAGGTTTTCCCCGGTGATGTCGTCACTAGAGCATTTCGCCTCTCGCGGCAAGCTGGTAATCGGCATCTGCAACGGTTTTCAGGTTCTGTGTGAATCAGGGCTCCTCCCCGGGATATTACTGCGCAATGACCACCTGGAATACCGCTGCCAGTGGACGTATATAAAGGCAGAGAACACTTCGACCATCTTCACCTCAAAATGTCAAAATGGGCAGGTGCTCAAGATTCCTGTATCTCATTACGAAGGCAGATACTACGCCGATGATGCCACACTGGCTGAACTGGAAAACAATAAACGTGTTATTTTCCGCTACTCGACTTCAACAGGTAAGATAACGGAATCAGCGAACCCTAACGGCTCGCTGCGTAATATAGCTGGCATAATGAACAAAAGAGGTAACGTATTAGGCATGATGCCACATCCTGAGCGAGCCTGTGAGCCACTACTTGCAAGCAGCGATGGCAATACTATCTGGGAGTCAATAATTGCCAGTATCTAAAGAAGCGCTCGATGAAGTTGCCCTAAGCGAGAAAGAATACCAGCTTATTGTTGAAAAGCTTGGTAGAGAGCCGAGCGATGTCGAGCTGGGTCTGTTCGGCTCGCTATGGAGCGAGCACTGCGGATACAAACATTCCAAAGCCTTGCTCAGACAACTGCCCTCCAAAAGCAAACGGTTATTGGTCAAACCTGGTGAGGAAAATGCCGGTGCGGTGGACATCGGCGATGGGCTGGTGATAGTCATGAAGATAGAGTCTCACAATCACCCTTCGGCAATCGAGCCGTACCAGGGGGCAGCAACGGGAGTGGGGGGCATCGTCCGTGATATATTCACCATGGGAGCCCGACCGATTGCCCTGATGAACTCTCTTCGCTTCGGCCCTCTGACCGACCCTCACAATCGATATCTTTTCGGTGGAGTAGTTGGTGGCATTGCCGGCTACGGCAACTGCCTGGGAATTCCAGACGTTGGCGGCGAAATTTTCTTCGCCGATTGCTACTCAGCTAACCCGCTGGTCAACGCTCTATGTCTGGGTATTGCCGAGGCTAAAAACCTGGTCAGGGCAAGAGCCTACGGAGAGGGTAACTTGCTCATGCTGGTCGGGGCCGACACCGGCCGTGACGGACTGCATGGCGCCTCCGGTCTGGCTTCGAGGACATTTGAGGAGGAGAGGGAGTTAAGGTCCACAGTCCAGGTCGGCAATCCCTTTCTCGAGAAACTGCTTATAGAAGCCTGCCTCGAGCTTGCCAAAACCGATTGGATTACTGGCATGCAGGATTTAGGTGCCGCAGGGCTGACCAGCTCAGCCGTGGAATCAGCAGCCAGGGGCGGCGGTGGTATTGAAATCGATGTACTCAAAGTGCCACGCCGAGAAAAAGGTATGACTCCTTACGAGGTTATGCTGTCCGAATCACAGGAGAGAATGCTGGTGGTGGTGAAGAAAGGTTATGAGAACAAAGTGAAAGCTCTGTTCGACCGATGGGAACTGCGCTCGGACATAATTGGGAAGGTAACCGGCGATGGCATAGCCAGAATTAGAGAGGGGAAAAAGGTGGTGGCTGAGGCGCCGGTAAACGTGCTGACTTCACCACCCATTTACCGACGGCGAGTGAGAAAGCCGGAATGGCTCAACAAATTGCAGGTCTTTGACGTCAACGCAATTCCTGACTTACCACGCAAAAAAGCTGGCTCGACACTTCTCCGTCTGCTGGCGTCGCCCAACATCGCCAGCAAGCGTTGCGTCTATCGCCAGTACGACCACCAGGTAGGCAACAATACCGTAGTTCTACCCGGCAGTGATGCTGCTGTGCTGCGCATCAAAGGGACAAGAAAGGCTATCTCACTGACCACCGATGGCAATGCCCGTTACTGCTATGTGAATCCTTATATCGGCGGTGTAATCGCTGTGGCTGAAGCAGCCAGAAACCTGGCTTGCAGCGGCGCTCAGCCTCTGGCTATTACCGACTGCCTAAATTTCGGCAACCCAGAGAAAGACGATGCTTACTATCAACTGAAAGAGTGCATAAACGGAATGGTCCGAGCCTGCCGGGAGCTGAAAATCCCGGTTATCAGCGGCAATGTCAGCCTGTACAACGAGACCAAAGGCGAAGCCATATATCCGACTCCAGTCATTGGAATGGTCGGGCTTATCGATGACGTAGCCAAACACTGTATTTCTGGATTCAAAAATGAAGGTGACCTGGTGTTTCTGTTGGGCGACAGCCAGACCGTTGACAGCAGTATCGGCAGCAGCGAATACCTCGACCTAATACACGGCATTATCAAGGGAAACCCTTACATTGATTTAGGGATGGAGAGGCGGCTGCAGCGTTGTTGTCTTGAGGCAATCAGACAAGGGCTCATAAATTCAGCTCATGATTGTTCTGAAGGTGGGCTGGGTGTTACCATAGCAGAAAGCTGCCTGGCTAACGGTCTCGGCTTCGCCAGCTCAGACTGGAAGTTAGAAGGGAGGCTGGATGCAGCTCTCTTCGGTGAGGCTCAATCGAGAATTATAGTCTCAGCAGCGCCCAGGTCAGCCTGGAAATTAGAGAGGCTCGCCGCTCGCTACCAGATAGCAGCCAAAAGACTGGGAGCAGTATGCGGCAAGCGATTGATAATAAAAGGCTACATAGATTTGTCTCTAAAAGAACTGGGGGATGCCTGGTGGGGTGGGCTTGAGAAATCGCTATAAATGGAGGAAACACTTGGCTGAGATAAGTCCTTTTTCAGGCTTACGTTACAATCAAGAAATAGTCGGGGACGTGGCATCGGTCATCTGTCCGCCGTACGATGTCATCTCTTCGGAAGAGCAGAGAGCCTACTATGAGAAAAGCGAATACAATGCCATTCGCCTTGAGCATGGTATGGCACTGCCCGAAGATACGAAAGCTAACGATAAACACAGCCGGGCTAGTGCTACCTTCAACCAGTGGCTAAAAGACCAGGTACTGACGGTTGACCATGTACCTTCATTATACATCCACGAGCATACTTTCACCTATCAAAATATCAGAAAACGACGACTTGGATTTATGGCCTGCGTCAGACTGGAGCCTTGGGAAAACAAGATTATATTTCCCCACGAAAATACAGTCCCCGGCATAAAAAGCGACCGATTAGACCTGATGCGCGCCTGTGCTGCCAACTTCAGTCCTCTCCTTGGCCTATATGAAGACGCCGGGCAAAAAGTCACCAAATTACTAAATTCGCAGGCCAGCCGTAAGCCTGCGATTGACTTTACTGAAGATGACGAGGCACACAAGCTCTGGGTAGCTAACGAACCTGAATTCGTCCAGAGGGTCAGCCACTTCCTAGCCTCCAAACCCATTTATATCGCCGATGGACATCACCGCTACGAGACAGCATTAGCTTACCGTGATGAAAGGCGACAAGAAAATTCGTCTGATAACGAAGCCTTTAATTTTGTCATGATGTCGCTGGTATCATTCTCAGACCCTGGACTTATCGTGCTACCTGTCCACCGCCTGGTGAATAATTTATCCTCCAAAGCCATGAATCAATTCAGAGATAACCTGGAAACGTTTTTTGAAGTGGAATCTGCACCCTTGGGAGAATCTGGCCTACCCGAGACAATGGGAGCCATCACACGGATTTTAGGGCTGGAGGCAGGCAGTGTTATAGCTCTGAAACCACGCCAGCCATCATCCCTCAAGGAAATGATGCCTGGCGGTCATTCTGAAGCCTACAAAAGGCTAGACTTCAGCATTGTTCAGCACCTCGTTATCGACAAGCTAACAGCCCTAGATAAAAGCAGCAGTGTTGCCTATACTCCAAATAAATTACAAGCTCTCCAAATGGTAGAAAGCGGTGAATATCAACTGGCTTTTTTGCTAAACCCTATAACGGTGACAATCATTAAGGCAATCGCTGATGCCAATGACAAAATGCCGGGAAAATCAACCTTCTTCTACCCCAAATTGCCCACTGGCCTGGTCATAAACCGTCTAGAGGGAAAGTTGTAACTACGCTTAGCTCTATCTTTTTACAAGTTCTTTGTTCCGTCGTACCAGTAGAGTTCATAATTGTCCCGACCCTGTTCCTTAGCCCAGTACATCGCTGTATCAGCATTCCTAAACAAGGTCTCAATATCTTCACCATCTTCCGGATAGATGGCAATACCAACGCTGGTTGTTATAAAAATCTGGAAGGCACCAACCACAAACGGTTCTCGAAAAGTTTCCAAAATTTTCTGGGCAACCCTGACAGCATCTTCCGTCTTAGCGATCTGTGGTAGCAGCACCACAAACTCGTCACCACCCATACGGGCAACCGTATCACTCCTACGAACAAGGGCTATCAACCGCCCTCCAGCAGCCTTTAGCACCTCGTCACCGACACCATGCCCAAAGGTATCGTTAACGGTCTTGAATTTGTCTAAATCAAGCATCATCACAGCTAGACTGGTATTATTGCGCCGCGCCTGAGCCAGCCCAACAGCAAGGCGATCGCTCAACAATAACCTGTTGGGCAAGCCGGTCAAGTGGTCATGTGTGGCCATCTCAGCGAGCTTTTCCTCCAACTCCTTGCGCTCGGTTATGTCCATAAAGCTTCCTACAGTAGCTCGTTTACCTTTGTATTCTGTAGAGGTTACCTTTTCCAAAACCCAAATTATCTCGCCGTTTTTCATTACAAACCGGTACTCATAGGGTAGAGAGCTCCGACCCTTCAGACTCTCTATCGCCTTTTCCCTGACTGTTTCCCTATCCTCGGGATGAACAAGGTCCAGAGAATATTTGCCTAACAATTCTACCTCTGAATAACCCGTCATCTCCTGAAACAGAGTATTGACATACTGAAACTTCCCATCCTGGACAATATAAACTCCCATTCCAGCACAACGTAGCAAAGCCTGAGCCAGATCCGATAAATCGCCCAGCTCCTGCTGGCTTCTCCCGGATGCTCCGCTCTCTTCTTGTTTATTTTTTGAGTTTGACATGGCCTTCACAGTTATCTGAAATGATGATACCTAATTCGGCAAATCTGCGACCTATCATAGTTATCCTAAGTATATCAAATTCCAATCGTACAATAAATATAAACAGTGAATCATTTGTTCGGGTTTTTCTAGGGAGAAGAGGGCTGTCCTAAACACACGCAGCCTCGACAACCACAAGAGAAATTCATGACAGGTCCTTAGACCTGTTTCGGAAAAGTCTGAAAGTATAATGCTATTGCCGGTTCTACAGCTTCACCAGCTTGGCAGTATGGACATCCTGGAGAGCCAGTATTTCCTGTATTTGCTCCTCAGGAAGAGCCTCGTCCAGTGCCAGAATCATAAGAGCCTGACCTCTGGGCTGAAGTCGAACCAGTTGCATGGAGCTGATATTGATATCCGCACTGCCTGTTATATTACCCACAGCACCGATTAGGCCAGGGCGATCACGATGGTCGCTGAACAAGAAATAACCACCGGTGGGGACAATATCCGTCCAAAAATTGTTTATCCTAACTACATGAGTTTCTCCACGCAAAACAGTGCCGGCAACTATGGTCACCCCGGCATCGGTGACAACTTCCAGATTAATCAAGCTTGCGTAGTTCTCACAGGTGGTTTCCTTCTGCTCAACAATCTTTATGCCCCGCTGAGAAGCAATAAGAGCAGCATTGACCAAATTAACCCTTTCTTCGCTTATTCCCTCCAGCAAACCGCCGATCACCGATGCTTTTATGGCGCTGGTATCATAATCGGCAATCTCGCCGTTGTATTTAATCTGGATACTCTTTATCTGTCCTTCCATTAGCTGTCTGGCCAAGCTACCCAAAGTCGAAGCCACGTACATAAATGGAGCCAGTACAGCCAGCATCTCAGCTGGAATCTGAGGGGCATTCACAGCATATCTGGCTGGCTGTCCGTTCAACACAGCCATGACCTGCTCAGCAACCTCAAGGGCAACACTGGCCTGCGCCTCAGTAGTGGAAGCACCAAGATGAGGGGTGACAATAATCTTATCACTTTGGAAAAGTATGCTATCAGTCACCGGCTCTTTGATAAAAACATCTATAGCCGCGCCAGCTACCTTCCCCGCCTCTACTGACTTAAACAAGGCTTCTTCATCAATAAGTCCGCCACGTGCGCAGTTGATAATACGCACTGTTGGTTTCATTCTGCTTAGTTCCTTGGCACCAATAAGCCACTTGGTCTGACGAGTCAACGGCAGATGAAGCGTGATAAAGTCAGACTCCTTCAACAACTGCTCCATAGATACCAACTCCACACCCAAATTATGGGCGTAATCAGTAGAGACAAAGGGGTCATAGCCAATGAGCCGCATTTTAAGAGCCTGGGCTCGCCTGGCAACCTCGGAGCCGACATTACCCAACCCGATGATACCTAAAGTCTTACCTCTGATCTCAATGCCCATGTAGTCGCTGCGCTGCCAGACACCTTCTTTGAGCTTGGCATTGGCTTGCGGAATGTGCCGAGCCAGAGCCAGCATCATGGCAATAGTATGCTCGGCAGCAGCCATGGTATTACCGGTTGGAGCGTTGACCACCACCACCCCCTGCTTCTTGCCAGCCTGTATGATATCGGCAGTAGCTTTAGTCTCACTGCGGACTATCAACGCCTCATAACCGCCGATTATGCTCTTAAGCTCCTCTGGCTTAAGCCCAAGCTTGACATCGACTTCAGCCTGAGCCTTTAAAGCTTTTATCCCTTCCTTAGCCACAGGGTCGGCAACGAGAATCTTCATAACAAATTTCATAGGACAGACATTTTTGTGCCTGTCCTTAACTTACTTGCTTATGAACTCGCCTGAGGAATAACTATAGCTATAGCATCCAGTACTTCTTTGATATCTTTTTCCGTGACCCAGCCAAGGTGACCGATGCGGAAAATTTTTCCTGATAGAATACCCTGTCCACCAGCTAAGACCACACCATGCTCATCTTCAAGCAACTTAAGCAACTTAGACACATTGAGCTTTTCTGAAGCTCTAATGGCGGTTATGGTATTTGAAGCATACTTCTCTTCAGGGAGTATAGATAATCCCAGGGATTTAGCTCCATTCCGGGCAAGGTCAGCCATTCTGGCATGGCGAGCAAATAGTTGAGGTAATCCCTCAGCCAATATCATGTCCAATGCCACAGCCAGGCCAAAGAACACAGAAACAGCCGGAGTCGTAGGTGTCTGTCCAATCTCTAAATATTTCTTGGCTAATTTAAAATCCCAGTAGTAACGGGGCATTTTTGCCTTGGCATGAGCCTGCCATGCTTTCTCGCTGACGCTGACCATCGCCAGTCCCGGCGGCACCATCCAGCCTTTTTGAGATGCCGTAACCACCACATCGCACTGCCAGGCATCGACAGGCAGATCAATAGAACCAAGTCCACTTATTGCATCCACCAATACAAGCTTGTCGAACTCTTTGACGCTGGCACTGATAGACTTCAAGTCATTGGTAACTCCGGTGGAAGTCTCATTATGTGTCACCAACACCGCCTTGATTCCAGAATCAGCTTTCAAAGCTTGACGTACAGCATCCGGGTCAACTGGTTTGCCCCACTCGAAATTTAGGCGTTTTACCTCCGCGCCATAAATTTCAGCAACTTCAGCAAACCGGTCGCCGAAGTTACCACAGGATGTAGCCAAGACTTTATCACCAGGGGATAAAGTATTGACAACAGCCGCTTCCATACCACCGGTGCCCGAGCCAGTCAGCAGAAAAACATCGCTTTTAGTCTGGAAGACTTGTTGTAGCTTAGGCGTGATATCACGGATAATCTCGGCGAATTCCTTGCCTCGGTGATTTATCATCTGCCGACCTATGGCTTTTAAAATCTCCGGCGGGCAGGGGGTCGGTCCGGGTATTCTTAATTGTTGCATGCTATACCTCCATTTTTAATAATAAGATTAATCACTGCCGGCAATCTTGGCAAAGCGGCGTTTGCCTACCTTGATTATACTACCTTTCTTGATTTGCGCCATTTCCAGATCATTGGTAACCGCCTCCCCATTAATTTCAATAGCGCCCTGAGCCAAAAGACGCCTTGCCTCCGAGCGACTCTTAGTCAGCCCCACCTTAGCCAACTCAGCTGAGAGAGTGCTTTTGGGGCCAGCTGTGGCATCTAGCATTACGACCGCCTCATCGGGCACTTCTCTCTTCTGAAACACCTTAGCAAAATTCTCTCCGGCTTCGCCAGCAGCTTGAGCCCCATGAAATTGAGCCACGATTTCATAAGCTAAACGCTTCT
>SMTZ1_10004770_pt1 | contig 14927 bp, 11 predicted proteins | sample DeeMarSWOR136_30_FD_25667 | JGI IMG/M metagenome (IMG submission 25667)
ATAAAATGAAGATTTCTTCATGTTCGGAGGGGACTATGGGCGAAAAGAAGGTAAAGTGCCAAATTGGCTTAGGAATAGGATTGAAACGGAATGGAACATACAGGTAGGTTCAAGGAGGCCCCCGGGCTCAGAAGATCACTTTCCCCCTTTTGACATCGTAAACCCCGGAAGGGGTAATCCTCACCTCAATGATTGAGGTGAATGAGAGAAACCCCATCGTCCATATGGGGTCTTGCAAGGGACAACCAAAATCCCGAAAAACCCTTTTTAGCTTTTCGACCTCCCGCGCCAATTCCCCCATGGGTAAAGGGGACATTGTCCCCCCGATGGGGAGGGGTAACTCATATAATATTTTCCCCGCATGGACCAAGACGATACCCCCTTTGATTCGGATTACACGATCCAAGGCAGTGGCCATATCCCGGTCATCCGCCCCGATTATCATGAGGTTATGGGTATCATGGGCGATGATCGAGGCAATCCCGCCGATCCTGGCCCCAAAACCAGATAAAAAACCACAACCTCTCCGCTTCCCATCCCTCTGGATCAAGATGATCTTCAGGACGTCCCTCGATGGATCAGCCTGAATGGCCCCTTCCCTTACTGTCAACTGGACATCCCTTCTCTCGGTTACCGTCTTGTCCACGATGTGGATCATGGGAACCCTGAGCTTGCCCTTGCTTCGGGATGGCACTCGAAAGAGGCTTTCATCGATCTTTCCTAAGCTGAACGGTCGATCACCTAAGCCGATGGCAGGGAGGGGCGATGGATCGACAGTCAGTTCCCCTTCTCTGGCCACGATCCTCCCCCTCTCCATAACCAGCCTCGGGGTGGGCCTCCGTAAATCCTTGACAACGGATATATCCGCGAAGCGGGATGGCGCAATCCCCCCTAAATCCCAATCCAGCCCGAAATAAGCTGCCGGATTGAGGGTGACCATTCTGATGGCCTCTATGGGCTCGATCCCATATTTGATGGCCTCCGAGACCAGGTAATCCATATATCCGTGGCTCATGAAATCCTCTGCGAAGACGCCATCGGTTGCGAGCATGACCCGATTCGAACTCATTCCCTGACACTCCTTCAGGGTTTTTGATAGGGACTTAAGGTCGCTACGGATTGACCCATGCCTCAACATCACGTACAAACCCAACCTTACCCTGTTGAGGACATCCTCCGGCTTGATGGATTCATGGCATGAAGTGATGCCACCATCGATGATGGCGTTCAGTTTATCATAGGACGCCCCAACCGTGTGTCCCTCAACCCTTTTCCCCAGGGGTAATCTCACTGATGGCCAGCGCTGTTTCGCCCTCGAGGAGGCCGCATAAATCCCTCAATGGGTAAAAATCCTCCCCCTCAAGACCCGGAAATGGGGGTGAAACAGCGGGGACACCGGTGAAGAATTTGAGGGGATAGGATTTTGAATCCCGAAGGATCCTCCTCAATCCCTTAAGGCCGAGGGAGTTGGAAAGAGGAGATCGGCGTGCGCATGGGGATCGAAAAACCCCGGAATGAGGTAATCCCCCCCCACGTCCACCATTATTGTACCTGAGTCTACCATGGTATCCGAAGGACCCACGTAGGCAATCCTTTCCCCCGATGTGGCTACGTTCCCCTCGATCACCTCCCCTGAATAGACGTTGACGATCCTCCCATTGGAGAGGTAATAGTCGGCCGCCCTTCGCCCTGAAGCAACCTCGATCAATCGCCTTGTCTCCACAACGGATCGCTTTGACATCTGCACCATACCCCACTGCCTCAGTTTATCGGCCCGCCCTCAGAAAATCAGGCCAGCCAGCTCGGCATGATAACGTGAAAGGAACATCTTCTACCTGTTCTTCGTCCTTAATGAGATGATCCCATTGCATAATCTCGGGTGTGATACCCGAGAAGGCTGTTGAAGTGACGGGATTTCCCTATTTCCTCGGTCAAGGGACCCTGGATTTTTTGGCATAGGACTCCTGAGGCTTTGGCCTCTCGCCTCTAACCTCCAACCTCAGACATCTTTTGTCTTTCACTGCAGCACTGCAACACCACAGCACCATCTTGCGAGGGGGGAAAGGCCCGAGGATTGAACCAGTCTATAGATCTTCCATTTTTCCCAGATCGGGGGGTAAGTTGATGGCATGAGATCAAATTGCTAATGCCTTTGCGAGGGACTTTGCCATCTTGGCCGCCCTTGGGGAATGTCCCATTCGGGCGGGATTAAGCCCGAAACCCTTTCCGGAGACAAACTCACGCTGGCAAGCACAACCACACCGCTCGAGTCGATGCCACCACTGAGCCAACCGATAACCCCATCTTCTTGGAGACGATTTACCCGGTCCGTGATATAATGATTCTATCTCACGGGCGGCTTTCTCGCCATCGATCCTGAAATCCGTCTTCGATACGACCTGGACACGAGGGGGTAGGTTCACATTCCAGTTCTAGGTATTCCCTTTCCCAGACCTCATCGGCCAGTTTTCCAAAGGTTTCGGCATAGTGGTCCATTTCATCTTTGCGCTCGGTATAGATCTCATCGGCTCCGTCGTGGGTAAAATACGGATGCGCTTCCTGAATTACCTCCCTCATGATGTGAGGGTTATCGATAATCATGCAGGGCCTCAGGTGATTCTCGTTATGGGGTTGTCTCCTTCGAATGGCCCGAAACAACTCGCTGTCCAACGCCTGGGCTAAGCTCACATTCTTTATGTTGTCCACGGCAATGTGCGTGTACACGCACGGTTCTACATCTCCGTTGGCATTGATATGGAAATACCGTCTCCCCCCGGCGATACACCCACTCACATGGGGGCCATCATTCCAGAAGTCCAGAACGAAGAGGGGCCTCGTTCGCCTGATCTCAATTACCCTCTTTCGCAAATGGTTTCGCTGTTCAGGCGTCACCATCAGGGAAAAATCCGCCTTCCCGTTGACGGGGATATAGAGGAAGTACATCTGGGCAACAATACCCTTGTCAATCAACATATCGATGAACGTATCAGATGCAACCGTCTCCACATTGTGCCGAGTCACCGTGGCGGAGGCACCGAATAATACCCGCGCGTCCCTGAGGTAATCCATGGCATCCATAATCTTCCGATAAACGCCCTCTCCCCGCCATCTATCCGTCTCTTCCTCATAGCCCTCAATGCTGACGACCACGGAGGCATTGCCCAGTTCGGCGAGTCTCTGGGCCTTCTCCCTGTCCATCAGGGTTCCATTGGTGTAGATCTGCCAGAAAATATTGGGATGGCCCTCTACCATATCGAAGAGGTAAGGATATGCGAAGGGTTCCCCTCCCAAGACTGTGATGAAGTAGATTCCCAATTCCTCACACTCGTCCAATATACGCATAACCAGATTCCTGGATAACCCGGGATGCCTTTGATACCCCAACGTGTAGCACCCAGTACACCTGAGGTTGCACCGCCAGGTGGGGCTCAGGATCATGACAAAGGGGGGGGTGAACCCCCGCTCCCGCTCACACAACTCCCGTTTCTTCCCCCCAAGGAACCAGGCATGGTTAAAGAGGGTATTAAAGGTTATTTGCCTATTCCGCGGTGGCAGATAATTCAGTACCTTTCGAAAGAGGTGGATCGTGGGATGGGAGGAGTCCTGTAGGAAACCCCGGACAGTCCTAATTCCATCCAGTACCTCGTGGTCGTTGGTAAGCTTTTCGCCCAAATAGGTCAATTGAACCAACCGTTCATCGGAAATTCTAGAGAGCATTTCCACGATCATCTTCGCTGCCTGATTTGCGCTAAACCCCTTAATCTGCTCGGCAAAATTCATTCTTATCATCTCCTTTCAGGTTATAATACCATTACTCCCATGGGTCACACCTGAACCCTGACAGCGGACCAAAACCCCAGAACGGCTACAGCCACTCCCACGATCAACTGGTTCATGGTATTTCCGCTGATGGTGAATGAGGCGATTATCAACCAAACACCTAAGATTCCGGTGATCCATGCCTGCCACATAGTACCCCTCTCCATATAATTGTGGTTACACGATACCATTTCGCAAATTGCGTACCAAGCTGATCAATAAAAAGGCCACTTCAAAAAGTGGCCTTTTATCGATCGGTTAGATGATCCCCTTCCGCCATTCGGGACCGGAATAGGTACCATTTCATCCTGAAACTGCGATTTTTTTTATCGCAATATAGTGGTGAATTTATAATCCATTAAAATAAAAGAGGATTTTTGCGAATGGTTTCTCCACACTATCGCCCATATCTTTCGCACCTATGTCATCCCCTTCCCCGGTAATCCTTCACGAGAACCCGGTATTTCTTGATCAGATTTTGAAATTGTCTCCGGTCCATCCCTACATCGCTGGCGCTCCGGGAAATATTCCCGTTATTCCGCCGTAAAGCCTCCATGATGAACTGCTTTTCGACTTGGCCCACCACCCTCTCTTTTTCCCTCTTCTTCGCTACTTTTAGCTCCCCGGTATTTCGGGGGGGGAACCCCTTAGCTGTTATAGCCCCTTCAACTACCTGTTCGGGCAAATCCCCCACCTCGATTCGATCCGTTTTGGCCAGAACCATGCCCCGCAAAATGCAATTTCCCAGCTCCCTCACGTTCCCGGGCCAATGGTATCTCTCCATCAATTTCATCGCCTCATCCGATATCTCGTTTACGTCCCTCCTGCCCTCACCCTTGTGCTTCTCTATGAAGTGAGCCGCCAACAGCGGAATATCCTCCCTCCGCTCCCTCAAAGGGGGGAGATTGATGCATACGACGTTGAGACGGTAGTAGAGGTCCCCTCTGAATTCCCCGGTATCCACCGCTTCCTTGAGATCCCGATTAGTCGCCGTGATCACCCTGACATCCACCTCGATGCAATCGTTCCCGCCAATCCGCATGAACCCATATCCCTCCAATGCCCTGAGTATCTTGACCTGCAATTCCTTTTCCATCTCGCCGATCTCATCGAGAAAGAGAGTCCCCGTATCGGCCAATTCAAAACTCCCCAGCTTTAATCGCGTGGCCCCCGTGAAGGCCCCTTTCTCATACCCGAAAAGTTCGCTTTCAAGCAATTCCCTTGGAATAGCTGAACAATTGACCACGATAAAGGGACCTCTCGACCTCTGGCTACTGTAGTGGATGGCCCGGGCCACGAGTTCCTTGCCCGTTCCGCTCTCTCCCTGCAGCAGAACGGTGGCCTTACTGTCGGCAATTTGACCAACCAATTCCAAGATCTGCAACATCTTTGCATTGATGCTGATGATATTATCGAAACCATAAGTCGCTTTCAGTTCTTCCCTTAAGCTACGGTTTTCGTCGATTAACCTCGCGTGGGACAACGCCTTCTCCACGACCATTTCGATTTCATCCATCTTCAGGGGCTTCAAGATATAATCATACGCGCCTTCCTTCATGGCCTGAACTGCGGATTCGATGGTTCCATATGCGGTGATCAGGATGACGGGAATACTCGGTGCGAACTCTTTTACGTCGTGAAGCAGAGATATACCGTCCTTTCCAGGCATCTTCATATCGGTTAAAATCAGGTTGACGTCGTTGCCCTTGACAATACTGAGGGCTTCATCACCGTTGCCCGCCAGAAGGACATGGTATCGTTCCCCCAAATTGACCTCAAGGATTCTCCGCATCTTCACTTCGTCTTCGACAATGAGGATATTCCTCTTTCGCATCTCGATCATACCCTCCGATCAGGAAGGGTAATCCTAAACGTTGTCCCCCTTCCTCCATGTGAAACATTGGTGATGCCCCCCCCGTGAGATTCCACGATGGTATGGGCAATGGAAAGACCGAGCCCCGTACCTCCATCCTTCGTGGTGAAGAAGGGATCGAATACCTTACGGGAGATTTCGGGTGGTATCCCTTTTCCGGTATCGCTGAACTTAACCAGAACCCGTCCTCCCTGATTGAGGATCACATTGATCCTCAGAACCCCGCCTTGCCCCATCGCTTCCAATGCGTTCAATTCGATATTCATGAAGGCGTGCTGAATCAGCTCGGGGTCGGCTTCGATATAACGGGCCTTCTGAGGGAATTCCCTTACCACCTCGACATTCTGGGTCTTTGCCTGGGGCGAAATCAATCGGATGCTCTTCTCAACCACCTCCACGATATTGCACCTGACGAATTTGGGCTCCTTGGGTTTGGCGTAATCCAGGAAACTTGTGATCATGGCATTGATGCGATCCGCCTCCTCCATGATGTAGTTAACCATCTCCTCCTTTGTCTCTTTATCTCCCTTTTTTTTCATGGTCTCAGCCGACCCGGAGATAATTGCCAGGGGGTTCCGAATCTCATGGGCGATCCCCGCTGCCAATTCCCCCAATGATGCCATCTTTTCCGATTGCATGATCTGCCTGTCCTTGAGGCTTATATCCCGATATATCAGAGCGCGGGAGATTGCCAACGATGTCTGGGTGGAGAATGCCTCCATCATCTCGATCTCTTCGTTGGTGTAATCCTTTTGATTCATCTTCCTGCCCAGGACCATGAGCCCTATGAGTTTTTCTTTCACCATTATGGGAATGACGGCCGAAAATCCAAGGTTCAGCAAATCCTCCGCCTCCCCTTTCAATCCCTTCTCTATGCTCAAATTCTCTATCTCCGTACCCTTGCCGGATCTCCTCAGATATTGAATAAGATTGGAATTGGGGCGAATTTTCAAATCCCCCAGTACATTCTCCTCATACCGGATTAGGTACCCCCCTTCTTCTCCATCGAGGAGGAGAATGGCAACGCTTCCGATGTGCAGCGTCTCCGAAATAAACTCCGCCGTCGTCTTGAGCACATCCTCCAAATCGATCAACTCGATCAATGCCCGACTGAATTCCATGAACTTCGTTCGATAGTGGTGCCGTTCCGCATAGAAGAAGCGATCAATCCAATCCTCTGCCTTTCTCTGAAAAGGACGGAGCATATAGACCAAGACCAAGATCAACATGGACTCGACGAACAGGGATTTAGGGGTATAAGCCTCGGAAATCATCTCGCCGATATTCTTTATGAGCAGCACATAGACTGCCAGAATGAAGCCGGAGAAGGTTGCATAGAGAATGCCGCCCCTTATGAGAATGTGAATATCCAGCAACCGGTATTTGATGAGGGCGATGGCGAAAAAGAGGCTGACCAAAATGCCATAAAGACTGGCCAAAAAGAAGACCGGCCATCCCAGCTCCAGGAAATGATTTGAGAGGGTAATCCCTGCTCCCACAACGCCCACGGATACAATCCCGAAGATCAAATACTTAATCTGCAATTTCTGTTTGGGCAAGCGGGTGGTCCTCAATGCCGAGATGAGATTACGAATTCCCCAGTAGACATACATTCCCCCAAAACATCCGATAATGAAGATGAATATTTGAAATACCAACGGTTCCTCGAATCTCAGGGCATAGTAGAATACGTTCCTCACCTGTTTCAATCGATGAACATCAATGGCGCCAAAGGAGAAGAACAGGGTGAGGATGCCGGCGGGAATGAGATAGAGAATGATCAAATTCTTCTTCCGAAAAAAAGGGGTCATTTGCTTCATTGGAAATACGAGGGAAAAGTGGAGGAAAAAGACCGGTGCGTAAGCCAAACCGGCGAAGATGATCTTCGCCCCCAACACGGCGTTTTCGGGATCTTGACTAATTATCATGATAAATTCGCCCACATTCCAGGTGGCGAAGGAGAGAACGAAACAGGCGAAAAGCCTGTTGGCGATATTCTTGGGATTGCTGGAGAGGACAATCAAACAGAGGGTAATGTTCATGGTGAAGGCCAAAGCAGCGGGCAGGGCCAAAATGTTCATAGCATTTCTCACCTCATGAAGGCTTACCACTTATCTCTGAAGGCAAAAACCCGTCGATACCATATCGTATTTGAAAAAAGGAAAAAGGTCAACTTCTCGGCTTTTCGATTAACGCCATTGCATAAAGATATCTGCACAAAAATAAAGGGCAATTTCCATCATTCGTTGCGGTCCACACGCCTACGAAGGGGTCATGAAAATGCTTCGTTGTCACTAAGCGTAATCTGCCGGAGAAATGGCACTTTGGACCAGGTCCTCGCTCTGATTCCTTGGAGCTGACATGAGAGCCGAAGGCTAACTGTACACACCGAATAGACCAAACGAACCAGACAAACGATAAAAACCAGATAAACCATAGGAACCGGGGATTGAGGTCTTTTATTGACAATTCAGAAACAATTCTCTTATCTTTGACCATTCCAATTACCTAATAACCGCAAGGAGGAGAACAAAATGATCATGAAACAAATTGACCCCCACGTACAAAAGCTTCTCGCACTTCCTGCCCCTGACCAGATTGGTATGGTCGTCAGGGATCTTCAAAAAACGATTGAAACATACACGAAGTTATTCCATTGGGGCCCCTTTGAGATTTTCGAGCATAAGTACTCTGAACTCATCTATCGTGGGAAACCGGGAAATTTTAGGTATCGTATTGCCTATGGTAAAATAGGGCCATCTCTTCAATTGGAATTTATCGAGAACTTGGAAGGAGAATCAATCTATACCGAATTCTTGCGAACACGAGGAGAAGGGTTACATCACTTTGGTTTCTTAATGGAGGGTATCGACAAGAGAATTGCTGCGATGAAGCAACTGGGCATCGAGGTGCTTCAAAGCGGCAAGCGACCAGGGAGAGCATTTGCCTACATGGATACAGAGCCGCTTGTCGGAACGATCATTGAATATAGAGAGCGGACAGATTGAACAATTGCGTGGAAAAACCTTAGGCGTTGGGAAGTAAACCGCTCGGCTCCCCGGCGCAAAGACCGGGGCTTGTTGGTGAAGTCGTAAATTCGATTTTCCTTATTATTTTCAGGCACTGCAAATTTGGGCGGTGGATTATAAGCTCTTTGAGATCTCTAAAACTATGAAGAGGGGCTCTGAGCGCGAATCTATTACGTAGCTGTCCGCAACCGCAGCACCGCAACACTGCAGAACTACGGGGACTTTCTCTAAACCCTTGACAGGAAATGTTGAGGGGGATAATATGAGGACTCATGGAAGAGGTTATTCAGAAGAGATTTGAAGAAACCGATAAGATCAAGAAACGGTTCTTGGATGAAAATTTTTCCCGATTGATTACCATAATCAAGCTGATTGCCGATAGCCTCGAGAACGGGAACAAGGTTCTGCTCTTCGGCAATGGAGGCAGTGCAGCGGAGGCCCAACACCTCGCCGCGGAGTTTGTCAATCGTTTCCTCATGGAGCGTCCACCCCTTCCCGCCATAGCTCTGAACACGGATTCCTCCATTCTCACCAGCATCGGCAACGATTATAGCTTTTCGGAGATCTTCTCCAAGCAGATTGTGGCCCTTGGGAAAGCAGGGGACATCGCCATCGGTATCAGCACCAGTGGAAACTCGGCTAACGTCATCAGGGCCATTGAGGTGGCCAAGGAGATGGGCATTGAAACCATCGCCCTGACGGGAAACGACGGGGGCGACCTCGCAAAAGTGGCCAACTATTCCCTCATTGTTCCCTCCAATAGCACCCCATGTATCCAAGAGGTCCACATGGCCGTGGGGCATATTCTCTGCGAAATGGTGGAGGCCCAAATCTTTAAGATGGCTTATTGAATCGGACTTCACGGAGATAAGATGAAATCGAGGTTCGACCAGATTGATCCGGGAAAGATTAAGACTGTCTCCTTAAAGGAGAGAAAATCCACGGTGGGGATCGATGATTTCAGTAGAACGTATACCAAGGGAACCACATTCGGGATTTTCTATGAGGCCCTTCCAAATATACTGGCGGGAAGAGATTTTCGCAATATCGTCCAGAGCATAGCTAATGCCTTCCACGAAAAGAGGATGTCCGTTTTAGCCATGGGTGCCCACCCTATCAAGGTCGGGCTCAGCCCCATCATTATCAGTCTCATTGAACGGGGGGTTTTCAAGGCGGTGGCCATGAACGGAGCATGCATCATCCACGATGTCGAAGTCGCCATGGCGGGACATACTTCGGAGGAGGTGGTTGAAGAACTTGACCGGGGAACCTTCGGAATGGCTAGGGAAACCGCAGAGTTCATCAATGGAGCCATTACGGAGGGTGTTTCGCGGGGTTTGGGGCTGGGTGAATCGGTGGGCAGGAAACTCCTCGATGAAAACCTTCCCTATACCGCTTTGAGCATTATCGCTGCCGGTTCACGAGTGGGTATCCCCATAACCGTACACGTTGCCATTGGAACCGACGTTATCCACATGCATCCCTCGACGGACGGAGCTGCCATTGGGGAGGGAAGCTACCGAGATTTTAAGATCTTCTCATCCATCATCTCCAAATTGGAGGGGGGAGTCTACCTCAACCTGGGATCGGCAGTCATCCTTCCAGAAGTGTTCCTTAAGGCTCTCAGCCTTGCCCGAAATTTGGACCATCAAGTCGACCGTTTCACCACGGTCAACATGGATTTCCTCCAGCACTACCGTCCAACGGTCAACGTCGTGAATCGGCCCACCCGTAAAGGGGGGACGGGATATTCATTGACCGGGCACCACGAGATCATGTTCCCCCTATTAGCAGCTGCTGTCGTGGAAAAGATCGACTGAGGTTTTTTGATGCGCAAATTGAAGGTGGGCCTAGCCCTGGGAGGAGGTGCCGCCCGGGGAGCCGCTCACATAGGGGTCCTTAAAGCCTTAGAACGGGAAAACATCCCCATCCACATCATCGCGGGAACGAGTATTGGAGCAATTATTGGGGCGATGTATGCAACTCATCCAAGCGCCGTGGAAATCGAAAGAAAGGCGTATGAATATATTGAAAGTAAACAATTCAAACTCCTCAAGTTTGACTTTCTCGATGAGGAGAAATATTCCAGAAAGGGTTCAGGATTTTTCTACAAATTTACCCACCATATTAAGAAGAATATTTTCTACAACCTTTCCCTCACCAAGAGATCCTTGATTTCAGGGAAGGAGTTCAAGGAACATATTGAGGCCCTCATCGACGATATCGACATCGCGGAGACTCGTTTGAAATTCGCCGCCATCACCTTGGACATTACTATGGGGAGCGAGGTCGTACTCAAAAAGGGCTCCCTTCGCAGGGCGGTGAGCGCCAGTTGTGCCATTCCGGGAATCCTCCCTCCTGTAAAGGTGAACGAGCATGAATTCGTGGATGGAGGAAGCATCGATCTCGTTCCCGTGCAGCCGGCCTCCGAATTGGGAGCCAACGTAATCATTGCGGTGGATGTATCTAAGGATATAGATGGTCCCTTCAACTCGAACTGTGGTATCGATGTGGTCATTCGTGCCGAGAAGGTTACCGGCTACACCCTCAATCAAATTCGGATTCGAGAGGCGGACATCGTTTTAAAGCCCGATGTGAAGAACATATTCTGGGCGGATTTCTCCACATTCGGCCATTGCGTACAAAAGGGGGAGGAGGAGGCAAATAAAAATCTGTATAAAATCAAGAGGTTGCTTGCGAGGAAAAGGCTAACTCATTGGTTTTAAGGCTCTTCCCATTCTCATATTGTATCTGCACTTACGAACCCTGCGACAAAAAAAGCAAATGTTGTGAGTGTATAGTTTACCACAAGGGGCTCGGTGAGCTTCCCGGGTGCCTGTTTTCCCCGGAAGTGGAAAGGACATTCGACCGATCCATCTCCCGTTTCATCGCTCAGTATGGGTGGCCAAGAGCCGGGGGAATTCTTATTCAAAAATGTGTCGTTGTTACCGCTTTTCATGCACCTTTGCCGAGAAGTCCCACTATACCCAGATGATCAAGGTCTCGCAACCTGCCTTTTCTTTCCGATCACCAAATCATTCCTACTAATTGAGGAAAAGTGAAACGCTACGCTGCCATTGATATTGGGGCCAATACCATTCTCCTCTTAATCGCCCAACAGACACCCGAGGGGCTGCTTCAAACCGTCATGGATCTGGAGACCACAACCCGATTGGGTGAGGGTCTTATGAGAAACCGTAAGATCAACCCTCATACAATGCAAAAGAGCATCGATGTCATCGACCGTTTTCTCTCCCTATGCCGGGATATGGGGGTTACGGAGGTGGTGGCAATTGGAACGAGCAGCCTCCGGGAGGCAACAAATCGGTCTGAGTTCTTGCGAAGGGTTCGAGGTCGATGTAGCTTGGAAATTGAGATCATTTCGGGCCAGGAAGAGGCAAGACTTTCCTACCTGTCCGTGGTAAAAGATCAAAAATGGTCCTCGGGACCTCTGGTAGTCATCGATATCGGAGGCGGAAGTACGGAGTGGATTTATGGAGATTCCGTTGGTGAGGTGCGGGTCTTCAGCCTGAATATCGGCTCGGTAACATTAACGGAACAGTTCCTCACCTCAGACCCGGTAGAGGAAGGGGAACATCAGGCCATGGCGTCCCATGTGGGAAAAGCACTGACCAACATTCCCCCATTGAAGGGAAATATCCCCCTCGTCGGCATCGGAGGGACCATAACTACCCTCTTCTCCGTCCAACAGGGCCTGAAGGAATTCGATCCTTCACGCATTCACTATGGGCTATTGAAGCTAAAGGATATTGAGGGACAGATCGAACAATTTAAGAACCGCCCCTTGAAGGAAAGGAAAGCCATTGTCGGGCTTCCACCCGAAAGGGCCGATGTCATTATTGCCGGCGCCACGATCCTCTTCCATTCGCTGTTACGGCTTGGATCAAACCAAATATGGGTCAGTTGTCATGGTCTTAGATATGGGATACTCTTTGAACGGTTCTTCAAATCTCTCTGATGTTAGCTCCAGGGAGCAGGGACGAGGACCTGGTCCGACGTGCCATTTCTCCTGCAGATTGTGCTTCAGGAACAGTGGAATCCCTCAGAACGGCAGGGATTCCTACCAGATAGTAGTTGAAAATAGAGGCAGCCTATGTAATAATTAATTAATTTACCATCTTTTATTTCTGTGTCTAAAGGAACGGTTTTGAACCCTTTCTATCGAAATATCGCTTTTTGGCTCGTCATCAGCTTGGTGATGGTCCTGCTGTTTAATCTCTTCAGCCGGCCCCAGATAAAGCCCCAAACCATTAATTTTAGCCAATTCATTGCCGCGGTGGAGCAAGGGAAAATTGCCAGCGTGACCATTCATGGAAATAAGGTCTCGGGTAGGTATTTGAATGGCGGGGAATTTAAACTTTTTGTTCCGGAATACCCCGATTTGGTCAGAAATTTGAGGGAGAAGGGGGTGGAGATATCGGCAAAGCCGCCTGGGGAATCACCCTTCTGGCAATCCATCCTCATTTCCTGGTTCCCGATGCTCCTGCTCATAGCGGTGTGGATCTTCTTCATGCGACAGGTACAGGTTGGGGGCGGAAAGGCTTTAGCCTTTGGGAAAAGTCGCGCCAAAATCCTTTCCAAGGACCAGCATAAGGTAACCTTCGAGGATGTGGCGGGTATCGAAGAGGCAAAGGACGAACTGGAAGAAATCATCCACTTCCTGAAAGACCCAAAGAAATTCACCACGCTGGGCGGAAGAATCCCAAAGGGGGTGCTCATCGTAGGGGCACCTGGCACAGGAAAGACCCTTTTGGCCCGAGCCATAGCCGGGGAGGCCGATGTTCCCTTTTTTAGCATAAGCGGGAGCGAATTCGTAGAGATGTTCGTCGGCGTTGGGGCTTCAAGGGTGAGGGATCTCTTCATCCAGGGAAAAAGAAATGCGCCCTGTATCATATTCATCGATGAAATCGATGCCGTGGGGAGGCACCGAGGAGCCGGTCTGGGAGGGGGACATGATGAAAGGGAGCAAACCCTCAATCAGCTCCTGGTCGAAATGGACGGTTTCGAATCTAACGACGGGGTCATCCTCATTTCCGCTACCAATAGGCCGGACGTTTTAGACCCCGCTCTTATGAGACCGGGAAGGTTCGACCGGCAGGTAGTAGTGCCTATTCCCGATATCAAGGGAAGGGAGGCCATTTTGAGGGTCCACACGAAAAAAAACCCCCTCTCCGGAAATGTCAGCCTTCAGGTCTTAGCCCGTGGGACGCCGGGCTTTACCGGAGCAGATCTGGAAAATATGGTTAACGAAGGAGCCTTGCTGGCCGCAAGACAGGGAAAAAGTCAGATCGAAATGGCAGATCTCGAACAGGCAAAGGATAAGGTCTTGATGGGGACCGAGCGGAAGAGCATGATCATCCCCTATGAGGAGAGGAGAAATATTGCATACCATGAATCGGGGCATACTTTGGTGGCCAAGATGACCCCTGGGACCGATCCCATCCATAAGGTCACCATCATACCCCGGGGACGTGCCCTCGGGTTAACCCAAAGGTTGCCCATCGATGAGAAACATATATACCCCAAGGATTATCTCCTCAATAATATCGCCGTCTTAATGGGTGGAAGGGCCGCGGAGGAAATCGTTCTCCATATTCAAACCACGGGGTCTCGTGAAGATATCGAGCAATCCACCGGATTGGCCAGAAAAATGGTGTGCGAATGGGGGATGAGCGAAAAAATGGGTCCTCTCGCCTTTGGACAGAAGGAGGAACAGATCTTTTTGGGGCGTGAATTCGCCAGACACAAGGATTATAGCGAAAGGACGGCGCAAGATATCGACGAAGAGATTAAACAGATTGTCGAAAATAGCTACGATAGCGCCAGAAAAATCGTCGAGGAAAACATAGATCTTCTCCATAACCTTGCCAATTCCTTATTGGAGAAGGAAGCCCTTGACGGGGATCAAATAGATAAAATCATAAAAGGCGAAAAGATCTAACCACCTATTCGAAGGTACTCTGTGTGATTACATAAATACTTGCAAATAGGAAAGGGCATAGGCAAATTCTAAATACTAATTTTCTAAACCCTAAACAAATTCAAATGACCAAAGCCCTACAGGGAAATACTAAGAACAAAGTACTAAATCCTAAACAAATACAAAGCACTAATGATCAAATGACCAAGACGTTTGGGATTTAGATATTCGTATTTAGGATTTGGAGCGAAGCGACTTTAGGATT
>SMTZ1_10006861_pt1 | contig 14927 bp, 14 predicted proteins | sample DeeMarSWOR136_30_FD_25667 | JGI IMG/M metagenome (IMG submission 25667)
GCTGAAAAAGATTAAGGTGACGCCCCTAGCGGCGGAAAGCTTCGGTGTTAGATCCATGTGCACATTGGTCGAAACACCTGACGTTAAAGTGCTATTAGACGCTGGCATATCGCTTTGTCCATACCGTTTCCGTTTGCCGCCGCACCCTATTGAATTCAAAACGATCGATAAGCTTCGGAGACGCATCGCAGAAGCCGCTGAAACGGCGCAGGTGGTAACGATAAGCCATTATCATTTTGATCATCACACGCCTTCATATGAGGATTGGTTGGTCAACTGGACAGAGGCAAACGAGACGGCACGACAGATTTACCATGGCAAAAAAGTTTTGATGAAGAACCCCAAAGAGAAAATCAACTCCAGCCAGAGACAGCGAGCTTGGCTTTTCCAAAAGACAGGTGGAAAACATGCGACAATTCTGGAACCTGCAGACGGCAAAACATTTACTTTCGGGAACAGTACTGTGATGCGTTTTTCAGAAGCAGTTTCTCATGGACCTGACAATTCCATGCTAGGCTGGGTTGTAATGTCACTAATCGAATATGAAGGCGAGCGCTTCATGTTCGCACCCGACGTCCAAGGTCCCATGTCCACGCACACGCTTGAACTAATCAAATCAGCAAACCCGCAAGTAATCATGATAGGCGGACCGCCGTTTTATCTTGGCGGCTTCAGAGTCAGCGAAGCTCAGTTGCAGTTAGGACTCAAGAACTTGGTGAGCGTCGTCGAAACGACGCCGTTAACCATTTTGGAACATCACGCTTTAAGAGACAAGCAGTGGCGGCAGAGAACAAAACAAGTTTACGATGCTGCTCTTGATGTGGGGCACAGTATAATAACAGCGGCTGAATTTGCTGGTGAAAAAAATAAGTTTCTGGAATCCAAACGAAAACAGCTTTACCTTGATGTTCCACCTCCGAAAGAGTTTGAGAAGTGGATGCGCGAAGGCGCAACAAAGAAGAGCAACACCAAACCCCCAATATATAATGAAAAGGGTTTCAAAAGAGAGTTCAACCTATAGATAATTATGGAAACGTGTACACTTTCGGATCACAGCTAACTACAATAGCAAACCAAATAATCGATAGCACTAATGCAAATTTAGCAATTTACCGAAATGTGAATTATAAATCTATATCCTTGCGTCGTAAGTTAGTTAAATGTCTCCAGCTTATTTCTGAACATCAACAGCGGAGGGAAATACATGAAGCAACAAGCCACAATTAAAGCTAGAAAAGAGCTAGAAACAAAAATGGCCGCAATTTTCGGCGAAAAAATTAAGAGTCTGTCGACAGAATTGCAACGAATATTGCTAGACGACATGGTCACCGCTTTCGAAAATAGGCTAAACGTGTTAAACCGTGCCCACCCAAAAAGCGGCAACAAGGCAATGCGATGAAGAAAAATACTTAGTATAGATACATAAAAGCTTTATATAAAAACCACCGAATATGGCAAAAAAGAGGTCTATATATGAGACGTTCCAAACTCGAAATGTATGTAGACATTCTGAGAGTATTGGCTCACCGGGGGCCACTCAAGTTAACCCATGTCATGTATAAGGCTAACGTTAATTGTAGTGTACTCAAGGAATATCTGGAATTCCTAATGAAACAAGGGCTAGTGGAAGAAAGAACCATAGGAAAACGCCGAGTTGTCTATACAATTACCCAAAGAGGCGTAACAGTGCTCAAATACTTCAGAGAACTGAAGCAAGTGCTGCCCATCGTCGAAGAAGCCAGAAACCAAGTGCCAACCCCTTACTAACCCGTCTGATTTTCTTCAAAAATCTTCAGCTCGTTTGAGTCTAATATAAAAAGCTGAAGAACTTTTTGTGATCTGCGTATCATTCTTATTGAGATACTCTAGCTTAGTTAGTTTTGGCTTTAGTGTTGATGGCGCCTAACTGTTTGTTGTAAGTAGTGAATGTAACTGTTGTGAATAATTACCAGTGTTTCGTAAGACTTAATAAACTCCCCATGTTTATTTCTACTGTACATGTGAAAAACACTCGGGGAAAGCCTGTGACAAAAGAAGAAATCCTGAGCAAAAAACCCTTGCACATACTCGAAAAAATAAGAGAAAACCTCGAGAAGCTCAACGAAAAAATGGAAGTCATGATAGAACTGCAAAAACATGGCCGAAAAGAAATGCCGACTCTCCCCGATGCTTCCTTAGATGTAATGACTTTACTGTCAATGCCTGATCACCTCAGAAAAACCGCTATGACCATATGTAGATGCGGACGAGCCACCGCAGAAGAAATTTCCCAGCACACAAACAGAGCGCGAGCTGTAGAAAGCGCCTATCTGAATCAGCTCGTCATTATGGGTTACCTAAAAAAAGAGAGGAAAGGAAGAAAAGCTTACTTCTATGCTGACAGAGACAGCCAAGGGTGAAAACAGAAATGAGCAAAATCATAGCGGTGCACTCATATAAAGGAGGAACAGGAAAAACTCTTCTTTCAGTGAATTTGGCAGCCATCTTAGCCAAGCGTGGAAAGAAAGTTTGCCTCTTCGACCTTGACTTTCGAGCGCCGAGCCTATTCGCAATACTCAAAGTGGAGAACGCGGAATGTTGGTTGAACGATTATCTAAACGGAATATGCAACATCAACAAAGTCCTCGTAGATTTAAGCAGCAGAATCGAAGGTAACGGCAAATTTGTCGTAGGTCTCGCAAACCCCGCAACCGAGGCGATCAGAGACATTTCCGCGAAAGACAGAAAATGGGAAATGCGCGCATTGGGAAGACTCCTATCCCTAAGAAACACGCTGCTAAACGACCAAGGATTCGACTATTTGATCTTAGACACGAGCCCAGGACTCCAATACTCATCAATAAACGCTATAGTAACTGCTGACTTCGTAGTAGTGGCAACAACCGGCGATAAATCCGATGTGAATGGGACACGGCGCATGCTCCAAGAACTTTACAACCTGTTTGAAAAGAAAACAGGCTTGATCCTTAACAAGGTCCTCGACTCCACCTCAAAATCAAAGAAAGATGAAATGCGCGACAAGGTCAAAGCTATATATCAAGCCCCTCTGATAGGGGTGGTGCCGTGTTTCTGCGAAATTCTAAGAGCAGAAGGTAATTTCATATTCGTGCAGGACAAGCCCGATCATCCCTTCACCAAGATTCTGGATGAGATGGCGAAAAACCTAGACACTAACGAAGTTAACTAGCGGACGGCTACCCTTTTTTTGCAGAGTTTTCTTTTTAGTCAAGTCTGCATACAAAAGTATCAACAAGACTCAATGCAAATGCTTATAGAACGCGTAAACACTGTTAAAAATTGCACGAGCGGAGAAAAAACCGTTGGACATATCAGCGATTGTTCTGGCTGGCGGCTTTTCTAGCAGGTTCGGTCAGGACAAAGGAGTTCTGAAGCTTGCCCACAAACCTCTGATAAAACATGTCGTAGACGCGGTTAGCCCAATTGTTAATGAAATAATCGTTGTTACTAGTTCCCAAGAGCGAATCACGCAATATGCTAAGGTCATGACCGCGGATGTTCAATTTAGATATGCCCACGGTGAATACTCTCTACTTCTGCCTTTTGACACGCCGTTTGTTTCGAAAGAAGTTGTTTCACTACTTTTTGAGCTGTGCCTAAATAAATCAGCTGCAATTCCAAGGTGGCCCAACTGCCAGATTGAGCCGTTGCACGCGGTTTATCAAACAGAACCTGCTTTAGAGGCTGCGAGAACTGCTGTGGCTGAAGGAAAATTGAACTTACGCGCCATGATTGAAAAACTGACTGAAGTACGCTATGTTTCCACGCTTGTTATCCAGCAGCTGGACCCGCAGCTTCGCACGTTCTTTAACATAAACACGCCCGCAGACTTGAAGAGGGCTATGGCGATAGTTAGACCAAGCACACACAGTTGAAACTTCTTTTTTCCTATGAACTGTCAGCTCGAAAAAGATTGCCCCCTCCTTTATAGCGCGCGCTTAGTCGAAGTGTCGAAACTGAACGAATCTTATATATACGTGAAGACTGCTTCCTCGGAAAGGAGATAAATTATGTTGAGTATCAGGGGGTTAACATTGCAACAACCGCAAAAGCATTGAAAACAAGCGCCAAATGAACTAGCACTATGCATTCTCTAGGTGGAATTTGAACTTTCAGCGTGATTTTTGCTTTGGTTTGTTAATTTTTTAGAAGACCCGCGTTGTTTACGCTTATCTTACAGCTACGAAAAATTGTCGAACCGTAGAAATTTGCATTTAAGAAATAAAAATCCAGCCTTCTCTTAATGTGAAACGCTCGCTAAGTGTTAAAAACCATTTTGTTTTCTCGACTTGTCTATGTGGTCTTCGAAGTGAGGCCTTGGAGAGTCTTTTGGTTGCATGTTGGTATTATGCTTAACTAAAAGAATTACCCAGCCTTTAAAAGCAAGAGAAACCTATTTTGGATATTTACAGTGATTGGTTGGCAACGGACAAAATGTTTAGGCCTGCTTCAAAAGTGAGTTTTGTTGGTCCTTCTGTATACCACTGCTCTATAATAGAACCTTGCCGTTCGGGCGCTTATGAATCGCCTTGCCGAGTGCCAGATTTTTGGCAGTTTTTTGTATATTACTTGAGGGATTGGCAATGGTAGTTGAACGAGATCTGCTAGTTTCACTTCTGAAACTGACAAGAGAAGGCCCTGTTTTAATTGAATCTGTCAAGAAAGACTCTAGGATCGCTGAGGATATACTCAAGAAATTGCTGGAAAAACTGCAAAATGAAGACATGATTCATTTGCAGGGCGACGCTGTTGAAGCAACCAGCAATAACCGTCTAAGACTCGCTGTTGAAGCAGGTTCCGCAGGCGCAGACATTGAACGTGTTAGTGCCTTTCTCCATTGGCAGGAGTTCGAGGACTTTGCTGCGTTTGCGTTGGAAAAAAACGGCTATGTTATCGCCAAAAATCTGCGTTTTAAACATGCTGATCGGAAATGGGAAATAGACATAGTTGGTTGCAAAAAGCCTTTAGTCATATGCATAGACTGTAAGCACTGGCATCATGGGATGGCGCCGTCCGCTTTGAAAAGGATTGCTAAGGCTCAGGTGGAAAGAACAAGTACTCTGGCTGAGTCGCTGCCAAATATTTCCCTTGAAATCGAATGCGCCAAATGGAACAAAGCAAAATTCATCCCCACCATCTTGTCGCTCACGCAAGGCAGCTTCAAATTTTACGAAATGGTACCCATTGTTCCTGTGCTTCAACTTCAAGATTTCTTAAATCAGTTGCCCGCTTACATAGAATCACTGAAGTATTTCTCGAAGGAATTTGACCATTTAGGTCATGTTTTTTAAAATTGATGTTTTGGCGAGTCGTGCGGCAGGATAGAGGCTCAGAAGGAACATTCCAGCTAACGCTGTAAATAACAAGGCAGCTACCTCCAAGACAGTTGCGCTTGTCACTACCGGCTTAGGCACTAAGATTAGCAACGTCGTTATTACGCCTAAAGAGATTCCTACCGCGAAACTCGAAAGTAGGACAACAATACTCTGTATCGCGAGAATAACTATAATCGCTTTTGGTTTCGCTCCAGTAGCTCGTAAAATCGCGAATTCTTGACGCTGCTCCTCCGCGGCAAGCATCGCATAGCCTATTAGACAAAGGGTGGCTGATGTCAAAGTGAAAAATGGCAGAAGCATCACCGTCGACCAGGCGGAACTGAGAAAACTAAGATTCTCCTGAAGCACTTTATCCAGTTCGAAAACGGTTAGATCCGAATTTCCGCTGGTAATTTCGTCTTTTATCTGCGCCAAAGTGGCTGAACGATCGGCTGAAGGCTCCATCTTGACAAGTACAATGTTGGGGTTTGACGTGCTAGTGAGGTTTTGCAGTTTTTTAATGGGGATGTAGGTAATTTTGCCGTTATTTATGGGGTCTACGCAAACGCCTACTATGTTAAACGTCCAATTTTGTAGCCGAATGCTTTGGAATAAGGGTTGCGAGAACATTGCATGGGATATTGAATCGCCGATCACGGCTTCGAAACCGTCGTCCATATTCAAGAATTGTCCCTGAATGGACCATGTGGCTGTGACTTTTTGAGGGTCAACACCGACTATTAATGAATCTCCTTCGCGATTATCGCCAACTGGAATAGTCGCTAAAGTTTCAGGATCGATTGTGAAGTTGCTTACTTCTTGAACGTGCTCTTTCAAAATCAAGCGGGCGTCGACGGTTGCTATTTTAGGTGTGGAATTTAATTGCTGGAGAACCGTGCTTGGTATTGCGAGCCTTTCGTCCAGATAGTTGAAATCACCGTTTTCTTTGGCTCCAAAGAACTTTGACAAAAGCAACTTGTATTGAGCAACCATGCTAGTGTGGGCTATTATAATAATGTCTTTGCCGACGGCGTTTTCAATCCATGACTGAGTTGTTTCGTTGGCAATTATGCCTCCGGAGATTGACACTGTAAGCAAGACAAAGACTATCGAGAGCAATATAATAATTCGGACACTCGCTGATTGGCGCCGGAACAAGCTTCTTAACGCCATTTTCAGAGTTAACCCGAATCGCGATAGTGGTTTGAATTTGTGTCCAGTACTTAAGTCGAAGTATTGCACAGGCGAAAGTGCCTTTATTGGCGATAGTCTGGCGGCGTATAGCATAGGTTTTGCTCCAAATATAAGCGCAAGAGCAAAAAAGGCGGCGAATACCAATGGTGCAAGCCACAAATTTGGGGGTTTTTGATGAGCTTGGAAGTCGAAAATGTTGGAAACGGCAAAGTCTGCTCCAAACCCAAGCCCCACGCCTAAAACACAACCCGAGAAAGTTACCATTAGCAGCTCAGTTATGAAGTATCCGAACACAAGGCCGTTTGGGCATCCTGCAGCCTTAATTAATCCAAAATCTTTCGTTCTTTGCTTCATCATTAAGAAGACAATAAATGAGGTTATCACTGCACCAACAGCGAATATTAGAATTCCCACGAACAGAATAAACTGTGAAAAGACAACTGACAAACCGTAAGTTAACGTGTCTTCGGTCACTGATGCTATTCCGAAACCTATCCTTTCGCTGAAAAGCAACAAAAAAAGCGTGGAAGCGACACTTAATGTTAAGGTAATTACAGTCAGGCTTGTTTGAAGTTTTCTGCGTAGAAGGTCGTTTACTGGAAAAGAGGTTTCACTCATCTTCGCTCGCCAGTCTTCCGTCTTCCAAACATACTTTTTGGTCTGCGAGCTTTATTATTTGCGCGTCATGGGTTGTAGCGATAATGGTTTTTCCATTAGCTTTTAACATCTGCAGCATCTGCGTTATTTTCTGACCATTTTTTGTATCCAAATTTCCAGTCGGTTCATCGGCGAGAAACAGCGGGGGATCGTTCGCTAAGGCACGTGCAAACGCTACGCGTTGCTGTTCACCGCCGCTCAATTGGGCAGGAAAATGATTAGCCCTGTGCTGCAGCCCCACTGTCTCCAATAATTCTGCGACACGCTTTTCTATTTCCGCTTCAGGTTTTCTGCTCCACTCCATTGGAAACGCGACGTTTTCTGCTACCGTTAAAGTTGAAACGAGATTGTAAGATTGAAAAACGAAGCCAACACTATCGCGTCGAAATTCCGCTAGGAAATCCTCGTCTTGAATCGTTAAGTCTTGTCCTAAAACAATTACTTGTCCGCTTGTGGGCTTATCAATTCCGCTTATGATGTTTAGCAGGGTTGTTTTTCCTGAGCCGGAAGGACCGCAAATGGCCGTGAAGTTGCCTCTTGCGACGCTTAGGTCTAGATCCTTTAGAACTTCAACTCTCGCTTCGCCCAATTGGTAAGTCTTGCAGAGTGAATGAACAGAAACTACAGAATCATCAAGTTCCATAGTCATGACAGACAATATGTGGCAAATTGTAATATGCTTTTAGGTACGATTCCTTACCGCTACCTGCAAATAAAAACATTGCGTTAAGCGGTCTTTTGTAATTTGAAATTCCCCCTGTCACGTTTGAGAATTCTAACCTTGTCGGGAAGCTTGTCCTTTTCCCAGTCAACCCAGCTAATCTCCTTGAAAAGCCATTTCTTACCTAGGTGCGCCGCTATTATTGCGTGCTTTTTTGCGTTGTCTCCAGGTATGAGTTCGTTGAGGAACCTGAAGAGCTTGTCAATTTGTTGCTTGGGGAAATACGCGTAGTATCTGGCGTTTTTTACTTCAAAAGCATAGGTGTGTAGACCCTTTCTCGCCATAATGTCTGGTAGCGGACTCAAGCTTGGGTTGCTAACGGGGATGCGCACGGCATTATACCCCTTTTTCTGCAGGTGCTTCACAAGTACGGTTTCGCTGTAGAAGCCTCGTTTGCGCCATCGGCGAAGTTTAATTCTGTCAGCTTCCTTGACCATTGGTTTTTCCCTCGGCAAGTGCCCGCGTAGTTAGAATGGCGCGGAAAATATAAAAAATATTCCTTACGGGCTTAAAGGTGGAATTGGCGTTTATGTTTTCGTATCCGTTTTTGCGCAAGAAGCTTGTCTGGAACACGTTGGTGAAGATAAGGATTAAGTGTAATACGCATACAACTAAACTCACGAGTGAGGAAATCTTGGTCATACATAAAATAGAAATAGTGGGAGTTTAGCCTACACTGGGGAATGCAAAAGTACACTCTCACGCAAAACAAGCTGGAAAAAGCCTTCATTTTACAACATAGCTACTCAGAATTTGACCTTGGTGAAACAAAGACGGCAAGCAGCTTGGGTAGCATTGTATACAAAAGCATCAACAGAACTCACATCTGAAAGGTTTACACTGTTACTGTCGGCTCAAAAGTCGTTATACACTTTCACTGATGCAAGCTATAGCCCAATAAATAACAGGTTATAAGTTGCAGGTAAGGTTGCTTAACAGGAGAAAAAAATAAACTCCCTGTAATCAGCAAAAACTCTGCAGCCTAATTCAGTGAAGAATTTTTTGAAACAGCCAGTTGCTCAACCAAGAGTGAAAAATTGCTCGACGACTGAAGTGTTTGACAAGCAGCGTCAGCAAAGACTAGAAAACGTGTGGGAACCAGGCAATGACTCGAAGCGAATTCGAAGAAACACTGTCGCAGCTTCGCATGAAGATTTTCGACGGTCTTTATATGGAGTCACGATTATCTCCATTGGTTAGTCCTCACAGGCACAAAGATCGCCTAAAATCACTCTGCTTTTCTAAGAAGGGGTTTTTTCCTTTGAGTTTGTTTTCTAGCTGGTGTAAAAAATTTAGTTGGGATTTGAATCCTTCTGGTTTCGTTTTAGTTTCGTTGTTTTAATGGTTTATTTTGACAAGTTTATATGTAAAATTTGGGTCTTACGCGGAAAGGGGAGGTTCGGAAATCGAAAAGACTAGGTTTTTCTACGTATGGATATTAAACGGGCTAAATTCCCAAAAAACACTAAAAAGACTCCTCCTAACGCAATTGCCCAGCCTGCGGGCGCTAAGATTTTTGCGAGTTCTTTGGCATCCAGAACATAAATTATCATTGCTATATGTGTATATACTGCAAAAACGTTTGAGGATATTTGGGCAATAGTATCTAAGAATTGGACTGCAACCAACCCATCCGATTTTATGCCTTCCTTTCAGCTTCTATAAACTTCATTAGGGCAACTTCTACCGCGTGGCTCCGGTTTCGGAAACGTTGTGTTTTAACTTGCTGATCTATCCAGGTTACTATTTGGCTTTCGACTGTGACGCTTATTCTTGCTTTCATAATTTCTATTATTCCATCATCTCCTTAATCTGTTTTTTACTACTGAGTAGATATGGTGCGCGCCCTTTTTCTCATCTTGACGATTTCTCCCGCGAAAACTTCCCCTCCTTTTTTTTACGTATCTGAAGAACTAGCCCAAACCCTTTCTTTTTTTTGGGTTAATCCTTAATTATTAATTATTTATCGCCAAACCCAAACCCTCCCCAACTCTCACTCACTAACTCTCTCTCCAACTCTTCTACCAACCCTCTCTCTAAAAAACAAAAATAAAAAACACAGATAAAGAGAAAAACACTCAACTTCTCAAACTTTGACTTTCAATGAATTTCCTGCAGAATTTTACCCTTTATCATCCTTCTGGTTACTTCAAACATTTCCTTCTCAACAACACGCATAATTAGCAATGAAAGAAAGAATAGGAACAAAAAGATTATGTACATTCCACCAAAGCTGTTAGTTCTGAGGAACATTATCAGCGGACCTAAGGCAAGTATTGTACTATATACTTCTAGCATGAACTTGAATTAATCTTTCCAACTCAAGGGTATTTGGTCCCACAAATTTTTCTAACTCCCCAAGTTTTCGCTACAAGTAAGACTATATGAACAAGCCCTTTCTAAACTTAAAATATTTTCGTCCTTTTAGTGCACTACTAAGAGTCCGCTTTCTTATCTATTTCCAAAAGGTAAGACATTGGAAGTAACCATTCAGAGAATCAATGGAAAAATCCCCTACGGTTTTCTAATCATCGCTCGAAAAAGAAATTGGACACCCAGAACTTTCTAATCACTCGACCAGATCTTCACGTTTTTCAATTGAATTGTCAAGCCTTACTGTATGACGACCACCGATGTCGCTAAAGGGACGCAATTTTCCAATTTCGATTAAAATTGTGTTTGTTTCAAGCTTATTTTCAACTTCTTTATTTTTTCCGCTATTAGTTAAAAACAGTGTGGTTTTACATTACAAGATTCAATTTTGTACAGGTCAACAGCTTGAGGCTTACTCAGAAATAAGCGGTAAAATTGGCTGATTTTTTAAAAAAGATTAACCGAAAAGTCGTTGGTTAAAAAGTCAATTTCTGAGATTCAAGTACAATTTTTTGGAATATTACAAATTCTGAAATAAGCTCTTTAATTGATCTCAAACGAAAGACTACTAGATATAGGGGATAAAAGGAAATGGCTTTTGATCATTTCGGAACAGGCACCGAAACATTGACGCGTAGTGTGCAGGGGCTAACTGTAAAAGTACGGTGGAACTGGGGCAAATTCAAAACAACCGAGGGATTCCCAATAGACGACAGTATGATAAACTGGGTCATAGGTCAAGAGCAAGCTCTAAACGAGGGCTTTTTATGCCTAAACGAGTGGGTTCACAAACTCAAATACCTAGACCAAACGCAGTGGCATGCAAACTGGAGCAAACCCGAGGAACCAAAGTCAACAGCAAAAAGCGTAATCAGCCCAGGACCCTATTTGCTGCTTTTAGGTGATCCTGGAACAGGCAAGTCTCTCCTGGGAAGAGCTTTATCCGAAAAATTAACTCAGGTTTACAAAGAAAACGGCATAAAACTCTTTGACGTCTTATCCTGGAAAAACCCTGTGATGCCCAGCCAGCCGCGTGTATCTATCCACAAAGCTGGAGAAGGCAAAAGGGTACAGCAAAAAGAGCAACGCAAAGAGCTTAAACGCAAGTTCGCAACCAAAATCGGCCTTAAAGCCATACAGATACTTATGCTCACTTTAGGCGTGTTCCTTTTATCGTTAGGCTTATACTTCATGGTCGACGCATGGCAATCATGGAATGCTAATGGTATATCTATAGGCGGCACGTCTTGGCAGGAGTTGTATAGCAATAATTTTTCAGCTTACTTTGTTGACCGGTTCATAAATCTTGTGCCTTTGACCTTCATCCCTGGAGGAAGCCTGATCTTTTTCAGCGTCTTCATTTGGTGGTTCTCACGCGTAGGCGGACTAGCCAATCTCCGCGGCGTCGGAGGCGCCCAACAATCAGATGTTCCAAAACTCATCGTGGACAACACTTCGGGAAATGCCCCCTTCGTGGACGCAACAGGTCACAGAAGCGCTCAACTCTTTGGGTCTGTAGCTTGGGATCCGTTTCAAACTGGCGGGTTAGGAACGCCCGAGCACCAGAGGGTTACTGCAGGTGATGTTCATGTGGCATCGCTGGGCATATTATATATTGATGAGATTAAAAACTTGGACCAAGAAGAGGCGATTACGCTGTTAACGGTTCTGGAAGATGGCCAACTGCCCATAACTTTACGGGGAAGGTGGCATGGCGGAGCCACCTCGGCAATGGCTGTGTCAACTGAACCTGTACCCGCTATAACTTTTCTTGTTGGCGCGGGAAACTTTGACAGCATAGGCCAGATTCACCCTGCGCTTATGGACCGCATCTACGGCTACGGCAAAGTTGTACGCATGAACAATGACATGCCAAACACTCTTAAAAACAGGCGTAAATACGTCCAGTTCATAGCACAAGAAATCAAACGCTTCAATCTCATATCGTTCCAAAGAGACGCATGCATAGAAATAGTTGAAGAAGGTAGACGGCGAAGCAACAAACGCGATGCGCTTACCACGCGGTTTAGACCATTAATCTCCATAATTAAAACGTCTGCGACCTTGGCTATGAACGAGAACTGCAAAGCAGTTGAAAGACGCCATGTTTTGGAAGCCTTAACTGAGCACTGCAAGACCATCCAAAAACAGCTGCTTGAACATGAAATGAACGAAAGAGGAAAACTTTTAGAAATAAAACCCGAGGGCTTGAAGCTCGGGCAGATATATGGTGTGGCTGTGGTACATGACCCGTACAGTGGTGAGATGACGGGCAACATCCTCGGCGTAAAAGCTCAGCTTGTAAAGAAAAGCGAGCTTCCGCGAGACCACCCGCTCAAGGGATATTACAAAGTGACTGGGGTTGCTAAGGGCAAGAGCTTCATTTCGGATAGCATCGCCAAAGTCAGAAGCGTTATCCTCCAAAAATACGGTGTGGACATCGCCCAGGACTATTTAACGCACATCGATTTTGCCCAGTCTTACGGAGTTGACGGGCCTTCTGCAGGTGTAACAATGGCTATTATTTTGTGCTCGCTTATTGAGGGCAAACTGATACGCCAAGATGTAGCTGTTACTGGCGAAATAAACCTCAGCGTCAGCGGCTCTATCCAGATTACAGCGGTAGGCGGAGTCCATGAGAAAATTAAGGCTGCTGAAGCGTGGGGTTTCAAGAAAGTGGTTATTCCACATAAGAATTACTTGAATTCGGTTGATGCGAGAGACTATATTATTGACCTTGTCCCGGCTGCTACACTGGATGACTATCTTAAGGAATGCCTGGTGGAACAGCACATCCTACAAATCCCTGTTCACAAATACAAACGCCGACCCTAAACAGCGCTTCAAAAAGCTTTTTCAAGATTATTTCTAATCAGACTGTGATATTACTGAATCAGTAGTTAGCGCACGTAAACTAAACTGCTTGATTTTCTATAGCTGTTCCGTCCCAGAATTACTGTTCAGCGAGTTCCGCTGTGCCAATACTACTTGATCATGTGTCCATCGCCAACATTCAATATGCCGTGTTGCTTTGACTAGGCTATTTGAAACATAGATCAAAAACCACAATTTAGCCACTGAACACGGTCTCGCCAAAGTTGTGGGGGCAGTGAACTTTTTTGGCGAAAAAATTTTTGAACAGTAATTACAAAATAGACAATTGCTGGAATGCTACTATGTCAGGCTTCAAAGTTGTTAACAAGCGCTACAATTTTTCCACGAGAGGTGAAATAGAATTCTTAGACTTAACAGACAAGGTTCAAGAGGCACTGTCCGATTCAGGCATTAGAAACGGCGTGGTTCACGTCTTTGTGCCACATGCTACTGGCATACTGATTCTAGCAGAAAATGACTATGCCCTGCGCAATAACATTAAAGCTTTCCTTGAAAAAAAACTTCCGAAGCGAGGCGCATATCAGCACCCGTCCAATGTTCATGCGCCTGCGTTCGATGTTTCTACCGCCAGACAAGACCCTTCCAGCGACTGATGGTTAGTGGAGTTTGGAACGTGGCAATCCTTGCTCTTTGTGTAAACTGGCGCCTATTCGCGGAAACGAATTGTTGTTATGCAGGTCATTGGCGAATAATAAAGCCGCCGCCCTCCTTCAAAACCTTTAGACAAAAACGCTTTTATCTTACTACACGGTCCTCGCGGCAGCACTTTTTCGAGCTTCGCATTTCATATCAATAGAAAACGCCAAACAACACGATATTTTGGCTTTTCGATATTAATTTCGGAGATGAACAAGCGTTATTTTAACTTTTAATTGTAAAATGTGACAGTTCGAAATTTTTCGCAAACTCAAGAAAGCTCAAATATGAGAACCATTCCATATAGAACGCCACAACGTGCAAAAGTAGACGGGTGAACCTACATAAACGACAGCCATTGCTGTTTTCTCCATGAAAAACATTACAAAGGCTTTGGTTTTCAGCGAAATTTTCGCCGTGAACTTTACGTATTTATAAGCTTCGTTAGAGTTCGGAGAATTCAAGTTTCGAACAGCACCTACTAAAAGTGAGACCGCCCGCCGCTTTAACAAAGAAGTAGTCGGCAATGGGCATATTGCGCGTTTGGAGTGTTCCGTTGGAAAAGTAGCGAGTTTCATTACCTTTCAGTACGAACCCTTTTGTACCGTCCGCGCGATCTCATTCGAGCCTTCTTCTTTGTTTCAACTTTTCTCAAAGGCTTTTTCGCAAACAGCTCGGTGTCAGGGTCCTCCGCTTTTGGAGCCTCGAGGGGTTCTGGAAAATCTTCTAAATTGGCTTGTTCCGCGCCATTCTCAATCATTTCAGCAATAGCGTTCCTAACATCGTCTGGTTTCACGTCAATACCGCGCGTGGCGTCCAAAAGCAGCATCGTCTCAAAGCCCATTTTGCGCGCATCAAGAACCGTGTTTCTCACACAATAGTCAGTTGCTAAACCGCCCACAAAAACTCTAGTAACACCTTGTGTTCTTAGCGTGTTCGCAAGTTTGGTACCGTAAAAACCTGAGTAGGCCTCTTTAAGCGGATCCGTGGCTTTTGATACGATTGTTGTGTCGCTTGGGAGCTTCAGTTCAGGATGAAATTCGGCGCCTTCACTGTTTTGGACGCAGTGAGGCGGCCATGGACCTCCTTGGGCTTTGAAAGATATGTGATTTGGCGGG
>SMTZ1_10003941_pt1 | contig 14924 bp, 11 predicted proteins | sample DeeMarSWOR136_30_FD_25667 | JGI IMG/M metagenome (IMG submission 25667)
AACGCTTAAGCACGCCATTACCCAGAATACCCATGGGGCCAAGCCATGATAATGCTCCTGCTTCGGCAATGGCTATATTAGCCGGTACCGTGGAAAATTCGTATTCGCTGATGCTCAAGTCCGCGAGCATAGTAGTGTAGACATGAGCACTTTCTGTACTTAGGCTCTTAGTTTCCCGTTCATAGTAGGTATCCATCTCTGCTAATAGGTCATTCTCTTCCGTAAAAGGGGTGTTGAAATAGAAGGCGTTCCCTGCTCCGGTATCTACCAGTACCTTTCCAGTAAAGGTATTACCACTCTTGAAAGTGGTCGTTACATTAGTAAAGATCGTGGTGCCCTGCACCTCGACGGGATAGCCACTATCACCAAAGTCATACTCAAATTTATTGTTATCATATATCTCGATAAGCATAGCATCATAATCAATTCTTACCGCGTACTGGGACAAGATCAGCCACCCTATAACCCCATCGATTTGCATGCCCAATCTCTTCTCTATATGGTCGAGCTCAGCGATTCCCAACGTGACATCCTGGAAGCTTATATCTTCAACATATACAACATGATCGTTTGAAAGTTCGATTGAGGCCATTCCAGTTCCACCCTGTCGGGATGCCGTTTCATCCCCGATGATAACGAGACTAGCGGCAATACTTTCATTGATTATCGTTCCACCAGCGCCAGTATCGAAGATAAAGTTAAGCGGAGTCGATTCATCGATGGAGAGTTCAGTTACTATCAGGGATCCGTGAAGTTGGAAGGGAATCTCAGTTAGAAGACCTTCACTTCTTGTGCTTTCATCCAATTGCACTTTTACACATGGCATTAGAGACAGGCCCAGTATCATAATGGCTCCCGCCAATACCATTAGGATTCTTGTCATAAAACGCTCCCTCTTCCCTTTGTTTTTCTCACAAGACTGCTCATTACTCTATAGTATATAACGTTAGATGGACAAAAAGGTTGCACCCATAATATATATTAAAACCAAAGTAGATGACCAGACGCTTTCATATTAGTTAAGGCCACGAGAGAGCAGCCTTCATCCTCTCTTAAGATTCTGGCAATGCAGAAGGCTATAGAATTACGGCCCACGATTTGCTACCATCTCTCACCATAATGGGATTTTTAAGGATTGCCGGAATGCTAAGAATCGGTGTTCTTCTTGCCATGCTTTTTCTTGCTGCGGCCGGCCTTTGTTGCGGAGACGAAAGCGGAAATGGAAATGGAGGCGGTATGCCTACCGCTTCCGAACCTGAGTACTCGCTGATATTCACCCGGCAGGCTGTTGATGAGTATGAAGTCGTCTTCACGCTCTCTAACTGGCAATCCCTTCAGCGGAGACCATTCGAGTACGTGCCCGGGACGCTGAAATTCGCCGACGAGACCTATGAGAACGTAGGCATCAGGTATAGAGGAAATTCCTCCTTCTACGGTGTCCCTCCTCCTAAAAAACCCTTCAAGTTGGACTTCAATCGCTACGTGAGCGGGCAGCATTTCCACGGCGTGAAAAAACTCAATTTCGCCAATTCCCTGTGGGATCCGAGCATGATGCGTGAGGTGCTTGGTTATAACACTTACGCTGCAACCGGATGTCCCGCAAGCAGAACCAGCCACGTCAAACTATACATGTCCGTGCCCGGAATATATGAAAGGGAACTTTTCGGGGTATACATAGCTATAGAGCAGGTGGACAAGGTATACCTCACAGACCGGTTTTCAGACAACGGTGGCAACCTTTACAAGGCTGCGATGTGGGGCGCTGATTTGAAATGGCTCGGAGGGGAAACTGCGCACTACAAGGAGTGTTACGAGAAGAAATCCAATGAAGTGCTGGATGACTGGTCCGACCTCATCCATTTCATCAACGTTCTGAACAATACCGATAGCGCTTTTTTTAAAACTGAAATTGAGAGGGTTTTTAACGTGGACGGTTTCCTTTCATATCTTGCTGCTAACACGGCACTCTCTAATCTGGATTCAGTCGCGGGTCGTAACTGTAACTTCTATCTCTATAATAATCCGGCGACTGGTAAATTCGAGTTTATCCCCTGGGATTTGAACGAAGTGTTCGGGAATCACACCTTCCCTCGTGACAACGGACTGACGGCAGATGAAATGCTGACACTCGATATCTACAATCCCGTTTCGCCCGGCGAACACGTATTGATAGAGAGGATCCTCGCTGTTCCGGAATACATGGACGCGTATCTCGCGAAATTGCGGGCACTCGTGGAGGGATATTTTTCCGAGGGTTCCATGCATATGGAAATAGAAACTATATATAATCTCATTAAGAAAGATGTGTATCTCGATATTTACAAGCAATATTCGAGCGCAGATTTCGATAAAAGCATCGTCGAGGACATTCCCGATGATATAAGCCCGGAGCGAATTCTCGGACTGAAACCCTTTGTAACACGGCGAGTCGCCAGTATCCTTGAGCAGTTTGAACTATAAGGAATAGCAGTTGAGAATCTCTATCTCAACTAGCGAGTTTTACGGGGACGCTGATTTTGATTACGTTCTTAAAGCCCTCGTAAAGCACCGACCTAGAGATACTCTGATCAGCAAGGACGAGATTTAGGGTAATTCATCGTCGCTTTCTGCAGCCCGAATTTTGGCCTTTCCATTAAAAGGAATCGGCTGTCAACCCGACTTCGAATTTATCACCCTCGACCTTGTCACCCACAACGTTCAATAGCATCCGGCGGACTTTCCTGACATTTCGGTTATTTCTGTCCTTCTTCCCCGCCTCCTCCCCTCCCATAAGTTGCCACAAGCTTCATGCGATGGTATGGTGACAGAAGAACAGCACCTGGATTATTGCCGGTGACCATGTCCTTAGCTACAATATAGGTGACAGGAGCTTTTGAATGCATGATGAAAATAGTATCGTGTCCGACGCATAGACCATATATGAAGTTCAACTCAGTCCCCTCTCGATTCATAATTTCTGCTTGGGCTATGGGATTACAACTTATATCTAGAGGGGTTACCCATTCGTCAGGTATTCCAGTCTCTTGAGCTTTCAGCCCACCTACCATACAGGCTACTGAGATAACCTGAAAACCGGCTCTGTCCAGAAAGCGGGCAAATTCTCTGCCCTCACGGATTAAGCCAATACATACCGCTAATCCCAACTTTTTGGCACCCAGTTCCCTGGCGAACTCGATGCATTGTTGCACCCGAGACCAATCATAGCTACCTCTCTTGAGCACTTTGGCTGCAGCTAAATGCAACTTGCTAGCGTCGGGCTCAAGATATTGCCGTTTGCTATCTTCGATTATTTCCGGGAATTTTTGCGCCGGGCAATATTCAGGGACTCCATGAGGATACTGCGCCAGACACTCGTTGTTTTTACACTGATGACACTGAATTGTTTTAGCTTCTTTAGCCATTTTCCCTCCTTGCCAGATAAATCTTTTACCTGCTATGGTTCCTTAGTTGATTCTATCCTTCGACTCCAGCCACTGTCAATGAACGCAATGAGGCAGCCTAATATTTGCCTTAGGCACTCAGTCATCTGCTAACCCTGGATATCCTTAAACTACACAAAATATAGTATAATGCTCAGAAAATACTATGCAGCAAATAAGAGCAGGTATAATAAATGTCACCGGTTATGTGGGTGCTGAATTGGCTCGCCTGCTTTGCCAACATCCCCAAGTAGAGCTCGTCACTGTCACCGGGAGAAGCTCAGCCGGGCAAAAATTAGACGACGTTTTCCCCAGCTTCGCGGGAACTAACTACATAATAAAGGCCGAGCTTGATAGCAAAATCGAAATCGCCTTCTCAGCAATACCTCATAAAAGCAGTGCAGATGTAGTACCATCTCTACTAAAACAAGGAATCAGGGTTGTCGATACAAGCGCTGATTTCAGGTTAAAGAACGCTGGCGAATATCCCAAATGGTACGGGTTTACCCATCCATCACCTGAGTTACTGAGAGAGGCGGTTTTTGGTTTACCCGAGTTGCATCACATTGAAATTACGTCAGCCTCACTGGTTGCAAATCCGGGTTGCTATAGCACCAGTGTTATCTTAGCTCTGGCACCCATAGTCAAAGAAGGGCTTATTTATCCCGATATAGTAGTGGATAGTAAATCAGGCATTTCGGGCGCAGGCAGAACACTGAGCTTGACTACTCATTATTCCGAGGCCAACGAGGACATCCATGCTTACTCCCTCGATGGACATCGCCATTTGCCTGAAATAGAACAGGAATTGAAAGCGCTTAATCCATCATCTTCTCCCTCCATAACCTTCGTGCCTCACCTGGTGCCAATGACCAGAGGCATATTGAGCACCTGCTATGCGAGATTAAGAGACGATAAATTGCTCAAAGAAGCCGAGGTTGAAAAAAAGCTAAGCCATATATACCGGGAATTCTACAAGCATGCCCCTTTCGTTCAAATAACGACCAAACCACCTCACACCAAGCATGTTTGGGGCACCAACCTTTGCCTTATTTACCCTACTGTTGATTCGAGGACGGACAGACTGGTAGTTATTAGCTGTCTGGATAATCTCGTTAAGGGAGGGGCAGGACAAGCGGTGCAAAATATGAATCTGATGTTCAACCTGCCTGAGGCAACTGGACTAGAAGCTTTAGCCATTTACCCTTGAAATGTGCAGATTATTCCTCTAATTCCTGGTTATACTTAATCTCTATGGTTACAGATGGTAACAGATACATTTCAATGCATCATCATTCTGTCCATCACCCTTGAAAATATTTCACGCTCAAAAGTGTCGACCCATTACTATAGTACTATAGTACTATGATACAAAGTTAATTCTCTACCAGTATATTATGTCAACCAAGCCAGCAATCCTTTCGTATCCCTCTAAAATATTCAGTGAGGGTTTGTGTTCGGTGCTACCTGGATAGCAGGCAAAATAATGGGAATGAAGACATTGATACAGAACCTGTTAGGAAAGTCGGCGATAACTTTCTCAACAAAAAGCTTGACAGTGAGGGTGATACGGTATTAACTATAGTCTTCCACATAATTTCTTATAAAACCCTCTCCCTCGAAGAGAGAGTCTGGGTGATGGTAAACATTCTCTAACTCTCTCACTAGGAAAGAGAGAATTATGACGATTTATACAGTTGATTATGAAAACAATTGCTAATTTAACGTATAAAAAGAGATGAAGAAAGAGAAAAAGCTTCCATTATTCTTAGTACTGGTTCTTGTTGGTACGCTGCTGTTTAGCTCCTTCCCCATTTCGGCCAATGAAAATCTTGGTCATATAAAGTCATTGGCGGAAGCTAAGAAGGCTTTGGAACAAGAACTTTTAGCTCTAACTGGAGCCGGTTTTGTCGGTATCGCCCATTTGGAAGCTGAGGACGAAGTAATCGTCTTTGTCGAGGATGAACAGACGAAGCAAAGCGTGCCTCGCTCTTTTAAAGGCCACACGGTGCGGACAGAGGTTATTGGGAAAATACAAACACTTAATACTCAGGTAGCGGAGCCTATATCCTACGTCAGTGAGGATAGACAAGACGATGTCAGACCCCTGGTCGGCGGAACAAGCTTGTCAGCCTACATCACGAAAGGGCCTCTAATACACGTGTATGCCGGCACCCAGGGCATGGTCACCTATGACTACAAGATTTTGTCTAACGCCCACGTTATCGCTATGGAGCCAGGTATGGATACATTTCTCGCCATAGGGACACCCATCATCCAGCCCGGAAGTGGCGACGGAGGAAGGTTAAGCAACCGTGTGGGGGCACTAGAGGCATACATACCTATTGACTTCGACCCTGGTACGGAAAACTACGCTGATGCCGCTATAGGCAGCATTGATGGTGGTGTTGAGGCATCTCCTGGTCAGCAGTTTTATGAAGAGGGCAATTACTGGGTTGAAGGGTGGACCGAGGTCTCTAATGGAGATATCGTACGGAAATCTGGGAGCAGAACTGGAGTAACCAGCGGTGAGGTGATTCACACCGATGCCTCTGTGGTGGTTTGGTACGGTGACCAATCAGCTTATTTCGTGGACCAGATTGTAGTAACTCAAGAGAATTGGTCCTTCGCAAAGCCAGGTGATTCAGGCTCAGTAGTGGATAAAGATGGAAAGTTCGTGGGGCTGGTTTTTGCTGGCTCTGAAACCCACACAATCATTAACAAGGTAAAGCACATTATTGATGAGCTTGATATAGCTGTTGAGGCTCTAGAGGATCAGTATATCCTCACTGTCTCCAGCACTCCTGGCGGTGAAGTAGATACTCCCGGTGAGGGGAGGTATATCTACGATGCCGGGACGGTGGTTGATATCGTTGCTGAGCCCGGCGAACACTACCGGTTTGCATCATGGACTGGCGATGTAGGTGCTATCACCGATGTCTATGCTGCCTCGACCACCATCACCATGGATGACTCCTATGTCATCACAGCCAACTTCGAACTAGAAGAAGATTGGCATAGCCTCACCATCTCCAGCACCCCCGGTGGTTTGGTAACCAACCCCGGCGGGGGAGAGTTTCTCTACGAGGCAGGGACAGTAGTTCACCTTGTCGCTGAACCTGACGCATTCTATCAGTTTGTTAATTGGACCGGCAATGTGAACACCATCGCTGATATCAATGCTATGGATACCACCATTACCATGGACAGTTCCTACGCCATCACTGCCAACTTTGAACTAATGCCGGGTTTGGTAAGCTTCACCACCTCCAGTACCCCTGGCGGTTCAGTAACCAAACCCGGCGAGGGGATATTTATCTACATTTCTGGCACAAAGATTACCATCGCTGCTGAGCCTGACGAAGACTACCAGTTTGTCAACTGGATTGGAGATGTGGATACCATCGCTGATGTTTATGATGCCACCACCACCATCACCATGGACGACAATTATTCCATCACAGCTAACTTCGAGTCGTTAAATCCTGAACCACTGGTGCAATTGAAAGTATCCAGCACCACTGGCGGTGAAGTAACGACCCCAGGTGAGGGGACATTCTTCTATACCCTCGGTACAAAGGTCAACCTTATGACTGAGGCAAGGAGTAACTACCAATTTACCAACTGGTCAGGCGACGTGGAAACCATTGCTGATGTTAACGCTGCCTCGACCACCATTACCATGATCAGCTCCTACTCTATAAAAGCCAATTTTGATGGAACTGGCGGAACTGGCTTGCGGTGTTGCATCGCCACCGCAGCCTACAGCACCCCAGTGGCCAAAGAACTAGAAATCCTGCGTGATTTCAGAGATGAATATCTGCTCACCAACCCGCTGGGACAGATCTTCGTAGATTTTTATTACTGGGTAAGCCCACCGATAGCTCAATTCATAACTGAGTACCCAAGCCTGAAGCCAATAGCGAGGGCCGGGCTGTTGCCTGCTGTGGCTATGAGCACTGTAGCTATCAACACTACCCCAGCCCAGAAACCGGCTATAGTAGTCTTGTTAGTGCCGGTTTCAGTGGCACTGGCGATATGGATAAAGAGACGGCGAGGCAGAAGTCCGAAATATACCTGAGGGTAAAAATGCATACTGAGGCTAAAATGGAATAGGCACTTTTAGACTGTTATTTCGTGACGTTACGAGAATATTCTGCTATATTACAGTACCGCCATCCACAACCAGAACGTGTCCGGTCACATAGCTGGAGGCATCAGAAGCCAGGAAAATCACAGCTCCAACCATTTCATCAGCTTCAGCAACACGCCCCAATGGAGCCCTCCCCATAGCACCTTGCAGAACAGCCGGGTTGCTCCAGAGAGCTTCGCTGAATCGAGTTTTGGTCAGCCCCGGCGCTATCGCATTCACCCTGATATTATATTGAGCCCACTGCTGTGCCATCACTTTCGTTGCCATAATCACTCCAGCCTTACTTATGGAATAGACTGGTAAAATGTCGGGGGTAATTCCAGCTACTGAAGCGACATTGATAATTTTGCCCTCACCTTGCTCTTTCATCAGTCTTGCTACCGCCTGGCTAAGAAAGAATAAGCCTTTCAAGTTAAGATTCATAACGGAATCCCACGCACGCTCTTCTACATCCATAGCCTGGTCCATAGTCGGGTTGGTAGCAGCGTTATTTACCAGAACATCAATTCTGCCAAACTCATCTCTCACCTTCGGGACCAGATTATTTATCTCCTCCATCCTGCCTACATGTGCTGCCACAGCCATTGACCTTTGCCCCAATCCTTTTATTTCCGCAGCCACCTGCTCAAGGTCCGGTAATTTGCGACTCGTTACAACTACATCAGCACCAAATTTGGCAAGCCCCACAGCAATAGCTTTCCCAATGCCCCGACTTCCACCGGTCACCAGTGCTACCTTGCCCGATAGAGAAAAAATATTTGGAGAAACACTCATTACTCACCTCCTGACAAGATTCATCAGCCCCGACTTATCGGGGCTGACACTAAAGTATATATTACAGATGAGGCGATACGCAACTCAAATAGCACGTATTTATGCATCGTGCCAGATACCTAGCTCTATCCCCGTACGAAAATCAACAGAACCGTTTGACTTGCACGCGACATGTTATCATGATTACCGAATACCGTTAGAGTAATATATTATATGGCCGGCACCACAGTTGGAGGGAGCTTATGTGATCGGGCTGAAACAGGAGCTTATTGAGCTTATAATACAACTCGGTGCAACTAATGCACGGGTCACCACTAGGAAGCGTCTTACCGGTCCTCCTTCCGCTGACCCCTCGTATGTACTACCTTCGGCGCAATCAGTTATTGCTTTCAATATTGCCCTTGACCGCGACTTTATCCCCGATTATTTTGGTAAAGTGAGCCGTCTCCCCTTCCGTTATGAGATGTACCGTGGCTATCAAGCCTTCGGTAGTATAGGCAGACAAGTGGCTGATTATCTTACGTCCCACGGTTACCAGGCAATTGGTTGCTCCCCAAACGGAGTTTACCGACGTGAGAGTAAACCCGGTTTTTTAATACCGGATTTTTCGCATCGCTACGCAGCATTGGCTTCAGGCTTGGCGGTACAAGGGTGGAGTGGTAATGTACTTACCCCAAGTATCTGGGCGGCAGCATTCTATGGGTCAATTATTACGGATGCTGAACTAGAGCCTGATGAGCCATCATCAGAAGCCATCTGTGACAAATGCAAGCTGTGTACACTTGTCTGTCCACCGCAGTTCTTTTCTGCAAAAGAAACTCAAACAACAGTTTTGGGCGGTAAAGAATATACATTTTCCTTAAGGCGAAATCATCTGCGCTGTGGTATCTCTTGTTCTGGTTTTGCTGGCTTGAGCCAAGATGGGAAATGGGGCTCATGGTCAACTGGACCATTCATTACGCCTGAGAATGATGATGAATTATTCGACTTCAACCGCAAGGCGATGCAGGATCCTCAAAATACTCACTTAGTCTCACACATATATCCCACCGTTCTAGATAGAAACAAAGGTGATGGCGTTCTAAGGCGCCGGCTTATTGATACCAATCCTACCTGCTGCAACTGTTTGTTGGTTTGCTCTGGCCCGCGAGAATGGCGTGAGACTTTAGTAAAATTACTTCACGTTTCCGGGCATGTTGTGTGGGAGGATAATCAGGAAGTGGTCAAAGATCGCAACAGAGAGAATTCAGAAGCCTTGATTCATGAGTTGAAGAAGATGTTACCGCAGATTAACTAGCGGATAATACGACCCGGAATCAAAAATTTACAAAACTAAACTGGCAACCCTCTGACTGAGACAATTAGCAACTCTTCTCCATTCTCAAACTTCACTAAAATAAGCAGGTTTCTATATCCCGTCTAATCAGATACTATTGGCATCGCTGTTGGTGTTTGCCTTATGATTCTATTGCTACGGATGGTCTGTCCTATCTTTGAGATATTGCTTCTATTCTTATCTTGTTATCTTACGATATTTCTATTTAGGGTTCTTTGTGGGTATAATTAAATTCTTAAAAAGCCAATGACAAGAATCCTTCTTATTTAAGGAGTTGGGGTATGAAGATACTTAGTTTGGGGAGACACCATTACGCGGTAAGAGTGATTATCTTTTTGATTACGATAGCCTTAATTGCCGGGATGGTAGGCTGTGGTGGTGTTGTTAAGTTCGACCTCACTATTGCCAGTACCGCTGGAGGGTCGGTCACCACGCCTGGAGAGGGGACTTTTACCTATGACGAGGGAACAGTAGTTAGCCTAGTGGCCAAGGTCGAGGATGGTTATCGCTTTGTCCACTGGACTGGCGATGTGAATCTCATCGCCAATATTAATGATGCCACCACCAACATCGCTATAAACGGAGACTACGCCATAACAGCCAAATTTAGGGTGCCTACCACCCCTATGGTCGCCGCAGGCGACCTTCACACTGTGGGGCTTAAGGACAATGGCAAGGTGCTCGCTGTGGGATACAACGCACGCGGGCAGTGTGAAGTCAGCGGCTGGGTGGACATCACCCAGGTCGCCACAGGCAGTTGGCACACGGTGGGGCTTAAGGACGACGGCACCGTAGTCGCCGTGGGATGGAACGGTGGGGGGCAGTGTGATGTCAGCAGCTGGACGGCAATCCGCCAGGTCGCAGCAGGCCGCTGGCATACGGTGGGGCTCAAGTTCGATGGCACCGTTGTCGCCGTGGGAAGCAACAAACAGGGGCAGTGTGATGTCAGAGATTGGAAGGACATCACCCAGGTCGCCGCAGGCAGCTATCACACAGTGGGGCTTAAGTCTGACGGCACCATAGTCGCTGTGGGAGCTAGCGAATCTGAACAGTGCGATGTCGTTGATTGGATGGGCATTACCCAGATCGCCGCATGCAGCTATCACACGGTAGGGCTCAAGGCAAATGGCACCGTGGTCGCCATTGGAAAAACTGGCGATGGGCAGTGCGATGTCAGCGATTGGACAGACATCACTCAGATCGCCGCAGGCAGCTGGCATACTGTGGGACTTAAGGACGATGGCACCGTTGTCGCTGTGGGAGACAACTATAAAGGGCAGTGCGATATCAGCGATTGGACAGACATCACCCAGGTCACCGCAGGCCGCTGGCACACCGTGGGGCTCGAGGACGATGGCACCGTTGTCGCTGTGGGAAGCAACGACCACGGCCGATGCAATACAAGCGGTTGGATTCTGAAATGAACTCTCCCCCATAGCTCCACCTATAAGTTCTGTGGCACGGTTATATTATTTAGCGAGCCACCTTCACTTTATTGTTATTTCGAACGAAGTGTGACAATCAAATTACCGCTTCCGAGATTGCTTCGTCGCTAAGGTCTTCGCAAAGACAGAGGAAAAGAATTTACTTGGCTTGCCTTCATCAGTCTTACAACGACGAGGGAAAAATTACTTCGGACCTGTCGTGCCTTAGAATTACAGAGAGGATGAGCTCTCTGCGGCCATGAGGATAGCCATAATAGGCTTGTTGGTGTTACTTTCAGTGGCACTGGCTATATGGGTAACTACATATTATATATACGCATTAGCGAGCTGAAAATAGCTCTGGGCGGCAGTTAATACCTTGGTCTTCTCCTCTTCAGGTATGTAGGGGTCATCGAGTTTAAAGCTCTCCACCTTACCCCGGACGTAGGCCCGGTAGCATTTGTAGAAACCGAGTAATTCTAGGAGTTCTTCATCATGACTCAGCCTCACATAGTTATTTACCAGATGTCGGGAAAGATCAGCCTGCCAATAGCGGTCTAAGTCCATAGCCAGAAAGGCTATCTCCGAGGCTACGTCGGAATATCGGAACCTGTCATTAAATTCAATGCAATCGTAAATACAGATATTGTCAGTGAAGCAAACGTGAGCGGCATGAAGGTCACCATGGCAATCTCTTATTTTCCCTTCTCTTACCCGCTTATCGAATAAGTTTGCGTTGCTATAGATGAAGTCGTTAGTATAATCCTTAATGTGCTGATACTCCTCGTTGGCGATGGAAATTCCAATATATTTCTCAGTTTGGGCAAAATTCTCATCGGTGTTCTGGCAAACAACATCCAACTTGCCGAAGGCAGCAATTTTTTGACTTGTTTCAGCTTTCTTATGAAAGTCTGCCAGCTTTTCGGCTAACCTGGTTACCATTTCCAGAGTTACCTGACTCCGGGGCAGAAGCACATCCATCATGCGGTCCCGGGGCAATTGATTCATTTTGACAGCATATTCTATCGCCTTTCCTCGCCCTTCGATGCGAAGCCAATCCTTTTCCTCCACAATCGGCACTACGGCTAAATAAGCATCAGGGCACAGGCGTCTATTTAACTCCAGTTCTTGATAGCAAAAGAAACGACGTCTCTCCAAAGTAGTGTAGTCCAGATAACCTAGATTGACCGGCTTTTTAATCTTGTATACATATTCGCCAGTAAGGAAAATAAACGACATCTGGGTCTGGACCAGTTCTATATATTGTGGTTTGTGAGGGTAAGCTTTGGGGTCAAGTAAAGCCTGGTTTATAGTCCTCTGTGCCATTTCATATAGAAATCCTCTTCCTCGAAGGGAGGAGCTTACCCATAGTTACAAAGGCTTAAACGCCAGGAATGTTTTAGAACTATCCGCTTCACCGCGATGCAAAAATTCTACCTGAAGAGGGGTACCAATTTTTATGGTTTCTGGCTTGCTCCCATCCACTCCGTCTATGCGCGCAACAACCCTCACCCCCTCATCCAAATCTACGACTCCCGAAACATAAGGATGTTGCCTATCGTAACCTTCTTTCATCATGAACGGAGGGCCTATAGCTATGCAGGTGAATGCAACAAGCTTACCCTTCCCCTTCATCTCAACCCATTCCATTTCAGTGCCATGACACTTAATACAGATGGAGCGAGGAGGTACAAAAAGGGCATTACACTTCTGGCACCTTGACCCCATCAGTTTGTCCTCTTTGAGGAACCGCTCATAAGAAATATCATTAAAGGGCATTACTTCCATTTGCTATGTCTCCCTTCTTATCTTCTTTCTAGAATGGTAAACGTGCAAGTACCTCCCGTACCCCCCAGATTATGGGTTGCCCCGATCCGTAAATTCTTGATGGGAACTTGCCTTTCCCCAGCTTCACCCCTCAACTGCTTCCAAATTTCAACCAGTTGTCCTGTGCCTGTAGCCCCCACAGGATGTCCTTTACACTTAAGCCCTCCCGAGGTATTGATTGGCTTGGAGCCATCCAATCTTGTTAGGCCTTCCTCAATTGCTTTATATCCTTCCCCTGGCTTGAAAAACCCCAGGTCCTCGATGTGAATAACTTCGGCTATGGAGAAGCAATCATGTACCTCGGCAATTTGAACGTCCTCGGGCTTGAGTCCGGATAGCCCGTACGCTTCATGTGCTGCATACCTCGTGGCTTCAAAATAGGTGAGGTCTTCTTTGGCATGTAGGCCTTTGCCGCTCCCTTGCCCTGTGCCGACAACATACAAGGGATTATCGGTGAAGTTTTTGGCTATTTCCTCTGCTACTAATAAAACACAGCTCGCTCCATCGCTTATGGGGCAACAATCATAGAGATGCATGGGCCAAGCAACCACAGGATTAGCCCTGTGGTCACGGAGAAATTCCTTTTCGTCTCCCCAAGCAGGCACCGGCTCTCCTTTATTTTTAGCCCTTTCAATCCTTTGATTCATAATATCGCGGATAGAAACATTAAACTGTGCCTTAGGATTAAGACGGGCATTGTTATGGCTTTTTATAGTGACATTCATGAGATGCTCCCGGCTGGCTCCATATTTGGCAAAATAGGCAGTAGCTATGGCACCGAAAACACCGGGAAAGGTAAATCCTACTTTCACTTCGTAAGGACTGGCTGCCATTGCCAATCCTTGTGCCACTTCTTCTGTAGTACGCTTCGACATTTCTTCGACCCCACCAACTAGAACCACATCATAAAATCCTGAGGCTATAGCAAAAACTCCTTCTCTAATAGCAAGTGCGCTTGAAGCACAGGCGCCTTCTGTACGCGTTGCTGGTTTCGGTGTAATCCCTAGCAAATCTGAGATTATGGGACCCCAGTGCCCTTGATTAATAAAAAAATCGTTTGTGAAGTTACCCAAGTAAAGGGCATCAATATCTTCAGGGTCTATCCCTTTATCCACAGTGGCAAGCATTTCATTGAACGCTTCAGCAAAAAGGTGCTTTGAGTCTGCGTCTTTGAACATGCCGAATCTCGACATTCCCGCGCCTACCACAGCCACCCCCCTTCCTAATTTTCTTCGCCTTTGCATCTTACCTCCTTATCAGGAAGCTATCAATAATTTACCTACTATATCAAATTCGTTAGCTATATTAAAGAATTATCTTGGGGCGACAGCTACTACAAAAACATACCCCTTTCAAGTCGGTATCGGCTAGGCTGTTGGAAAAGTGCATGACACATTTATTATTGGGGCAATGTTCCAGGCCGAAGGTATGCCCCAGTTCATGGACTATCTCCTTAGTGGCCCTTTCTAAAAATAAGGCTTCGTCTGGGTCTAATCCATAGTATTCCTGCCTAAGTCGACACAGGGATACGATTGCTATCCCAGTGCCTGTATTGGCTTCACCAAATACAAAATTAAGCCTTGGAACATAGAGGTCAACATCAGTGATACCTACCACCCTTTCCTCTCCTTCCGTCTTGCTAAGAGAGGTCAGCAATATTGAGGAAAAGTATTGCTTCCTCTCTGGATTATAAGCCTGGGCCAAATCGTGGAAACCTGCTTTTAGTTCTACTGGACAATGGAAAACACCCCTCACCCTATCCTTAAGCTCCTCCAATATTGCGTCAGGTATGTTGCCTAATGGTTTAAGCGTGATCTTCACTCAATGCTTTGCTTGCGCCCCTTTTCCAAATGGTCTGTTAAGATTTTACCACAGACTGTGCAAGGCATGATACGTGAAGAGTATAATTGTTGGATATTGAGGTGAAAAATTGAATTACAGCCAAGCAGAAGAGTATCTCAATAGTTTCATCAACTATGAGCAGATTCTGG
>SMTZ1_10003943_pt1 | contig 14924 bp, 8 predicted proteins | sample DeeMarSWOR136_30_FD_25667 | JGI IMG/M metagenome (IMG submission 25667)
GTCACTACCGGCGGTGGTGATTTTGTTGCCGGTTTTTGCGATTATTATTATTGCAATAAGAATCAGCAGTAAAGGGGTGGCTGTTTTCAGGCAGGAACGGGCGGGAAAAGATGGGATGCCATTTACTTTTTACAAGTTCCGCACGATGAAAGCAGATGTTGATCCGCTTGGGGCAAGTCCAAAGTCAGGTGATGACCCGCGACTGACCAGGATTGGAAAATTCCTGCGGATATATTCGCTGGATGAACTGCCACAACTGTTCAACGTATTAAAATGGGATATGAGTATCGTCGGGCCAAGGCCGCTGTATGTTTCGCAGATGTCGGAATGGAACGAACGTCAAAAACAACGGCTGCTTGTTAAGCCCGGATTAACAGGATTGGCGCAAATATCAGGACGGGGAAGTTTGACACGTGAGGAAAAACTTGAGCTGGATGTCAAGTATGTGGAAACAGCGAGTACCTGGATAGACATAAAAATAATTCTGGCGACCGGTATCCAGGTGTTTCGACGAAAAAGTATCTATGAGAAAAGCTATTCGGCAACCGAATATACCCGTGGGGAAAAATCCAATAGTGAATAAATATCTCATTGCATCGTTACCTGCTTTGCTCCTGTTATGTTCAGCATTATTGGCGTTAGAGCCGGATGAAATACTCATCATAGCAAACAGAAACTGCAGTGAGTCCCTATCAATTGCTAAATACTACTGCGCGAAACGAGACATTCCGGAAGACAATATTTTAGCTCTGCCGTTAGGGACAGGGCTTAGCTATACAATCAGCAGAGCCAACTATGAGAAACAGTTGGCAGAGCCAATTCGCGAGAGATTATTAAGTCTTGGAAGCAGTGGGCAAATCAAATGCCTTCTAACAACATACGGCGTTCCTGTAAAGGTCGGTGGACGAAGGCCATTGAAAGGCCTGGAAAACAAACTAAAACAATTACAAGAATCAGCGGAGCAGGAAAAAAACAAGATTGAACAGTTAGAAAAGAGCGGTTCGGGCAAGTCGGTTATACAGAAAGAAAAAACAAATCGCAAACTTGCACAGCTACAATCCGAAATTAATCGTATCACCGGCAAAGAGACCGGAGCTTCGGTAGATAGTGAATTATCAATGGTGTTGTTCGGTCACTATGAGCTATACCGGTGGCAGTCAAATACACTAAAGAATAATGTGCTGGGCTTTGGTTTCAATACGCTTATGGTTTGCCGCCTCGATGGACCGGATGAAGGTATCATCAAAGGTCTCATCGATAAGGCGATAACGGCGGAGAAAACGGGCTTAAAAGGGATTGCTTACATTGACTCGCGTGGTATTGCAGACAACCGAAAGCGGTATTCGCCTGGCTATTTTGACCAATCTTTGCGGGACCTGGCGGTCCTTACAAGATTGCAAACCGATATGAGCGTTAAAGAGGAACAAACAGAAAAACTGTTTGCAGCGGGCGCGTGTCCCCGAACAGCCATTTATTGCGGCTGGTACAGTTTGAGAAAATACATCGATGCCTTCGATTTCGTCGAAGGCGCGGTAGGATATCATATCTCAAGCCTCGAGGCGGTAGAGCTTCGCGATCCAGACAGCAGCCAATGGTGTCCGGCTATGCTTAAGGATGGGATAACGGCAACGTTAGGGGCGGTTGCTGAGCCTTATCTTCATTCATTCCCTGAACCGAAAGCATTTTTTCAGGAGCTATTCAACGGCCGCTGTCTTGCAGAGGCATACTACCACGCAAAACCATTTAATTCGTGGCAGTTGGTTTTGATAGGCGATCCGCTGTATAGGCCTTTCAAAAAACATTAGCTGATACAGGATGACAGGGTTACCGCTATGTGTCGGTGGAAACCTTCATTCGGTAAGAGCGAAATAAACCAATCAGATAAGTTGTAATAACAACAGCTGCGACCCCTACAGCGGCAATTATCATATCTCTTTGCCTGAAGTCTCTATCGGTAGCTATAGAAAATAATTTTAACGCAACCAGGAAACTTACCGGCAGGGCTGACGCTACCATCAGCCATTTGAGTTTGGGGGCTTTGAACGGCAGAAAAAGATTCATATTCTGAATCCACAGCATTGAAAAAAAACAATGGGAAAGCAGTAAAAACAGTATATATGTCACGGGCAATAAATTAGCCAGATTTACCCGTGTTAAATTTGTCATAGCGAAGATAGTAATACCCGTCACCACAAGGAAAGCGGGCCAAAATGTAAAAAAAGTAAAGAGAATTAAGCCCGTAAGAGCGCCTGCCAGGTCCGCGACAAAATCCAAAGCATCACAGCTGCGCCCGGCCACAACGCCCTGTAGCAATTCATCAATCACCCCATAGCAAACCATCAATAAAAGCACCCACCAGGCTGAGGCCCTGCGCCAGTTTACCTTCCTTCCGGGACTGATTGCAAACCAAAGTAGAAAAACCAAGGCCAGATAGGCAATAAAGTGGAGGCTTTTATCAGATACACCGGCCTTGCGAACCAACGACGGAATAGGTATATGTGCAAGGATGAAAATTACAGACCAATAAATAAACAGTGATATTATAGTAAGCTTTCGCCGGAGAGATACAGCCATTGAGATTGCCTAAGTACCCATCAATTTATATACAATTGTCATAACAACAATGTTTCTATACTTTGAATCTGAATTTAGATTTTACCAGATACCGTTTATTACGTTACGAATAGTTTACCAAACGGTTCGTGTTTTGCAATACGCTGCAAAATGAGGTCCATATTCGATAAAATTATAGCTGGGAAATACCGAATCTAAGGTATAATATGAATATATTGTAATCCGGTGGTTTAAGAAGTCATTTGGAGGTCAGACAAATGAAGCGTTTGGTAATTCCTTCGATAATCTTAACCGGGCTTGCGACTTTGTGTGTGGGGCAGTCCCGGTCGCGTGTTTCGCCAATCAAAATAATTCAACTTTCCGAGCCAAGCTTGAAAGGGACGGTCAGTTTCGAGGAGGCACTGGCCAAACGCCGGAGCGTTCGTCAGTTTACCGACCAACAACTTATGCCGGCGCAGATCAGCCAACTGGCCTGGGCGGGCCAGGGTATAACAGAGCTGCAAAGAGGTCTTCGAACAGCCCCATCAGCAGGAGCAGCTTACCCGATAAAGTTATATTTTGCAAAACAAGACGGGCTGTTTGTTTACAGGCCGGAAGAACACGGTTTGGGGCAAATTTCAAACGTGGATATACGCGGCAGATTGGGGGCAACTAAAGCACCGTGCCATATTATTTTCGCAGGCTCCGAGAGGAATCTTGCAGCCAAGTTTCGTGGTGAAGCAAAGAAATATATGCTGTTGGAGGCCGGACATATCGCCCAGAATATTCAACTGCAGGCCGTCTGCTTAGGATTGGGATCTGTAGTAAACGGAGGTTTCGATGTGAGGGGCACAATTAAAGTATGTAAACTGCCGAGAGGTACCCTGCCACTGCTTATAATTTCAGTTGGTTATCCAGCCGACGAGACCAAAACAGGAGAAGGTAAAGAAGATGCCGAGAAGAAAGAAGGTCCAAAGACAAAAAAAGCAGTAATGATTGTGGGCAGGGAGAATTTTCGTGATGAAGAGCTTTTTGAAACAAGGCGTGTCCTTACCGGGGCCGGTGTGCAGACTTTCGTAGCAAGTACAAAGACAGGGGCAGTAAGGGGTATGCTTGGCCGAGTAGCCGAGGCCACCATTGTTGTGAATGAATTGAGAGTTGATGATTACGATGCGATAATCTTTATAGGTGGCGCCGGTGCAATGGAGTACTTCCAGAGCCGGGTTGCCTGGAACATCGCCCGCGAAGCCGCTCAAAAGCAAAAAATAGTAGGCGCAATTTGCATTGCACCTGCGATTCTGGCAAATGCGGGACTGCTCAAAGGTGTCAGAGTCACCGGTTTCCCGACCGAACGAGACAGGCTCATAAGTGCAGGAGCCTTTTATACCGGTGTTCCTGTCGAACGAGACGGACTTATAATAACGGGCGACGGACCATTGGCCTCGATTGTGTTCGGCAGGGCAATTGCGGAGGCTCTGGCCGACAGATAGCAGCTGCAGGAAATCAGGATATCAGGTTACGCGGCAGTCCGGAGTTAGTCGGTGTTGTCGCAGGGATTGTAACGATTTGTGATTGGCAGTTTTCGGTCTTTGCCAAAGGCTTTGGGTGTGATTTTTATTCCCGGCGGTGAGAGCCTCCTTTTGTACTCATTTCTATCCACCATACGAATAACGCGCAGGACAATATCCCTCGGCAGGCCGGACTCAACAAGCTGCCGTGGTGATTTATCCTGCTCGATGTAGCCTTTCAGGATTTTATCAAGTAAACCATATTCCGGCAGGGTGTCGCTGTCCTTCTGGCTAGGCCTGAGCTCCGCAGTAGGCGGGCGGGTTATCACATCGGCGGGGATAAGCTGCACTGCCGCTATTTTGTTTATGTGCTCGGCCAATTTATAGACCATCGTTTTGGGAACATCATTTATAACGGCAAAGCCACCAGCCGTGTCGCCATATAGGGTCGAATAGCCGACCGCGGTTTCGCTTTTGTTGCCGGTCGTCAGTACCAGAGAGCCGAACTGGTTACTGAGCGACATCAGGATTCCCCCACGGATTCTGGCCTGTAGATTCTCGTAAGCAATGCCTTTGCTATCCCAGCCGGGCGCTTTCTTTAATTCGCTGTCGAACTGTTTAAGTATGGGCTCGATGGGTATGGTCAGAAATTCTATACCAAGATTCTTTGCTACAATCTCAGCGTCAGCTATTGTCTCGGGGCTGTTGAATTTCGACGGCATCGAGATGCCGAGGACATTTTCCGGGCCTAACGCAGCAGCAGCAATTGCAGCGGTGACCGCAGAATCGATACCTCCACTGAGACCAAGCAGGACCTTCTGGAAGCCGTTTTTTCGTGCGTAATCTCTGGTTCCGAGCACAAGTGCCTGATAGACTTCATCAAGCATCTCCATTGGTTGCGGAACTGAAGCCTGTACCGACTCGACCCGTATATTATCATCGTCAGTGGGGGTAACATCGGCAATTACTAAATCTTCGGCAAATGCTTTACCTGTTGCAACAAGCTCTCCGGCCGAATCAGTGAAGCAGCTCGATCCGTCAAAAATCAACTCATCCTGGCCGCCGACAAGATTGCAATATGCAACAGCACAATTAAATTCCCTTGCACATCGGCTGATTATTCCCTTTCTTTTCTTGACTTTTCCCAAATGGAAGGGTGAGGCTGAAATATTTACAATCAGTTGGATTTGGTCCGAACTGCTAAGCACATTAGCCAGCCACTGGATTTTCCAGATATCTGCACAGATAGTAACAGCGACATTTAGGCCGGCTACATTGATTATTACCGGTTCTGTGCCGGGCTGGAAATAGCGCCGCTCATCAAAAACGCCATAATCTACCAGTATGCCTTTTCGATAGATTTTGTTTATGCGGCCTTCCTGCAATACAGCGGCAGAATTATATACAGCATCCAAATGACTCTCGGCAAAGCCGACTATTATGGTTTTTTCAGGACAGTCGGCGGCAAGTTTATCTATGAACAAACGATTGTCTTCTAAAAAATGCTTCTTGTTTAGCAAATCTTCAGGGGGATATCCGCAAACAGCAAGTTCGGGAAAAACCAGTAAATCTACGTTGGACTGCATGGCCTCGGCCAAGATTTTGCGCATCTTCTCTGCATTGCCGGCTAAATCACCTACGATAGCGTTAAATTGTCCTAAAGCTACACGCATGATTAGTAGGTTAACAAAATATTTGCCCGTGACAATAGAAAATCCCTGCCGGATTCAGAAAGCAAATCCCGGGCACAAAAGCGGCTATGTCATTAGAACATCAGGATATAAGTTGTAGCCGTTGGATGATAGGCTATAATAACGGGCCTGTTTAAGCGACGGCAGACAATTTGACAGAGGCTATATTTTATGGAATTGAATTTTTTTGATATCGTTGTCTTTGTAGCATTTATCGGGGTGGTGGTCGGCTTTAGTATGTTCAAGAGCCGAAGGGAGAAGACAAGCGAAGACTACTTCCTGGCCAGTCGCGGCTTAAAGTGGTGGTTAATCGGGCTTTCCATCGTGGCCGCCAACATCTCAACCGAGCAGTTTGTGGGGATGGCCGGCCAGGGTGCCGGCAGCGTGGGGCTGGCGGTGAGCAACTGGCAACTGGTCGGCAGTATCGGCATTGTGGTGATTGCTTTTACCTTGCTGCCCCGCTTTCTTAAAGCAGGTATTTATACGATGCCCGAATACCTCGAATATCGCTACAATTCCACGGCCCGTGCACTTATGGCATTGACGACGGTCGTGATTTATGTGGCGGTCCTTTTGACGGCGGTGCTTTATTCTGGCGGCCTGACACTTTATAAGATTTTCGATATGGATTTAACCAAGGGCGTTTGGCTAATCGGATTGGTTGCGGCGGTTTACACCGTCTGGGGAGGACTGAAAGCGGTCGCCTGGGCCGACTTGTTCCAGGGATTGGCGCTGCTTGCCGGCGGTGTTACTATTTTCTTTCTTGGTTTGCACAAATGTGGAGGGTGGGGACAGTTTTCGACAACCAACGCAGATAAACTGCACATGATACTTGCCTCCGACCACGATGGATTGCCTTGGACGGGTGTGCTCTCCGGTATGTGGATTGTAATTATTTATTACTGCGGTCTGAACCAGTTTATTGTGCAGCGTAATCTGGCGGCCAAGACGCTTCGGGATGGACAATTGGGTGTCATCTTTGCCGGGGCTTTATGGCTGATAGTACCTTTTGCGATTGTGATGCCGGGGATTATGTCGCACCAGCTCTACGGCGACCAGATGGCAAAGGCTGATGAGGCATTTCCATTGCTGATTCGCAACCTTGTACCGGCGGGATTGCGGGGCTTTATGTTCGCGGCCATCGCCGGCGCGGTCATCAGCTCTCTTGCTTCCATGTTGAACTCGGCATCCACGATTTTCACAATGGATGTTTACAACCGGATGTTCGACCGTAATGCCTCGCAGAAACGCTTACTGCTTCTTGGGCGTATGATGACTTTGGTTTTTGTAGTGGCAGGCTGCCTGCTTGCACCTCGGCTGGATGATCCGAAGTTCGGAGGAGTTTTTCAATATATCCAGCAGTTCCAGGGTTACATCTGGCCGGGGGTAGTGGCGGCATTTCTGTTCGGTATGATTGTGCAAAAAGCTCCGGGATTGGCGGGAGTGGTGGCACTGATTTCGGGACCTATTATCTATGGTATGTTTCAGAAATACGTACCAGGATTGCATTTCCTGATTCAGGTTGCTATTACTTTCCTGCTTGTAGTGGTTATTATGGGACTAATCACCTTCCTGAAACCATTAGATAAACCAAGGCAATTGCCGTTTCGTGAGGACATCGAAATAAAGACAATGCCTGAAGTGAAACTTGCAGGCGGTCTTGTACTGGCGGCGGTGGCGGTTTTCTATATTATCTTTAGGTAACTTGGGATTTCTATTTAGAAGCCGGGATTACATCGAGTTCGGCTATTGATGCAAATATCTGGCCGTCAAAACCAGAAACCGCAACAAAACGAATGAACTTAGCCTTGTGAGTTTCGGCAAATGTAATATTTTTCTTATCGCGGCCTTTCTGGAAATTCCCGCCCGCAACCGGTTCACCCCAGTTTTTACCATCCGCGCTTAAATACACTTTGTACTCGGCAATCCAGCCGTTAGACATATCCTGCCGGGGCAGATATGTGAGACCCTTGATTTCGATATTCTGTTCAAGCTCAATCGTGATCTGGTGTGGATATCCGGGTGGATTACCTTCCCACTCGGTATGCCAGATGGTATCGGGATTGCCATCAATAACGTTGCTGCCTTCGTGACCAACAGCCTCACTATCGACGCTTATCACTTTGGCCTCGCTTAATAAAGGCGGCTCCCTAAACAGAGTTCGGATAAGCTCTATTTTAGTGATATGTCGTGGATCAAAACGATCACTTTCCATATACTTTACGAGGCTGCGAAGCATTTGCCTTGCGACGGGACGTTCGTCGAGATTAGTGCGGATGTCGACGCTGCAGACGAGGAGCTTGCCGCTTCCGACTTTAGCTTCAAAAATAAGGGCGAGTTTGCGATTAGTGTTCCAGTCATCAATGACCTGTACAATTGGACGAAGCTTTGGAGCAAAATCATCGAGGATCATAAACCTGGATTTTGTTACCAGGTCCCACCACTGCCAGTTGCTGTGGAATTCGGTTGGGAACTCAGACAGTGCCAAGTGTTTCGGATTGCATAGAATCCCGAGTGTGTGTGGGGGCTGTCTTCTGGTCCATTGCGTGTTCCAAAATATGGAGGAGAAACCGGCAGGTATATCGCTATTCACTGTATTCAAGGAAGGCATCAGCAACACCTTTTTCCCTGTTTTCAAAGCCATTTCTACCTGCTCATCCAGACTATCGACAATTAGTATGTTCTCAGGCGGTTTTGTATCCATACCGGCCGGGTAAGTCCAAATATCCCAGTTGTTTGTGAAATCCGTACCTTTCAGCGACACTGTAACTATCAGCTTCGCAGGTGCGGTGACATCGGCAAGCGGCACTTCTATCTTTCCAAGGGCGATGCCATTGCCTATTGGAACGGTGCATGAAGGAAAGCTATCGGAAGCCACTTTGCGACCTTCCGGTTCGTTTATGGACCAGGTAATCACGGCATTCTGGATGAGGGAGGGTCCAAAGTGGGCGATTTCAACGTCGGCGTTGAATGTTTCGGCGGTTGTCCAGATTCGCTTTTTCATTTTCAGGAGGGGGACGGTCTGGCTGCAAAAGCGGTTATGCTCTTCGGGCTCAATGTAGCCCTTTGAATCCCAGAATGGATCGAGGATTCCGACCAGCGCGGTACCCTGGCCCGGGAAGTCGTGGATGTCAAGAAGCTGGAAACCACCGAAGCCGGGAGTTCGCAGAGAAGATTCTATCTCTTCTTTGTAGAGCAGGGCCTGCAGTTTCCCGGAGGCCATGAGGAAATCATCGGCCTGGTCGAGCATGTGGTGGTCGGCAAGTGAGTCGCGGAAAATTTCGAAATTTCGGGGCTTCAACACTCCTTTGTATTTTTTAATTTCCTTAAAGTTGGGATATACACACCACTGGCCTATTTCGTGACTGACGACGGGGACATCATAGTTTTGGATAAAATCGCTGTAGTCGGTGACGGTCTCAGGTGGATTTGCATTGAAGCGGCTTTTGAGGCCAGAACCCCATTGGTGTCCGCGTGGGGCGGGAGTACTGTGGTAGTCGTTTTCCGGGATGATGGGCCAGCCGGCCGCACTTGTATAAACACGTCGAGGGTCTTTTTGCTTCCAATAGTTTACGAGGTCGCCGAGAAACCTTTTTTGATTGCGGCCGCCGGGCTCATTGCCATAAGCGAGCATGCAGAAAGAAGGGTGATTGCCGTAGGCCTTTAGGATACGGTCACCCTCTGCATAAATGAACTTGTCGATAGGTTTGCCGTCGCCGATCGTTGCCCAGGCGGGGCACTCGACATGAAGCATAACTCCCATTCGGTCTGCTGCAACAAAGGCCGCCTCGGGCGGGCACCATGAATGGAAACGCATGTGGTTGAGTCCGTGGGCCTTGGCTATGCGGAAAATCCTCACCCATCCCTCCACGCTCATATCGGGATAACCGGTGAACGGGAAGATGGAGCATTCGAGTGTGCCGCGAAGGAAAGTTGGCCGGTCATTGATTGTAAACTGCGTGCCTTTCGTTCCGAACTCACGCATCCCGAATGTCACGACCTTGTTGTCCTTCGACAATCCACCATCGACCGAGAGCGAAACCATCAGCTTGTACATTGACGGAGAAAACTCATCCCAAAGCAAAACGTCGTTACCCATTGAATAGTCAATCTCAATGGTCGACTCGGGCCAACTGGTACTGAATTCAATACTCTGGAGTGGAACCGAATGTTTTCGCTCAGTATTCCAACTGTTAGCAGAAACTGTCAGCTTTCCGATTATCTCACGCCCTGCAGTGCTGCTGACTGTAACGCGAACTTTTGTCGTCTTTTTCCTGACATCGGGATAGACCTGAACATCGCTTATCCATACGCGGTGCTTAGCCTGCAGCTCCATCCGACCGATTATACCGTTCCAATTTGACTGAGTGTGGTCGGAAACGGAGTGGGCATTTGCTCCAACATTATATTTCATCGAGTTGTCCACACGGATAGTGATCAGATGTTTGCCGGGTGTCATCAGCCCGCTAAGGTCATAGAGATGCGGTGTGCATAAGCTGTCCTGCATACCGGCGGCAACACCGTCCACCCAAACCTTTGTCTCCCAGTGACATCTTTCCAGGAACAGAGTGATTCGCTTGCCCCGCCATTTTTTGGGAATATCGATTTGTTTTTGATACCAGGCAGGGCCAACGTAATGTTTAACGGGAGTGAGCCAGAAGGGGATTTTGATATTTCCCGGCTGCCTGTACTTTTCATATTTTTCGTCGGTAAACCACGAGCGGTCTATAATACTTCCGGTCCACCTGGTATCGATAGAGACGTCATCTCCAAAGCCGTTTTCAGCGGTAGAGCCGGGAAGCTTGATGCGACCTGTCAGTTTGCTGTTGTACCAGCTCTCTTTTTCGCCGATGTTCTCAGGGTCCAGTTGAAATCGCCATCGGCCCGCTAAGGATATTGTCTCTTGCTGCCGGCCCAAAGCGGCTGCTGATCCAGTATAGACATCTCCTGTTTCCCCACAACCGGCACAGGTAGTTATCAACATGCTCACCACTATTACCACAATTGTTCTGATAATTTCGCGCTCCAATTTGGTGCTCCTTAACAAGAAATTTGAAAAGCGTTCTACCCTATCAAGCTCGGTCGGCTTTTTCGCCCGGCTCTGGAAGATTATTGTACCAGGTATATCTTAAAGTAACTATGGCGGCAACAGCCAGTCCCAGCCATATCATTGAACTACCGTACCAATGGCCGACCAGATACATGGGGAACAGATACAAACCGCAAATCGCGAGCATAGCAAGTATTATATTGATGATTGTCAGCGATACACTTTCGGATTTGCCGGCCAATTCCTCCGTGGACAATCCTGATTCTTTTCGAATATGTCTCCATGCCCCAAACGGTCGAACAGATGTATAGAAGTTCACGAGAATGTTCTGGTCAACAGGCTTTGTAGCCAAAGATACTGCGATGCTTACAATCAACGAGGCCGTACAGATTAGAGGAAATACATAGTAGACCGGCAGATCGGGATAAAACAAGGCAACCAGCGACAAGAGTATCCCACCAAAGGTTCCCATGGAATAACCCCAGCCGTTCATTCGCCACCAGTACCATCTTAGCACGTTCGGCATAACGATGCCTGCACCCAGCGCCATCATCATCCAACCCCAAATTTTTGCGATCGACTCAGCCTGAAAACCAATAGCAATACCAACAAGAACCAGCAAAAGGGTGGCCAGATAACTAAATCGTACAGACTCGCTATCACTTGCCCCCGGACGAAAGTACGGCTGCCAGATATCGCGAACGATAAAAGAAGCACCGCTGTTTACGGTCGAGCTGAATGTTGACATGAACGCAGCCAGCAGGCCGGCAATGACAATACCCCTGATTCCCTTGGGTAGAAATTCCTGAAGCACCACCGGCATCACCTGTTCGGTATCCTTAACATTCGTAATCAAGGTTAGAGCCAGCAGGGCAATCCCGATGGCCATCGCCCAGCGGACAATCAGAAAAAAGCTCCAGGCGGCGCCGACCTTTGCCGCATCACGTGCATCACGGGCGGCAAGGAACCGCTGGAAATCATACATCTGGGCGGGCCCGCCGGCATTGAGCAGCAGGCCCTTTAAGACCCAGACGATTACAAGGGCACCAAAGAACTCGAAGTTTGCATTGTCCGTTCCTGCAAATTCCTTTATACGCCACGGCACGTTTAATGAAGTCCAGCCTTCAGGCAACCGGGCCAGAAGATCCGGGGTCAGCTTCGACCACGCGATATAAGCGATAAAAATACTGCCGACGGTCAGGATGATTGTCTGGATAACATCGGTTACCACGACACTGTAAAGTCCGCCGAGGATAACGTAGAGGGTTGTTATGCCGATTATTGTCACTGCAAGAACGTCGGGCTCGTATGTCGTAAGTAAATTTTGCAACCAGGGAATTGAGGTATATTGAGCCAGCGATTCGAGCGGGATATATACGGAGGCGAATTTTCCGATGCCCTGATAAGCATATCCGATGAAACTGGCGATGGTGAGCACGGCCATTAGTGCGTAGGCTGTACGGGACAATTTGCCGCCGGCATCAGTGCCGAAGCGGGTCTTCATCCACTCGGCGGCAGTCATCACATTCGAGCGGCGCACCCACTTGCCCATATAGCTCATGAAAAAAGCGCCCATCAAAAAGCCCCACATCCAGTGGTGCCACATCGATTTCATTCCGAGAACAAAAAGGATTGAAATAATCCACATGGTCCCGGTGATATCGAAGTTCGACACGGAACCCGACATAGCCAAAGCCAGCCAGTGAATGCTCTTGCCCCCAAGAAAATAAGCACCCAGGCTTCTTGAGGCGCGCCTGCGATACCAGAAACCCAAACCTATCACAATACTGAAGTAGAGAACAATTATCCCGTAATCAATTGAATCCATAAACGAGGGCTCCGCGTTTAATAGGGATTCCCCAAACGCATTCTTTAGCGTTTGGGGGCCCCAGGTGCCTTACTGGGATATTCATTTACTGCGTCAAACATCGCCACGATATTGGCCGGTGGTACGTTTGCCAGAATATTGTGGACCTGCTGAAAAACGAAACCTCCGCCGGGACGAAGAATCTTTACCTGTTCCTTGACGTTCTCGGCGACTTGTTGAGGCGTGCCATTGGGCAGAACGTCCCTTGTATCGCAGCCGCCGCCCCAGAAAGTGATGTCTGCGCCGAAGTCGGCCTTTAGCCGGCCGGCATCCATACCCGAACAACTAATCTGAACAGGATTGACGGCGTCAAGACCCGCCTCGATTAAATCGGCCATCAACTCTCGAATTCCGCCGCAGCAATGGAGCATAACCTTCACATCGGCGAGCTGTTTTGCGCGGTTCCAGAGCAGCTTGTGACACGGCTTGAAAAACTCGCGATACATCTGCGGTGACATCAAAGGGCCTGTCTGCATCCCAAGATCATCGCCGAAAAGAATAATATCGATATACTCGCCTACAGCACCAAGGAATTTCTCAAGATTGGCCAGATGAATTTCGACAAGCTTATCAAGAAAACGGTGAGCGTGCTCAGGCTCGGCGGCAAGCAGCATCATAAACTTATCATTGCGATAAAGGAACTGGCCGATTTCAAAAAGATTACCTCCGAAAAGACCGATAATAGCTCGGTCCGTCTTTTCTCGCAGCCGTTTTGCACTTTCAGACAGTACCCGACTGTCAACTGGGCCTGGCGGGCTGGCCACCGCTGTCCACATAGATTCTTCGAGGGAGGAAGATATGGCCTGCAAGTCGTCGCCATCAAGAAAAGGATAGTACGTCTGCTCAAAATACAATACACCTTCAGGCATGTGAGCCAGTACTTTGCCTGTTTTCGAGCGTATGACCCAGCGCCCATCGTCTTTTTCAAGTGGTGTCCACGCAGGAACAAAACAGGGCGTGCCATCCGGCAACGTCCAAGGCGACCAGGCCTCGTCATCAAGGGCAAAGCCCCTGCCCAGCTCAACCGTATCTACGCCGAACCGGTCCAGCACATCCTCATCAACAATCGCAAGCTGCTGGACGATATCATAGACGCGAACTGGCTTAGGTGGCAGCCCTAAAAACTTTCGCAACTTTGGATACGCCATAGCCGCGATACCGGAAGACCTGTGCCCGGAAAAGTCTATGGGTACACGGTCGGGCTCACGATGGTTCAATGCCGATAAAATTCGTTCCCGTGAAGTCATAATTCCTTCCTTATCCCTTCGGGTAATGGTATTCGTAAAGTAACAATTTCATATCCGGCCATATTGACAGGGCCGGTTACCTTTGAAAGCTGCTCCTGAGCGAAATTGCTTAGCCAGATAGTTTTTGGTGTATGTTTTCCCCAGTTAATTTTGGCTGTTGCCGGCCTGTTGTCTGTATTGAACAGCCGCACAATCCATGCCCTGCCGTCTTCACTTGGTTTAAAAGCAGTTACAATTACACTGGCAGGCTCGACACTTACAATCGAACGTTGAACCGGAATTGTTTTATCAACCGGCACGGCTATCAGAGGCTGACTTTGTTCAACACCAAATTTTGAGGCCCTTCCTGAATCGAAATCACTGTGAGGCATAATCGAATACCGGAAGATGGTCGGGCCTTCCTGACCGGCCTTATAGTTTGTCTCCCAATAGTTGTTCATTACATAAGAATAAAACGTAGTTGATGGTTCGAGCTTCTTTATCCACCCGACACCACCGCGGGGGTCGTTGGTAATCGAGCCAACCTCGACCAGCGGCGCATCAACGGTTGCCCAGGTAACACCGTAATCGGCGTTGGAGACATCGACCCATCGCTGGACCGTGAAATAATTTTTGCAGGCCCCTGCAAGCTGGTCTGTTTCGGGCTGGACAACGGCCCAGGGCGTATCCATTCTCATAATACCTTTCGGTACATTGAAGGCATAGGCCAGGTGCACGGCCTCCTGCTTGTAAATCTTCTGCTTATCGATGATATTAATGATGTCCACGCGGTCCATACCGGCGACGAGACGGACCTCGCGCGACAGCTTATTGCAACCCGGCGCATCGGATTCGACGAGCAGAGATGCAACCAGCGGTCCTCGCTCCTTAACTCTGATTTCGACCGGCCCGTTGCGCTTAGGATCTTTGGGATTCCTGCCGGCCACATAGAAATAATCGTTCAATCCCAGCCCAGCCTTACCGTTCACCAAGTCAGTGTTCAACTCCTTACATTTTAGGCTCACAATA
>SMTZ1_10014350_pt1 | contig 14922 bp, 9 predicted proteins | sample DeeMarSWOR136_30_FD_25667 | JGI IMG/M metagenome (IMG submission 25667)
GTCCGATATCACACATGACACACTTCAAATTACATCTCTCTGTCAATATCAAACAGATTGATTTTGGTGAAAAGCTGTAACCATTAAGAAAGTTATAATCGAGATCAAAAAATTTGAATTCTCTTACCAGTTTCCTCCAATAAGAAGGGATATAGACTGGTTTTTTAATGGCTTTGCACAGTAGATTAAAAAACTTCATTCATCTCGTCTCACATGATATATCCTATCAAGTTTCTTATAGAGCTCCAGGTATGTTTCGGTAATTTTATCTAAATCATAATGTTCTACGATCGTCTGCCTGGCGTTTTTCCCCAAACTGATAGCTAACGAAGAATCGTTCAAGACTTTAGATATGACTTGGATTAACTGGTCTTCATTATCTACATCAACCAGCAGCCCATTGATACCATCCTCTATGATATCAATACTCCCTCCTACTCTTGTAGATATAACAGGAAGTCCGCAGGCCATTGCCTCAAGGAGGGAATTAGACAACCCTTCAAATTTTGAAGGTAAGACGAAAAGATCAGCAGCATTCAGATAACTGGCAACATCATTCACCTTTTGTATTAGTAGTACGGATTTTGATAATTGATAGTCATCTAATAACTGAACTATTTTTTTTCTTTCAAAACCATCAGCAATAATGATTATTTGACAGTCTGTTTCCCTATTCAATTTTGAAAAGCTACCGATTAGAAAATCAACCCCCTTTTCAGAGGAAAGACGACCCGTATAAATAATAGTTTTTTTATCTGGTATTCCCAGTTCCTCCCTCAACTGACTTTTAGCCTCAATTTTCTTAAATTTTATTAAATCTATACCATTATGAATGAGGTATATCTTGGAAGGGTCAATTTTTTCTTCTATCAATTCCTGGGCAATTGTTGTGCTTACACTAATTATCCTCGTAGCCTTTCTGGACATAAATAAAAATATCTTGCCAAAAAGTGTCTTCCTTGCCCTTTGCACGTCTCCCCCCCATCCGCTACTCGCCAACTTAATTAAAGATGGCTTTCTCAATAAGATGCCAAGTAAAATGCTAAGGGATGAAGTATAGCCTATTTGAAAGGTGTGTATAAGAAAAAATTTCTCCCTATTTTTTATAAGATACACTGTTAAACAAAAAAGAAATGCTAAAGCCCCTAAAACTTTTATCTTGGGGGAAAGCAGCCTTATAACCTCCACACCATTAATAATTTCGTATTTAGGCCACTGCCTCTCAAAACGACTGGTTACAATCTTTACATGTGCTCCTTTTTTAACTAAACAGGAGGCGAGGGACAAAGCCTGCTTCTCTGTTCCACCAATAAAGGGATAAAAATAGCGGATGGTAAAAAGGATATTCACCTTATTGTTCTCTCTCAGAATGTTCTAACCTTCCTTTTGCTATGGTAAGTCCCATCAAACACCAGAAGCTGGGGGAAACCGAGACTACACTGAAGATGAACAGGTCATTTATTAGGTAACCACAGTAACCTGATATGATGCCAACATAAAGCAACTTATGGAAATTATCATCTGCCCTTTTTAATAAATTAAAGAGGTGAAATAAGAAAATCACAATAACTGAAAGATAAGCCCCCAATCCAATTACACCAAGAGAAAAGGCTGTATCAATATAATTATTGTGTGCTCTATCAATAGATACACGGTCATTAAAGATTCGCATATATTCCATATGATACTTCTTAAATGCTATTTCGAAGGTTTCCAAACCATAACCAAACCAGGGTTTCTCTTTTATTAAGTGTAAAGCTTTCTCCCACACGTACAACCGAGTTGCAACACCCCTACCTTTTTTAATCTCGAAAGTGGAGATGGTTCTTTTTACTATCTCCCCCGTTGCCTTTTGTTTACGAGAAGTTACCCTTTTTGCACTATGCCCTGGTGAATAGATGTTAAAAAAGATGGCAATCAAAAACAGTATGAGACCACACATGATAAGACGTTTGCCTCTACCTATAAGGAGAGAGTTTTTAAAACAAAAAAACAATAGTACTATAATACCTATTACTGCACCAAGCCAGCTAGCCCTGGTAAAGGTAGCTATCAAAGCAGCAAAACATATAAATAGAGACAAGCCCAGGATTACATCCCTTTTAAATGAAACTTTACCTAAGTATAGTGAAAATATAATAGGGATAATAAGAACCAGATACTTCCCTAAGAAATTCGGATTACCAATGGTACTGCCTACTCCAGGACCCCTGCGGAAATGTTTATAAAAAAAGTGTTCCGTGGGATTATAACCAAAATATTGAGGCACCAAGGATTAGTCCTACAAACAGTTTTTTTGCTAGATCTTGGGTTCTTACCTGATTGATGAAAAGAAATACCAACGCTATATAAGCCAATACAGTACAAAATCCTTCCACACGTAAAGGATCTCCATAGAGGCTCCTTCTTACATCTATGGAAAATATAGTGGAAATGATGGCGGTAGATACATAAAACAGCAAAGTAAAAGTTAAGGGGTTACTCTTCCAAAGAAAGGACCTATCTTTGAATATAGCTTTGATCAACCATGCAACACCGGCAATAATAAGGAGGGCATAGGTAGATTCAATCTTAGGACGGTACCAATAATCAAAGGATCGGGGATTGATAATAAGAGGCACAATAGTAATGAGAAATATCAGAGACCACTCAATAGTTTTTATACAAATAAAATATATAGACTCTCTCACGCTACAAGACAAATACATAAATGTATTTTCCCTGCTCATCGAGCCTGAGTTTTATTACTGTCATTAAAGCTCTGAAATCCAACACTTATAATAATGAATTTTTAAGTTATTGCAAATAAAAATAAAGTGCTAATCCTTTATCTCGTGCAAACTGTGCATGTTTAAATTCCTTACCCACAAAGTGAAGCTTCCCACCTCAAGAGTGAAGTGCTTCACTTCTTACTGAACCCATTATTTTAACCAATAAAAACGGGGGCATCATCTGCCCCCGTCTTTGATTCCACAAAAGTAAAGTAAAGGCCAATATAATCAGCACTACATAATCTATTCTAATAAGTTTGTTTCTCAATTCCGCCAGGTCTTACCTCAATCTGGCTACCGGTTAAGGTGCTGGGCACACCCGCTACCCTGAAGACAAAATAGTAATCATCACGTGTGCCATCACCATCCACATCAATGGTACTATAGGTAAAATCAGTTGAAAAACCTTGAAGCGAGGCATTTGATTTTAGATCAACACCTTGTCCTCTCATTGTGTGACGTAATGCCTCCCAGTCAGAAAAAGAGGCAGGGAAAAGGTTATCAAGATCACCGGCTGCATAACCTGCTTGACCACCTCTTAGTGACTCGCAGGTTGCTATAGCCGTTGCTACTCTCGCTTTATTTCTGTAAGCAATAAAGTTAGCAATTGCAACAGCAGCTAAAATACCAATTACAGCTACCACAATCATCAGTTCAATTAATGTAAACCCCGATTGAAAATTTGTACGGTGCTTTAAACCCCACATAAACTTATTCCTTTTTCCACCCCATCGTATATGGCGAGTATTTCTTTTTAACAGGGCAAACTCACTTTTATTTCTTATTATATTTCTCATCGTATCCCAATCAAAAACGGAGGCATCATCTACCTCCGTTTTTGACTTTACAAAATATAATCATCATCAATTAATCTACTAGTAAGTTTGTTTCTCAATTCCGCCAGGTCTTACCTCAATCTGGGCACCTGTTAAAGTACTAGGTACACCGAATGTCCTGAAGACAAAATAGTAATCATCACGTGTATTATCTCCATCAGAATCAATGGTAGTATAGGTAAAATTGGTTTGCATATTGTGCCTAGTGGAACTAGCTTTAAGGTCAACACCTTGTCCACCCATTGTTGAACGTAAATCTGACCAGGCAGCAAAAGAGTCAGGGAAAAGGTTATTAGGTTCATCAGCAGCATACCCTGCTTGACCACCTCTCAGTGACTCGCAGGTTGCAGTGACTGATGCAACTCTCGATTTATTCCTGTAAGCGATGAAGTTAGGCACAGCAATCGCTGCCAGAATACCGATAATGGCAACAACAATCATTAACTCAATCAATGTAAAACCTTTTTCTTTTCTCATTCTAATTTTTGATAACATAACAGACCTCCTTTAGTTAATATATCATTTATTTTCCTTTTCTTTCACATTTTAGTTTTTTATTATTTATTGCCATATAACTTAAGCAACTCACATGCCAAAGAGAGGCAGTATTTGTAACTATTTGATTTATAATATTATTTATTTGATAAAAACTTTTTTCAGAGGTTGAATTGTTTAATAATTGACAATATTTATCACCTAGATGCCACTTTTTGTAACAAAACACTCCGTGCTTTGTGACTTTGCGGTTAAGTCTTTGAATATGGTCATTTCTCTAAAAAATCTTGACCCCTTTCACCCCAGATAAGTACCGGCATAGTTAGGTCTATAAATATCCAAGGCTCTTTAGTGTATCAATTTCCTCGAGAGCCAGGGGGACAAATTGCTTGACCCTTATGTTTATCTGTATAAACTTCTTAATCTGATAAATGTTCCTTTCAAGAACATAACCGTCTATCAAGATTCTACCAAAAATCGGCATGCTATGAATAGTCTAAGGTGCCTTCATTCCACTGAGTTCTTCTTGAAAGAGATTATCCAATCTATTTTTAGCTATATAATCACTGTAAATGGTTATAGCTACCATAAATGGTAGCATTCTTAAAAGTAAATTCTTCTTTAATCTTTTCGTTGACTATTCACTCATTTACCCTTATATTTAATTTAAGTTGTTTCACTTTTTAAGTTCTCCTCTTTATGGTCATAGGTTTTTTAACTCCATATATATACCATAGGAGGAGGTTTATTTATAAGGGTTTTCGCACTTTGAATAAGTTTTTTGAAAATAATTTACTTACTACCCTTACGAAATCACGGGTATTAAGACAAAATGAGCCAGCCTCAGAGACAAATTTTTAACAGCAACGTAACTCGTCGGCAATTCTTGAAACAAGGACTTTACAGCGGGTTGGCGGCAAGTGTGCCGGGAAGCATTTGGCTGGGAGGTTGCAGCAAGCGTCCAAGTGCAGAAATGCCCAACATCATCCTCATTACAGTCGATGCCCTCAGGGCGGATCACTTGGGCTGTTACGGCTATCCCAAGAATACATCTCCCAATATTGATCGGTTTGCGCAGGATGCCCTATTGTTTGAGAATTGTTTTTCGCATTCGCCTGCGACCCGTCCCAGTTTTGCCAGCATAGTGAGTGGGTTCCTGCCCCACGAAACAAGAATCTTTGAAAATATGTTGTTGTTACCGAGAGAAGTAAAGACGTTACCTGAGATACTGAAGCAGCTTGGCTACAAGACCACAGCGGTGGTGAGTAACTATGTGCTGCGGAAAAAGCAAGGCTTTGAGCAGGGCTTTTTGATATACGATGACATCATGAACGATCTCGAACTGGTCAGGCGCTGCCCAGAAAGAATTGCCCAACACACCACCGACCGGGCTATAGAACTGCTCAAAGAATCTCATAAGTCCCCCCTTTTCATGTGGATTCATTACCAGGATCCGCATGGACCGTACACACCCCCAGCACGCTTTGGCACACTGTTTCGCATTTCTGGTCAAAAACCTCGAAATCTCAGACTTAACACTTCACTAAGCGGTTGCGGTGGGATTCCGTCATACCAACAATTAGTACCGAACAGAGACTTTTACTTTTATCTTTCGCAGTATGACGGCGAGATACGATACCAGGATGAGCACTTCAAGCGTCTGGTACACGCATTAAAGCAGCTTGACCTGTATAATAGTTCCCTAATTATATTTTCATCAGACCACGGCGAGGGCATGGGAGAGCACAATTATTATTTTGCCCACGGCGAAAACCTTTACAGCAGTTTGATCCATGTACCGCTGATCATAAAGTATGGCAATGAACTGGTCGGAAGGAGAACAGACTTTGTCCAGCATATCGATATAGTTCCCACGATATTGAGAATTCTCAAGCTAGAGGTGAATCCGTACTTTCGAGGTCATGATTTGCGCCATACGGACATGGAGGAGAAGGAAATTTTCGCGGAGATGCAATCGCCCCTTGTCCCAGATGGAGTCAAGTTTTCCATAGTGCTGAAAGGACTAAAATTGATTTACACACCACTGTTTGAGCAATACGAGCTGTTCGACCTCAAAACTGATCCACAGGAGCTGAATAACATTGCTACTCACGACAATTACCGAAAGCACGTAGATTATTTAAAAGCCAGATTAGACCGTATTCGAAACGAAGATTTCCTGGGCATCCGTGGTATCAAGAAACGCCTGAAGCTAACTAAGGAGGAAACAGAAAAGCTAAGAAGTTTGGGCTATGTTAAATGAACCAAATGGCTCAGTTTAGCCATCACTCTCCGGGCACTTTATCAAGGGTTATAGGCGACAGGCTGGTCCGAGTAGTTTTATATGACAAAATTGCTTCCCAAGGTAGCTCGCTTCCCCAATTTATATTTTTGCCTAGGCCGACCATCGCACAATAGTCAATAACGATATATCTATTGATACCAAACGGGCAGCACTCAGCCCATAGCTTATTGATAAATCGTAAATACTGAAAACTATGCCAAATACACCGCGCACGAAAAAGGTATTCATTTTATGGCTTCTGCCTCCTCTCTCTGTGGGGATGGTGCTTCGATTGTGGAACTTGAAAGCCCAAGTGTTGGGAGGGGATGAACTGCACACAGTTAACATAGCTCTGCAGAACTCTCTGGAAAAAATTTTATTTACCTATCGGACCTCCGACCCCTGCATTCCCCTCACTGCCTTTTACCGGCTACTCATTGATTGGGGAGTGGTGATGTCCGAGATAATCTTTCGCTTACCAGTTCTCTTAAGCGGTTTCCTTCTGCTTATAGCGTTACCGCTTGCGGTAGAGAATAAGGTAGGTAGGACAGCAGCTGTTCTTTTTGCATTGCTTCTGGCTCTATCCCCATTGATGGTATTTTACAGCCGAATCGTCCGATCTTACATGCCAGTCCTTTTCCTTAGCTTTACAGCCATCATGGCCTTTTATGCCTGGTGGCGTGGCCGCAGATTAAGATGGGGTTTAGTCTATGTACTCCTTTCGGGGCTATCCATCTACTTTCATCCTGGCGTCGTACCTTTCGTAACAGCACCCTTTCTCTATGGGGCTGGCGAGCTATTGATGGAGCGTCAACCAAAGGAAGAGAAGCATCCCGGATTGAGAGAGCTGTTAGCTTTAGGACTATACCTGATGTTGACCTTGTCCGCCTTTCTGGTGCCCGCTCGCAAGAGCCTTTTTAAGCTTATCAAGACAAATCGTCAGGAACTTTCTTTACCTCTGGATACCTTTTTAGATGTCCTCCACCTTCAAGCCGGTACGGACATCTTTATTCTCACAGTTCTCTTTTGGATCGCTGTCCTGGCTGGACTGGTTCTCCTGTTGCGGAGGCAAATACGTTTTGGTGTTTACTCTCTCACACTGGTGACCTGCCAACTTGTCGGCCTGATGATTCTTTCTCCAAGCCGTTTCAATGAACCCCTGATCCTTAATCGCTATGTACTGGTGATTCTCCCTTTTGTTTTACTTTGGTTAGCTGTAGCCCTAGCTAACCCTTGGTGGCCACGTAAGGCTACTGGCATATTGGTTGTCCAAGGATGTCTAGTAGGCAGCTTTATATGTGCCCTTGTTCTTGGCGGGCCATTTACTGACGCAGAACTACGCGCCACCTCCTTTGCACACCATAATAGTTTCATGGGTTTCACCTCTTCACGGGGGAGGCTTCCAGAGGAAGCCGTACCACAATTTTATTATAAGCTGGCAGAGGATCCTGGTTCAAGTCCTGTGATCGAGTGCCCTTTTCCCATAGCCTGGGACTATAGCAACAATCTCCACATTTATCAGAGAATTCACAGGCAGGATGTGTTGGTGGCCACTTATAAACCGGCTCTGAACGACTCACAATTGAACTTTCAAAACATGCCTCGGCTTCACCCAGAAGACCTTCTTTCTAGTCGAGCGAGATACCTGATTGTCCACCTGAAATGGTTTTGGGAAATTAATCAAGTAGTCGATGCTGAATGGGTTTTTTCCCCAGTGGACCAGAACTTACGCCAGGAGCTTCATCAGATGGCCCAGCGCTTGACAATCTGGTTGGATCAGCTTTGGGGTGATCCAGTCTATAAAGATAGACTCATCCAAGTGTGGGACTTAGAGCAAATCAGAAGAAGAAAAAGATATTAAATACCGAAAATTTAAAAAAATAGGGTCATGGTTTATCGAATTTTGACCGCTGATTCAGGTACTATATTAGATTCCAGCCATTCAATAGATTCTTTGATTATCTCGGCCCGAGATTGATGTGGATCGAGTCTTAAACTTTCTTTTAGGTAGTAAATGCCCTTCTGTTTGTCTTTAAACCCTCTTAAATAAACTAAGGCAAGATTAAAGTGTACTTCAGCATTTTTAGGCACCAACCGTAATGCTCTAGTAAACTCCTCTAAGGCTTTATGATACATTCCTCTCTCCATGTATATCAAGGCTAAATTGTTGCATGCCTCAGCAAAGGTGGGTTCCAACTCAAGAGTCCTCGCAAATGCATTTTGAGCATCATCATAGTTCTTCTCCTTTAAATACACTAAACCTAAATTATTATAGGCATCAGCATAATAGGGATTAAGTTTTACCGCACGCTTATACTCCTCCAAAGCAGACGGATATAATTGTTCTAAATAGTAGAGATCACCTAAATTGTTGTGAACTTCTGGATCACTAGAATTCAACTGTAGCGCTTTCTTATAGTTATTAAGACTCTTTTGATAAAGCTCTCTTATATCACCGACAACTACCAATTTCTTTGGATACACTCGTGATGATGATTTACTTTCCTTTAACATTTTATAGTAAAGATTCCCGAGATTATTATAGATCTTCACCCTCTGCGGTTTCAGTATCAACGCTCTCCTATAGGCATTGATGGCTTCTTGATGAAGTCCCTGGGTAGCATAAAGAACACCCATATTAGCATGAACATTTGCCGCATAAGGATCTAATGATAAAGCTTTTTTAAACTCCCTGAGTGCATTTCCATAGTGCCCCTTTTCAAAATAAACAAGACCTAGATTGTTATGAGCAATCACAGAAAAGGGAGAATCCTGAATAGTTTTTAACCAGAAATGGTTCTCATCCTTCCAGATAGTATTCCTAACTACTGTCTTGGAAGAGTATATAAAGATGATTAGTAGTAAAAGAAGAAATAGTACTGCCTTCTCATTTTTTAAAAAAACGCTTTTTATTCTGGTATGTGAGAACCTATACAGTAGTAGTGGTATCATGACACTAAAACTAACACTTCCCAGGTAGAGCCTATGTTCCAAAGCCGGAATGTCTAATGAGAAAATACCCGAGACTGGTATGAGTGTAATGCAAATCCAGAGAATAGCAAAAGATATGTCCCAAAACCACTTCCAGCACGCTAGAGTAATTGCTACTAGTGATAAGATAAATAACAGAGCGGAAACTGCTGCAGGATCTTTGAGAGAGTCGTGAGGGAAAATTAATGGATTGGCAGTTTGATTAATAGGAAACAAAAGTATTTTAAAATAGTAGGTATAGGTAACAAATACTCTCAAGAATCGATGTATAAACTCCCCCCCCATCGGTGAAATAGGCATGCCCAATTTACCCAAAATAATCATTCTTACATAGATATATAAAAGTGATACAAGAATCACAGAAAGATAGGCCTTTCTCCTCTCACCCCAGTGTCCAAGATTGCCCTTAAAGAAATAATCTATCAGAATAATCAGCAGGATCACTACTATTCCACTCTCCTTAGTTAAAAGAACGCATCCATAGCTGGTAAGAAAACCTATGAAAGTTACTATTCTTTTTAGCCCTTTGAGATTGCACCATCGAATATAGAAAATTATGGTAAGCAGAGAAAAAAGCGTTACTATCACATCATTTCTTCCACTAATCCAGGCTACCGCTTCTGTTTGAATAGGATGGGTGATAAAAAGTAAACTGGATAATAGGGCGAGATAGCTTACCCGAGTGAGGAGAAGAGCCAATAGATACACTAAAAAAGCATTTACTGTGTGGAGTAGCACATTGGTATAGTGGAAACCAAAGGGGTGTGAATCCCACAACTGGTAATCTAAAATGAAAGATGCTATTAGAAGAGGTCGATAAACAGCAGCCTTTCCAAAAAATGGTTTTGTAAATACTGAAAAAAGATTCCTCCAGTCATTTAGATAGCCAGTATTGTTAAGAATAAGATCTTTGTCGTCCCAAACGAAATCTCCTTGTAAAGAATTCCAGTAGATACTAAAAGTAATAAGAAAAATAATCGCAAAAGCAACCAGATGATTGTTAACCTCATTTTTTCTTATCTTTAACATAAAAATCTGGTGAACAAACTTATCGTATATCTTTTTTGTAATCCCGATAAGGTTTTAGAAGGTCTAAAAATTCCTTGCGCACACTATATCCAAGGTCTACTGCTCTTTTGCAATGCTTGATGGCTCTTTGATAGTACTTCTTATCATAATAGACTACCGCTAAATTGTAGTGAGCCCTTGCATTATTGGCATTGATAGAAATAGCTTTTTTATACTCATAAATTGCCTTATCTAACTCTCCTTTTTTGTAATAGGTAAGTCCAAGATTAACACAGGCATCTACAAAATTAGGATTAATGTCAATCGCCTGTTTAAACTCTGAGATGGCTTCATCCAATCTGCCTTCTTGACCATAACAACCACCAAGATTATTATGTACATCTGCAGTATCGGAACCGAGGGCAATTGCTCGTTTAAATTCTGAGATGGCTTTATCAAGCATTCCCTTCCTCACATAAGTGTTCCCAAGATTATAGTGTGCCGGTGCATAATTTGGACTTAATGCAATTGAATGTTCAAACTCTGAGATGGCTTCATCCAATCTGCCCCCCTCATAATAAAAGAGACCAAGACCATAATAGGCTTCCGGTACCATCTCTGGAAAAGCTTTGATTACAGAACCCCACATGGTCTTAGAATTTTCCCATATCTTAATCTGTTTAATTGTTAAATAACCCAATATGAATATGACAATAAAAGTAGAAAATAAAATCAATCCCCTAAACACCATCTCATGTCTGGACACAGAAATCCTGTTCCAAATCCAGGCCACACTCAAGCCGAATAATAAAGCAAAACTTAAGCTGGGGAGATAAGTGAAGCGGTCTGCAGCAGAATGAAGACCTACTTGAACAATCCCTATTACAGGCAATAAGGTGACCACATAATACAACCATGCAGTTAGCCATAATGGTTTTTTTCTCCTCATCATCCACACACACATACCTGTGATACCTAAAATGACACCTCCTGATAATAGGTAGTGTAAATCCAAGGGGTTGATAACGCGTGGTAAACGGTACAGTGGAACAAGCTGAACAGGCCAAATCATTTTTATCATATAAAATACAACAGCCTTCAGCGCATTTAATAACCTAGCAATAAAATACAATTCCTCTAGGTTTCTGATGGCTCCACCAGTCTTTTGAGTAATAATGGCAAGTACACTAAAGATGATACTTAAAACAAAAAAGGGGATCTTCTCTAACATTACGGATAATTTTTTTGTGGTATTCCTACTTAAGCGTTTCAAAGGATAAAAATCAAGGAGCAGAATTACCACCGGGAATGTCACTGCCATAGGCTTAGACATAAGAGCTAAAATAAACATGAATAGGCTTGTAGTAAACCAGAACCAACGGCTTTTCCCATGAGTAGATGAAGTATAAGAAAGATATGACAGAAGGCTAAGCAGGACAAAGAAAGCGCATAACATCCTTACGCTCTGTTGCCCAAGCCACAGATTCAACACGTAAGGGATGAAGACTAAATAGCAGCGCTGTCACACTACTTACAATCAAGGCTTGAGTTGATGTGGTCTTGTCTATTTTTGAGGATAAAGTGTTATAATTTACTTTAGTTCTTAAAAAAAGTCTGAGAGCTAAGAAAAATACCAGTAAAGTATTTAATCCATGCACAACGATATTAGTTAAGTGATGCATTCCGGGATTCAAACCCCATAAGGCATAATCCAGTGCATGAGAAAACCAAGTAAGTGGAAACCAGAAACCTGCATGAAATGTGGTGAACATCCAGGATAAGCTCTGGTGGTTCAATGAACGTATATGCTCGTTCTCCACAATATAAAGTGTATCATCCCAATTGACGAAACCATTTTTAAGGGTAGGGGTATACACAAAAAAAGTGACTAAAAAGACCAAAAGACCTATAAACCATATGATTCGTCTAGATTGTCTTGACAGAAAGCTCTTATCACCCATCATATTTTGTGAAGATAAATGATCCATCTACGCCACCGCCAATACATTTCAAACATAAACTATATCGTAAAATTTAGATATAATATTAACATAAACTTTTTTTTAATGAAGAACTATCTGTTACATCTGTTGATATACCCTTGACAATCCTTCCTTTCCCTTTCTATACTCTTTTTCAAGACAAAACCTAATGGAAGCCAAGGAATTACACTATGTGTAATGTGAGAAGAAAAACCCATGAGAAATAGAAACGCTAAGCAGGATATATAGTGAGGTATACCTTCGGTCGGACTTTAGAAATTATAAGCAAAGCATTCCTATAAAAGAGGAACCGCGTGGAAGAAAAAGACATAAGACTTCAGACTATAATCTTCCTTACTCTTATATATGGAGATATGTGAGTAGTGATCTCCCCCCTACAAGTCATATTTTTATCTAAATAATCTTAGTCATAGTGACGATAGAGGGTACCAAATAGTATACAGGAGAAAATTTGTATGAATGCAATCATACAATTATATTTATTGTGCAATGAAAAAGCTCCCTTAATTCTTGGGCAAAAAAGGTTCCAAAGGGTATCGAAAGATTCATATAAAACAATCATGCTGCAATAGTATAATTTTATCTTGGCAGATTACTCAATATATCCCAAAGGATCATTATATTTCATTAGCTACTTGATTGTAAAACTTTTCATAACACACGAACCTGTCGAAAAACTTTCAGGTAAAGAAAGGGATATTTCAAGATGCTCGTAGACGAACATAGGGGTCTAAAAATTATTTATCTCCTCTTCTTCCTCTCAGGAGGAACTGCACTAATCTATGAAATAATCTGGACCAAAGAGCTTACCCTGATTATGGGCAATACCGTGTACTCTTCTACAACAGTACTGGCAGCATTTATGGGAGGATTAGCTTTAGGCAGCATACTGTTAGGAAGATATATCGATAACTCAAAGATATCTCCTTTAAAACTTTACTCAATTTTAGAATTAGTCATCGGACTCTTTGCCCTCTCATTGCCTTATCTTTTAGCAAGTGTTAACCCCTTATATAGGTGGATCTACCAAGCAAGCAGTTTTAATAGTTACCTTATCACCGTTCTAAAATTTATAATCTCCTTCTTTTTCCTTTTGTTCCCTACATTTCTTATGGGGGGTACCTTACCGATTTTAAGCAAATATATCGTTTCATCGTTTCACCACTTGGGAAGAAGGACAGGTACACTTTATGCTGTTAATACCCTTGGTGCTGTTATGGGAAGTCTTCTCACTGGTTATCTGCTTATTGGACTCATGGGAATAAAAGCTACAAACTACTTAGCTGTAGTGATTAATTTGTTTTTATTTGTCTTTGCCTATCTCTTATCCACACTATTAGTAAAAGCACCACCGATAAAAGAGAAAATAGATTATAAAACTTCACTTCAAGTTGAACCTGCAGATGAACATTCAAAAATATCAATCACTCTGGTTCTACTCATTTACACACTCTCAGGCTTTACTGCACTTGCCTATGAAATTATCTGGATGAGAGTTTTTATCCCTTTCCTCAGTAGTTCAATCTACTCTTTCACTACTATGCTCGTTGCGTTTCTCCTAGGACTATCTCTCGGGAGTTGGATTTGCTCAAAATTTGTTGACCTAGATAATAAACTTATATTCTCTTTAGGAATGGTACAGATACTCATTGGATTTTTTAGCCTATTATCCCTCACTCTATTCTACCTCTTTTATTTACTCTTTTCTAAACAACTAAATCTTGCTCTTGAAAATATGAATGCCTGGGCTTTTCTCATAACCATAGGCTTCTACTTCTTTATATTACTTCCGCCCTCCCTATTGATGGGATCTGTATTCCCTCTGGTGATAAAAATATGTTCCAATAAAAAGATGAAGTTGATTGGGACAACCGTAGGAAATATTTATTTTCTCAACACCATTGGTGCAATCCTAGGGTCTCTCATAACAGGATTTTTCCTTATCCATTGGTTAGGTGTTCAAGGAACCTTTATTCTCATGGTTGCATTAAACACTTTAGGAGGATTGGCCTTAATTACTACTAATATAAAGGCAAAAGGAGGAATCCGTCTGGCTCTTGCTGGTTCCTTGATTGTCATCTTTTCGTTGAGCCTAGTTACACATTCAAAGAATATATTCCTCAATGTTTTAATCGATAGGCTAAACCACCTCAACATTTTAGACAAAAATTCAAAGATCATTTATTACCGCGAAGATACTACAGCTAATATCTGTGCCGTCAAATCTTCCAGAGGTGCCAAAAATCTACTTATTAATTCAATCCCCGTTACAGGAAACGTTCTGGAAACAAAACTCATGGCTCATCTCCCCTTACTCTTGCATAGGAAACCTCAAAAGGTTTTAGTTATCTGTTTTGGTATAGGAACAACTTTCAAATCAGCCTATTTGCATGGAATAGACCTAAAAGCAGTTGAGTTAGTTCCCAATCTCATCGAATGTTTTTCTCTTTTGCACGAAGATGCTAAAGCTATCCTAGATGATCCTAAAACAAAAGTAATTATAAATGACGGTAGAAATCACCTCCTTCTCTCAC
>SMTZ1_10031554_pt1 | contig 14921 bp, 20 predicted proteins | sample DeeMarSWOR136_30_FD_25667 | JGI IMG/M metagenome (IMG submission 25667)
TCTGCTTGCATCAAGATTTGAATGGGGTGTAAACATGAGTAAAAGTGATGGGGAAGAAGGAAAAGTCCGAGTATACATAATGGGACGGGAATATCAAGTTCCTTTTGGTCTTACAATTATGAAGGCTATGGAATATGCAGGTTATAGATTTATAAGAGGAGCTGGTTGTCGAGGGGGTTTCTGTGGATCTTGTGCCACAGTCTACAGAATAGAAGGTGATTATAAATTAAGAGTAGCATTAGCCTGTCAAAAGACGGTTGAAGATGGAATGTACCTAACCCAGCTTCCATTCACGCCCGCTAATAAACCAGTTTATGATGTGGAAAAACTAAGCCCGTCAGTAAATGTACTTTTGGAGTATTATCCTGAAATCGCAAAATGCGTTAGTTGCAATACCTGCACTAAAGCATGCCCACAAGATTTAGAAGTAATGGATTATGTCCAAGCTGCCCTCAGAGGAGACTTAGAAGAAGTAGCTAGACTTTCTTTTGACTGTATTGGATGCGGTCTATGCGCAATGAGATGTCCTACATCGATCGTGCCATATAATGTGGCTCAGCTTGCAAGAAGATTGTATGGGAAGTACGTTATGCCTCGAGCAAAGCATGTTGATGACAGAGTGAAGGAGGTAGAAGAGGGCAAGTTTGATGAAGAGATAAAAAATCTTATGGAGACGAGCTTGGATGTTCTTAAAGAAAGGTACACGAAGAGGGATATAGAAAAATGAGCAAACTAGAAATCGTAAAGGGATACCCACGGTATATGCGAGAGTCGATCAAAGCTGTGGAAAAAACACGAGATAAAAGATCAAAAGAAACATTCAAACTTATGAGTCTTGAAGAGAGGGCGGAACTACTCCAAAAGCACCATCCTGATTACAAGAAAAAAGAAAAACGACCTTTAAGATTTGGACCGAACAAGGGTGACTTAATGCCTCATGAGGTTGTAGATTTACTTGAGGCGCATCCCCTAGTGAATCCAAGAGATATTGATTTATCCCACGTAGATTTCGATACCGACATCCTTATAATTGGCGGTGGAGGAGGAGGAATGACCGCTGCTCTCTGGGCGCATTACAGCGGCATCCCTGCAGAAAATATACTGATAATACAAAAATTGAGACTGCAAGACTCAAATTCCGTAATGTCACAGGGAGGAGTACAGGCAGCAGACAAACCTAATGACAGCCCCTTACTTCATTATCTTGACATTATAGGCGGTGGACATTTTACCAATAATCCCGAGCTCGTAAGGGCGTTAGCGATGGATGGTGCGTATATAATGAAATGGCATGAGGAATTGGGTGTAGAGTACCGCAGGGACGCCGAGGGAACCATGTTTACCTTATCTGGGGGCGGGGCTTCCAGAAAAAGGATGCATTCTGCTAGGGATTATACTGGTCTAGAGATTGTGCGCAGTAGAATTAATCACTGATGATCAGAATCGAGTTGCTGGAGCTGTTCTGTATAATATGGAGACCCAGCAATATTATGTTGCGAGAGCGAAAGCAACTATTTTGAGTACTGGCGGATTTGGTAGACTTCATATACAAGGTTTTCCGACGACAAATCACTATGGAGCCACAGCCGATGGACTTGTTCTTGCTTATCATGTAGGCGCCAAATTAAGAGATATGGACTCTGTTCAATATCATCCCACAGGCGCAGTTTATCCAGAACAAATAGTTGGACTTTTAGTCACTGAAAAAGTGAGGAGCTTAGGAGCGCAACCTGTTAACAAACATGGTGAACAATTCGTTTATCCACTTGAGCCGAGAGATGTGGAAGCATCAGCTATAATCAGAGAGTGCTACGAGAAGAATAACGGAATTGAAACAACAACGGGAATTAGAGGAGTTTGGTTAGACTCACCATTAATAGAGCTGACTCGCGGCGAAGGAACAATACAGAAGGAACTGCCAGCTATGTTGAGACAATATGCTCGATTCGACATCGATATGACAGAGGACCCTGTTTTAATCTTTCCAACCTTGCATTTCCAGAATGGAGGGGTAGAGATGATTAACGATAAAGCTGAGACTAGCATCTCAGGATTATTTGCTGCAGGCGAAGTAACTGGCGGGGCTCATGGAAAGAATAGGTTGATGGGGAACTCAATACTTGAATACAGCGTGTTTGGAAGAAGAGCAGGCATGTTCGCGACAAAATATGCTAAAAAAATGAAATTGGGTAAACTAACATTGAATCATGTAACAAAATATGAAAAGATGCTTAAAGAGTCAGGTGTAGAAACCGATAGAAAAGCGCCTATTTTGCTCCCCGAGTACAGAGGAGAGAAAGTACTCTCCCATGCATTGGACATTCTTTAATATACCCTTATCCAATTTTTTTCTTCCAATGAACTTTGATGCCCGAAATAATGAACACTAGCTTTTGATCCCAGCTTGTCGTCACATGCAAGGCTGAATTCAAAACTGCACTGAAGCTTGTGGCACTCAATGTCCCCTCTGCTACATCCAAATACGTGATATCCTGAAACAACTGGGCTACGAAATTATCGACGAATCTAGTGTCCACGCATATGCTGCCTTGCCCTTCAACATAGAGACTTAGGCAGACACTAACGTCCACCCACTCTTTTTATGCACGCACAAGCAAAATGTTTGGCAGTCACGGCATAAAACCCATAAAGAAGCCGCTAAATAGATAGTGGTTCAAAGGCAAAATGCAATGAGGTGAGCTTGTTGAAGCTTCTACTTGACGAAATGTACGCTGGCTTGAAAGAGTATTTTGAGATTCTAGGATGGAATGTGTTGACTGCGCAAGATGCAGGGTTGCAAGGGGAAAAAGACAAAGCCATAGTAGAGTATGCAAAGAATAACAACTTGCTACTCGTAACTCAAGATCAGAAACCAGCGGAGCTGGCTGATCTCAAAGGAGTCAAACATGTGTTAATCTCCAATGTTATGATTGCTAAAATAGCTGATGCTAAAATAAGAGAAAAATACCCAAACATAAAACAGAAACACTCCAGCGAAAAAGTTGTTTGATATGTGAAAGACAGACTGCTGACTGGTTAAATGGTCTAACGCTACTTTATACGTCTCACTATTTTTTCTTACCAAGCCACCATTTGAGGTATTCTCTTCGTTGTTTATCGCGTTCTTCATCATCAGATTCAAGCTTAGGTCTCAACTGTTGGCGCAACTCAAATAGTTCTTGACGAGTGAGAGAGAGCCCGCAACTTTTGCAAGCGAGACGTTTTGTAGCCGACATGTACTTCATTTCGCCGCCACACTCAGGACAGAACACCATATTTGAATCGCCTTTTTTCTAAACCATTAGTTGGGGAGGTAGGGAAAATAGGTTTTGGTTGTAATTATTGAATAATTACGTTATGAAATTGGTTAGTCCATGATGCTGGAATATCCCCCCGAATTCCTCTGCAAACCTCTTTTTTCTAATGCTGCTGCATTTCTTCATTTTCGAATTCTTGCGGCAGAATTTTATGCGCGCTAAAAATATGGCGAAAACTGAAAAGCCTAATGTTTTTCGAGAATTTGTTTTTTGTTCATAAGTTTGTGGATGGTAGAGGGGATGCAAAATACAGAAGGTTATGCCTTCTAAGAGTTTTTGTTGGTCCCATGTTGGTGGTTTTGTTTTTTCGGTGATTGGCATCCACATGAGGTGTATGCTAAATTTTTGGCCTTTATATTTTGTTTTGTGTACTACCTTTATTGAATCTAAGGGTTTGAAGCCTAGTTTTTCTATTTCCCATTTCTTAAACCATGGGCTCCAATGGTTTTCTAAGGCTATAGTTGCGAAGCCAGAGGCGTCTTTTTCACTTTTGTCATGTCTTCTACGAGTTGTTTTCCAAAGTTGTGTCCTTTTGCTTTTCTTAAGACCCAAATGCAGTTCATGACTATTATGTTATCACCTATTATTGGATAATAGGAAAATTCTGCAGGTGAGTATTCTATCTGACCCACAACCTCCCCGTTAAAAATTAACAGTTTCTTGTGGAATCCTTTTGGGATGGCTTTTTTCAAGTATTCTATTCTTTTTTTGTATCGTCTAAATTGACCTGCTAGACACCTGTAAAGATGGTTTTCGTATTCGCTCATTTTAGTGATATCAATAATTTTAGCTTTAGAAGCAAGCTTCAAGTCGGTCACGCTTAAGCCTCTTCAACTTTGAATGTGCATATAGTTCTGAACTAACGCCATGCTATTAAAACCTCCTTCTTACATAAACCTTAAACATGGAAAAACGTTAATTGCTGTAGAATCCTTAAAGATTGATTCTTAGTGGAAGGGATTTTCAGTGAGTCAGAAAAGCAGTCTCAGAATAGTAGAGGCGTCAGGATCACATTATGAGATAGGTTTCAAACTAGGAGAACATTGCAAAGATTTAACTAAAAACATGATAGAAAACATGAAAATAAGAGTGAAAGCCGCAAGCTTAACTTGGAACAGCGCAGTCTCCGACGCACGTAAACATCTGCCATTCGCAGAGGAATTTGACCCAGCATACATTGAATGGATTCGCGGATACGCTGAAGGCTCAGGATTCAAGTTTGAGGACCTCTTTGTCTATTTTTGTCAAGAAACTGAAGGGAGTTTGTGCACTGACATAGCTGTAAACAAAGAAGTGACATCTGATGGATCCGTGTTGTCTGTGCACACAGAGGATTGGTATCCAATAGATGAGAAACATCTGGTCTTGATTCGCGGCAAGCCCACGGGGGAACCAGCCTTCTTGGCGATGACTTTGGGTGGATTACAAATCGATTGCGGCCTGAATTCTGCTGGGATAAGTGTTACGCAAAACTCTTTATATCAAACTGACGTCAGAATCGGCGTTCCCAAAACGTTTGTCGCCCGCAAGATTCTCGCTTCCAAGAAGATCGGCGACGCCATGTGTGCGGCGCTTCCAGAGAAGAGGGGTTCAAGCTACAACAACAATGTCTGCGATTCCAGCGGTGAGATCTACAGTTTAGAAGGCTCTGCAACCGATTTTTGCGCCTTGTACGGTCATGAGGGCTATCTTGTTCACACGAATCATTATCTTTCTCACAGAATGGCTAAATACGAAGCTGCCTTTGAGAAAGCAAATGTTAAGTCACCTGGAGCTGGAGTGGATTCTATAATTCGCTACAACAGGGCTTTGAGACTGTTAAAGAGAGAGCTTGGAAAGGTTACTGTTGCTTCCCTAACCAACATCCTTTCAGACCACGTTAATCATCCAAACTCCATTTGTCGACATATCGACGAGTCTGATCCACCTTTGGAACAATACAAAACTATCTTTTCCATAATAATCGATGCTACCAATCTGAAAGCTTCAATATGCCACGGAAATCCATGTGTAGGAGAATACAAAGAATACAAGCTCTAATCCAGACGCTCGCCTATGAAGCTAAAAGCTAACTTTGCTTCCATCAACTTCTCTCTTGAAAAGCCCAAACTCGTTTCTAACCTTCTCCAATTGTTCACCAGAGAAAACAGGACCATCCCTACAAATCCGATACTCACCCATGCAACAGCTCCCACAAATTCCAACGCCACATCGAATGTATCGTTCCAAACTCGCCTGAAACGGCGTGTTATGTCGCTTAGCTAAAAGAAACATTTTAAGCATCATCTGCTCAGGACCACACGCATATATCATGTCAAAACTCTGCTTCTCCAAAAATTGTTCCGCCAACTCAGTGACAAGCCCTTTTAACCCGTAGCTCCCGTCCTCAGTGGTAACAACAACCTCTGGAACAACCGTTCCTATCCTATCAAGAAAAAAGAGGTCATCCCGCGTTTTTGCTCCAATCATAAAAACGATTTTAGAAGAAAGCCTTACAAGACTCTCAGCTAAGGGCACAAGAGGCGTCAATCCAGTTCCGCCTCCCACAATCATCACGTTTCCACCAGTCAAAGCAAAGCCGTTACCATAAGGTCCACGTACTCCAACAACCTCACCAACCTTTTTCTGATGAAGCGCCTTTGTGGCTTCACCTACCTCAGCCACTGTTATGGAAGAACTCCCATCTGCACTAATGGATGAAAGGCTCATAGGAATTTCATCAACTCCAGGAATCCAAACCATAACAAATTGTCCTGGCTTGGCTTCTGCACATTGTTTATCGCGAAAAGTGAAAGTTTTAACGGTGGAACTCTCTTCTTTAACATCCTGAATTTTCACGATTCTCAGGCGATTAATATCTGTGAGATAAGCCAACAATTTCTTTCACACTCCCAAAGTTCATTTTTTCAAGATACGAGTCAATTCCTTTCGCTATGGACTTAAACACACTTAATCCTTCAAAGGTTCCACGTCGTCACTCCACCGCAACCAACAACTGGAATCTTAACTTTTCGATAAACCTCGTACACGCACCTAAGGGCAATAGGCTTTATAGCTGGTCCAGAAAGCCCGCCAACCTTGTTCGCTAGCACAGGCCGTGTTGTTTCAACATCGATCGCCATGGCTCTAACCGTGTTGATGACCGTGATGGCATCTGCACCTGCCTTAGCCGCTGCCTCTGCTATTTCAGTGATGTCAACGACGTTTGGAGTTAACTTCACAAAAACTGGCTTATTCACAGTGCTTTTCACTTTTTCAACTACTTCCGCCACCAACTGTGGACTTTGCCCGATTTCCGATCCCGTTCTTTCAACATGAGGACACGAAACGTTCAGCTCTAAAGCATCCGCATCCATTTCAGCCGCTACTTTCGCTGCTTCACCAAAATCTTTAGAGGAAAAGCCGTATACGCTTATTATGACTGGGACACCTTCTTTCTTCGCTTCGCTTATTTCTTCACTAAAATGATGGACACTTGGGTTGGGAAGTCCCATGGCGTTAAGCAGTCCGCAGTCAACCTGAACCAAAGTGGGGTTAGAATAGCCTACGCGCGATTTTAGCCCCATGGATTTGGTTATGACAGCGCCAGCGCCTGCTTCAGCTACTCTCTTCAAAGATGCCCCTGACATTCCAAGAATCCCTGCTGCTAGCATTGTTGGGTTTGCAAGTTTTAGTCCAGCTATTTCTGTAACAAGTCTATTTGACATGGAAGTACGCCTCTTTTGCAGTAAAGGTTATTCAATAGTCAAGATAAAGGTTAGGACTGGACAAACTGAAAGATTCCTATGATGGAGGAAACCGAGTGAAAGCAACAATAATCGAATGTGTAATGGGCGTTTTCGGCTTCGGAGAAAACAACGAGTTAGTTGACAAAGTTTTCTTTCCAAAAGAGCCAAGAGAGACTGCGGAGAGACTTGGAAAAATCGAGGCTGGAAAGCTTATAGACGAAACGGTTACATTAATAGAAAAACTGAGGAATAAGGGCTACACAATTTTTGTGTTTGAACGCTCGGAGACAGCTAGAAATGCCAGCGAAAAACTGGACATCAACGTAGATGTAGCTAAGCCTTCGGAGGCAGGTGAACTTCTTCGCGGGAATCTTGATAAGTTTGCAGTAGATGTTGGATTCGTAAAGCAAGCGGAAGCACTTCATCAATGGACTCATAAAGTTTCTATGGAACTCACCAAAATGAGAGTTAAGAAAGCTGTTGAGAAACGAGACTTAGTGGTAGTGCAGACAATCCAAACAATCGACGATTTAGATAAGATGTTGAATCTGTTTATGAGTCGAATACGTGAGTGGTACGGTCTTCACTTTCCTGAACTAGACCGACTGATAGATAAACATGAAACATACGCGCGTCTCGTCGCCAACCTTGGAAGGAAGAATAGCTTCACCTTGGAAAATCTGGAGAAAGAGGGCCTGCATAGAGCTAAGGTTAAGAGGATAGTTAAGGCTGTGCAACCCTCCATGGGAGCCGAGCTTGCCGAGGAAGACATAGATCAGATACGAGTTATGTGCAAAAATACGCTTTCGCTCTACGACATGAGACAAAAACTAGAAACCTATCTGGATTCAGCTATGGAAGAAGTTGCGCCTAACATTCGCGTCTTAGCTGGTTCACTGCTTGGAGCACGGCTCATAGCGCTTGCTGGTGGGTTAAACAATTTAGCTAAGATGCCAGCAAGCACAATCCAATTGTTAGGCGCTGAAAAAGCATTGTTTAGGTCACTTAAAACTGGAGCTCGCCCTCCAAAGCATGGAATAATCTTCCAACATGCACTCATCCACGAAGCGAAACGTTGGCAGAGAGGAAAAATGGCCAGAGCCTTAGCTGGAAAGTTAGCCATAGCTGCCCGAACCGACGCCTTTAGCGGCAAGTACGCAGGAGACAAGTTGCAGACTGATCTCGAAAAGAGAATATCAGAGATTCAAGAAAGATACAATGAGCCCGAGCGATCACGTGTCAAAAAGTTTTCTGGGAGAAAGAAACGTGGGCGTAAAAGTTAAAGTACACACTCATTTTCCAGAGGTGTATTGGGCTACACTTGAAGATGAAACTCGAAAACTAGCCACTAAAAATTTTGCTCCTGAAACAAACGTGTACGGCGAACGGTTGGTCAGATTCAAGAACATAGAGTACAGGCTCTGGGATCCGTTTCGAAGCAAACTCGCCGCCGCCATATTGAACGGTCTAGAAACTGTTCCCATTCAACCTGCCCACAAAGTTTTGTATCTTGGAGCTGCCTCTGGAACTACAGCTAGCCATGTTTCCGACATCGTTGGAGGGACACGTTTATTGCATAGAATTTGCATCCCGCGCCATCCGGGAGCTTGTTAACAATGTTTGCGCGTTTCGTCCTAACATGTCTCCTATATTGGCAGATGCAAGAGTTCCAGAACGATATTCTATGTTTGTGGGGAAGGTTAATGATGTCTACTGTGACATTGCTCAGCCCGAGCAGGCTAGGATATTGGCGGACAACGCTGACTTGTTTCTAGTGGATGGTGGTTGGATCATGTTTGCTATTAAAGCTCAGAGCATTGATGTTACGCAGGAACCCTCTGAGGTTTATAAACGAGAAATAGAAACTTTGAAGACTCGTGGTTTTCGAGTAGAGGAAGTTGTGCATTTGGAACCATATGATAAAGCACATGCCATGATTGTAGCTCAACATCAAAGCAAACAATAAAAGCATAATTTGCATATTCTACAAGAAAAGTGGAGTTTAATCACTTTTTGGCTATATATAATTTTTCATCAACCCTTATATGAGACGCTTCAGATGATTCTTTTCCGGCTGAAAGAAGATGACGACGAGGGTGGAAACGCTAGACGCCACCGAATCCATTTTAGAAAAAGCGGGCTTTCAGATATCTGAAAGATGCACCGTAAGACCGAGCTGTTTTGATCTTGCAGTTAGAAGAAAGGAACAACTTACCCTCATAAAAGTGCCCACCAACGTCGGAAGCATCCATGCAAAATGTGCTTCGGCGCTTCAAATGGTTTCTAATTATTTCCAAGCCGCGCCACTTTTCATAGGTGAAAAATCGCGTGAAAGTACAACATATATGCTATTAATCTCAAGACACTGAAAGACATCACTTGCCGAGAAATTTATCCGCTAGTGGAAGCTGGTCCTGGAGGCTACTACGTCAAGTTGGATGGAACTACAATCAGGGAAAAGAGACAGAAAGTTGGTCTGTCTGTCGGCAAACTGGCAGAAATGGTTGGAATATCCAGAAGAACCCTGTACGGTTATGAAAATGACATGGCTAAGGCCTCAGTTTCTTCCACTTATAAACTTGAGTGGATACTAGGCATTCCGCTGGTGCAGCCAATCGACATTTTCCAAACGGAACCTCAGAGCAAAAGTTTTTTCGCTGCTGCAAAGCGTATGTTCGTCAGAAATCGTTTTCTAAAGGCAATTATGAGGAAGTTTGCTTATTTCAACCTTAATGCTGCTCCTACAGAGAGAACGCCCTTTGATTTCATAGCTCAGTTTCCTGAGGAACATTTAAACATCATTGGTGGAGTCATTGATAGAAAGGAGCAGAATGTTGACCGGAGAGCAGAGGAGATAATTAGTGTCAGCAAGATAGTTGAGGCTCAACCTGTCTTTATAACAGAGGGCCAGAAACTTCAAAATGATGATATCCCTTTGATTTGTTATGAGGAGTTAATGAAAATAAGGCATTCAAAAGAGTTTATCAATCTGCTCTAAACAAACTTTGTTTTCTTTAAAGCACTTTTCTTCTTGTCACCGTTCATTGTTATGACCACTTTAGAAATATTTAAAGAGAATTTTGAATATGGATTCGCTCTTCATAATATTTATCCATGATTGTTAGCGTATTTCTGTTTAACAAGTCAACAAGGCGCAGTTATCAATGGGCGACAATTGCACTAACTGTAAACAAGTAGTTTGTTCCTCTAGGGTTTACTGTGGCAAATTGAGAAGGTATGTGGATGACATCGTGTACTGCCCACATTTTGAGCAGGAACCACTGGAATACAGACAGTACAGGAGAATGTAACTAACACTTTGGTTCGTTATATTGTGCATGACGGTTGGTTCAGGCAACTATAAAATATCAACGTTTGATCATGAGAATCGTCATCACTTCTATTACGGTTGGAATGGCTGTTTTCGGGCTTTCATTTAACGTGAAACTATTAAATATTGATTCTGCATTCAGAAACGTCAAATACAACGACAAAATATGAGATTAACCATAGGTAACATCTGATGGTAAGTTTCATTAAAAACATTTTACGGCAGCGATGGAAACGCTCTACTGCCTCTTTTCGAAAACATACTGAAAGCGTTCTTAACATAGGGGACGGAGAGGTGGCTGTGGTGACGTACACGCCAGCCGCGGATAAAATGAAGGTTTTCTCAACATTTATACGTGAGGGAATAGAGCGCGGCGACTGGATCTTTTACCTTTATCCAGATGAGGAACGCGAAATCGTCAGGGCTAAGCTTAAAGAATATGGAGTTGATGTCGAAAAAAATGAAAAGGATGGCACCTTATACCTGAAGAGTTTATCCGAATTTTTCATGCCGGATGGTAGCTTTGACAAGGGAATATCTATTCGATTTTTATTAAATCGCAGAGAAGAGGCTAAGAGAAAAGGATATAACGTAAGGGAAATTGAAGACGTTGGCGATTTCTCCTTTCTAAACGGTCAATGGCAACAATATACTGTAGACTATTGGGATAACCATAAATGGGGAGTTCCCCCTGGCGTAGGAGTACTATACGAACCCTTTATCATGGAATTGACTGCCATCAACGTTGGGAGCATGAGTGAAGCACAGACTACCGAGATTCTCAAAACCTTCGGCGGAGGAAAATATCCGTCAACGAGGTTTATCGATCTCTTTGAATATGGAGACGCCTTCTCTAGGAGAATTGACATGCCTCACCCGAAGCTTCTTGGTCGCAAGTTTTTGCTGGAATTTGATCCCACTTCCAACTACGAGACGGTTGTCAGGGATTTTGCGAGGGAAGCGATGGCTAGTCTTGAGCCTCAATCTCCGAAAACGAAATAGTTCTACCAGCCAAAAACACTGCTCTAATCTTGGATTCCCTCAACAAAATTCTAGAAACATATACTGAAGAAAACGTGTTTTTGATCTTTGACAATATTTCTGGACTCATCGAGTTAGTGGGCTTTGATAAGACCTATAAGTTTTTGCTTTATGTAGTAGAAATACTACCCCAAACCAAAGCGACTGCCATCTTCCTCCTCAACAAAAGCGCCCATGAACCCCAAGTGATTTCTCGAATAAGAGGGTTATTCCACAACCTACTGACCTATGAGCAAGATGGATTAAAAATAGTGAAAAGCTCTTCTAATGCCTAAACCAGTTTTGTCTGTTTTGCTTCAGTTTTTGTTTTCAGTCTTTTTGCTGGTTTCCATGATTTACGCACAAAATCTGGGTAGAATCCAAACTTTTGAATCCTGTTTTCTAAAAATTCTATAGTTTTAACGTCGGTAGGGTAGCTATGATAGATGCTGCTGACACGACTGGATATTTTGCGTCTGCCTTGTGTTCTGACACAATTTGAACATCAAAAGAAAGGATTTCCTCGATGTGATCTTTGAATCGGTCAGCCAACACGTCGGACGCGTCTACGTAGGCGATGTCAGGTTTGAGAACCGTTATTACTTTAGCCATTGTTTGAGCTTCAAGGCGGTTTAGTCTATGAAGTTTTCTTCCAGTTTCAACTACTTTGTCTATCTCGGGTGGAAGCAACTTTATGATGTGATATTTCAAAACCAGTTTCTTTATTTCTTCAGCAAGTTGTTCTCGTCTATGGGGGGAGAGACGTTTTGAGTCCCTCACTCCTAACTCTCTAAGCCTAGGTAAGTTTTTTTCATCAATCAAAACACCAGCGATTACTAAAGGGCCAATTACTGCCCCGCGGCCAGCATCATCCACTCCGACTATTCGCATGTTAACAACTCTTATTATATTACTCACAACAGAATATTTATTAACACACCTATCAAGCACCTATTTAGTACATAATAAATGTAGTTTTATACTTTCCTCGATAAAATTGATATATGCGATTAAAAGAAGCCTAGAAGCTGGCGAAGCAAATAGTTGAGCAAATCCTTCCCCATTGTGAACGCGTTGAAGTTGCTGGTTCTATAAAGCGCAAGAAAAGAAGTCCGTGATGTTGATCTTGTTTTGATTCCAAAACCGTTCCTATGACATAGGATAATCGCCACGTTGCAGAGGACAATGGGGGCAGAGGTCCTTAAGCGTGGAGAGAGCATCGCTCAGTTAACAATCAGAAATGTGAATGTTGATCTTTACGTCGCCACAGAGCAGACATGGGGATAATCCTGTTCCTAAGAACGGGAAGCATACTGAGCAGCATTCGACTTTCAAAACGGGCTTTGAGCATAGGAATGAAACTAGCTCACAAAGGACTCGGAATGGTGTACTCGACTTGTAGGAGGCACCCATCGGAGAAAACATGGTTATAATCTGATCGTGGGTTCTTGGCTCTGCAAACATGAGAAAACCCCATTGTTTCACCTTGAAACTAGCCTAGCTCCTGATCAGGACCTCGCTCTCCTCTAGCCTCAGCCGAAGATTTTCCACAGCCTCGTAGATTTCCTTCTCCTTCTTTGCACCTACACAGACGATTTTGCCGGTGGAGAATATGAGGAAGACGACGCGTGGGCTTTGCATTCGGTAGATCGCAGCTGGAAACTGCTCCGGCTCGAAGATGATTTTATCGCCTATTTTCTCAGAGTATAGCCTATCGAGGTCGATGATTCCGTTGAAGCTGGCTGAGGCGACTATGTTTACAATTTGGATCTCTGGTTTCCCGGCAACATTGATGTCTCTCTTCCTCAGTTTTCGAACAACGGTTAAGATCACTCTCCTAGCCTCATCTTCGCTCTTGCCTCCACTACAAATCATCTTTCCCGTTTTGAAGATGAGTACGGTCGTCTTGGGCTTCTTCAGCCTAAAGATGAGACCTGAAAAACGTCCCTTAAACTCGGTGTCCCAAGGGAAGGCGTTAGCTATCGCGTTCACGTTGAAAGTTTGGTTGAAGACCGCTGAAGCCACCACGTTCTGAATCTGGATCGTCAAGGGCTTTCGTCCTTTAAGTTATGTAGGGGGCTCTTTCCGCCCGGTTTTCAGCTGGAAACCTACCTTCAGGGCACAGCGTGCAACTTTGCTGGCAGAGTTCAAGGTGGCGTTTTTCATCTTCTAAAACTGCTTCGGCGGCCTCGGTGCAAAGGTCGCTGGTCTCCCTACAGCCTGCCTCCCTGCACAGACTGGCGATGGAGCTGCAAAAGCGGCGGACGTCCTCCGCGTTGAGGAACGCCCTCTTGGAGCGGACTAGAAGGCAGAGCTCCCTAGCCAACACACAAGTTCTAACGTATTTGAACTCGTCTAGCGTATGTTGCCGCATTTCCTTGCGGGTCAGCTCCAACTACTCTTCCCCTCTTCCTCTCCTTTTTTCCTGTTTCTTCCTTCTCAGGTGCTCTGTGTGGCTTTTCGTTATTTCTGCTTTTTCGTGCAATCTCTTTACTTTACTCGTATCAATCACCTCTTACTCCTACAACAAGACTAGTTCGCATGTATGGTCAGTCACCAATCATCATATGCTCTCTCTTTGTACGACTCGCACGGAGTATTTACTTTGGAGCAAAGGGCGCAGAGCTTCTTCTTCGGATCAGGGTCGCCACAGTCTTTACAAAATCTGGTGCCACAGTCCACACATATGTAAACCTTGTCGATTACTTCCCCGCATACCTCACAAACGGACATTAAACTATCACCATTCTTCCCGTTCCTCTTATCTATCAAGTTACTTGGGCGCGTGAGGCTAACCCTCTTCTGCCGTTAACATTAAGCCTTTTGGTTTCAGACAGGATCACCGCTATTTTAACCGTCGACCTCATGCCCGCATGCATATCCATAAAATCTTTCATTTTCGGTGGCATCTTTGTCACTTCTTCACGCTTAACTGGGCTCTCGGAATGTGTAATTACATCTTGTGCATCTGAAAAACTGTGTTGAAGATTCTTCTAACCTTCTAATCTGAACCATCCACACGTGGAAATGTTTCTTTTTACACCGGGGACACAGTATCCTAACTGTGGGCAAAGTTTGCAGTTTTTGTTCTCTTTTTCCTATCACCACTATGGGGTCTTGAGGGGCCCGTTCTACGACCTTTGGGATAACTGGTGGTGTGTGCTCTATTTTTTCCTTATAGTGGCACTTTGGGCATGCCAGTTGAAGAACAACTTTGTTTCCCTTCTTTTTTGGGATTGAAATCAACCGCATTCCACAATTAGGACAAAAATCCATCCTACACGCGCTCCTTCTTTCTCTTTTCTCTCCACCGTCTAAACCAGTCGAGAAGACCCATTAAGTTCCACATCCTCGGCTTCTAAACCCTCTTTACGTATTCACGGAACTTTTTTCCACAGCACTCATACTGGCTAACATGCGTCTTGCCTAGATCCCACTCCTTGACTGACGTTTCAACATCTTTTCCGCACGTCGGACACCTGGCCATTTCGATCCACTCCTTCAAATGTTCTTAGGATAAAAAAA
>SMTZ1_10008838_pt1 | contig 14915 bp, 18 predicted proteins | sample DeeMarSWOR136_30_FD_25667 | JGI IMG/M metagenome (IMG submission 25667)
AGAAGTTATACCGGAAATTGAAGAAAAAGAAGAAATTAAGATAGAAGAAGATTTAGAACCAGCTATAACTCCTGAACCCTCCGAATTAGAAACTATTGTACCTCAAGATTCTTTAATTAAACCCTCGTCTTTAATTAAGTCCTCTGAACTCACTGAAGAAAAGGGACCCTTAACCACTTCGATCCAACGCCAAAAATATCTTGCAATGATCCTGGTAAAAGACGATGGTACAAAAGAACCAGTAAAATTTAGTGAGAGCAACTTAACTTCTGACCGTGGGATTATTGTTATAGATGATGTTCACCAAGTTGTTTATGTGTGGATGGGTAGTGAAATTAGTTTTATTATGAGATCTATTCTCAGCAGAGAAAGTCACAGCATAGTACGTTTTGGTTTATCTGTAGGCCCATTCAAAATCGGAGCAGGATTTACAAGACGAGTGCTCGAAGAACCATTTTTAGATACAGAAGATGGTAGAGAAAAAGCAGCACCATTTTTCGAACTTTTCAACATCCCCATAGAGTGGAAAGGCCCTTATGCTGTAGTTCAAGTAGAAGAAGTAAAAACCCACGTCTTAAACCATCTTGACTTCGCTGAAGCCGCTGAAAGCTTAGAAGCACACCTTGAAGAAGCCCTTTTAGTAATCGAAGGACTAACAGAAAGATCAGAAGAAGAAAAAGTCGTTGACGTTCTCAGAAAACAAAAAGAAGAAGAAAGAAGAAAAGCAAGAGCTGCTAGAGATCATGAGCTTATGGCAGCACGAGTAAACCTATTAGAAGGAGCAGCTTTACTTTCACTATTGGAGTTATGCCCCAAAGGTAGTGTTCAACGTAAAACAGAACGAGAAGAAGGAGTCAGATCAATATTCCTATACGACGAAGCTAGAGAGCTAATCGCAAACGTAAAAGCAAAATTTGATCCAGAAGGCCGAGCAGTCTTCTTAGAATCAATGTTTCCAGATGAAGACCAAGAAGTAGAGTTTCTAGAAACCTTTGGAAAAATAACAAAAACTATCGGTGCGGGAGGACCTCTATAAAAAAATCAAAAAATTACTCTAACTAACTTTAAAATCATTTTCAAAATTAACAATAACTTCATACAAAGGAAAAATCCTTAAAACCTAATTAACCTTCACTTTTTCTTAAAATCCTTATAAAAAAATAACTGAAAAAGAGTATGGTATCTTGCCTCGAAAAAGATTGAATCTCAAAGTAAAAAACCAACAACATTCCCTCATAGTTTTTACAAAAAAACTTCCCAAAAAAACTAGAAACGCAATTATAAAATTTACTAAAAAAAACAATATATCTTATTCCTTAATAAACGAAAAAGAACTTCAAGAAGTTTTCAAAAAAACCTCTCAAGAAGTTAAAAATACAGACGCAAAATCCTTAATAATCATAGGAGACTACAACGAATTCCCTATGCTTTCCTACGATTTTGAACGAGAAACAGGATACACAGACCTAATCTATGAAGATATAGAAAAATCAGGCCTACCAACCCTCCCCGTAGGCAGAATTTACGGCCAATCCAAAGTGATTTTACCCCATCTAGAATGCATTTATGGAGACACAAACAAAGCAATAGTTTTCGACACAACCCCCTCCCGCTCAGAAATGCCTGTAAAAGCCCTAGAACGCATGGGATTCCACGTAGATATGCTCAACGAATTTAAAGAACAACACACTCCAAAAATGGAAGAAGCAGAACTAATTTTACAATATTCAGACGGGACAGAATGTGAACGCGTTCATGGAAATATTTATACATGGTTTGGAGGCGTACCGAAAAGAATAATCCTTTCTGCTGATCAAATGAAAAAAATAAATTTTAAAGCATATCCGTTTGTCTTTTCCGAGGCTTGTAGTACTGCAGCTTTCGGTCCCCTGTTACGCGAATTTTTAAGGGCAAAAGCAGTATATTATGGCTCAACAACCATTACAATAAACAATAGTAAAGAGTGTGATTCTTGGGAGGAATGTCCTTTTTGTGATGGTCAGAAATACGGACTTTTAGAGATGTTAGAACGGTCTAAAACTGTGGGTGAAGCCTCGATAAAGGTTCATAGAGGACTTATTGAAAACCTTCCTAAAAAATTGTTCAAGAAGTATGAAGAGTTACTAAAAGGAAAATTGAGAAGAATACAGCAAGAAGAGCTTTTAGGGTGTATCCAATTCGTTTTATTTGGTAATCCTAACCGACCTGAAGCTGTGGGTGTTACTAAGGGGAGACCCAAGTTTAAGGCTGGTCGTATCCCTGTAGCTCTGCATTAATTTATTTTTGCGAGGATAAGATGCATGTTAAGAAAACGAAGTTTACGTATTTACCTCGCAGGTCCTGTTTTTAGTACAAGTGAAGAAGACCAAAAATGGCGTCAATATGTTAAAAAAGAAATAAAAGCAAAGGGTTTTGAAGTTATAGATCCTCTAGAGTTAAGAGATTTTAGGGGGTTGGAAGAGGAAAAAATGGTTGAAATTGTTGAAAAAGATCTAAAAGATCTAAAAAAATCTGATATTCTCTTAATTTACGCTTTAAAGCCAAGTTGGGGTACTGCTATGGAGATAGTCTATGCTTACTTGCAATCAAAACAAATCATTACGGTGGCTCCAGAAAAAGAGATAAGCCCTTGGCTACAATATCATTCAGATATTTTAGTCTCTTCTTTTGATGAGTTGCTACAAGTATTAGAGAAAATTAAACAAAGTTGAAAAGGTTTTACCTTGCTTTTATTGAATGATTTTTACTTTTACTTTCATACCATCTTTAAGTTTGAATTTTTCTCGCAAATTTATCGGTGCTACTACTTCCATTATTTTTGAGTTATGATGTGTTCTTGTGGGAATTATTACCGCTCCATCAACTTCTTCATTAATTTTTACTTGATGACAGTCAACATCCCCGAAAATTCTTTCCTTTGTCTTAAATCCTTTAATGATAATTGGAGTTTTTTCACGAAGTTTTGTGAAGTTCTTTAAGCCATCTATTTCATCCAGTTGAAGGTTAAGCGTCCCTGGCCATGGTTTAAAACCAAGTTTTTCAATAAATTGTCGAACATAAGGTTCCCTGGTCATGTAGTATGCTCCTTCTCCCAAACCCGTAATAACATATCCTGATATCTCCAAAATCTCTTTTTCTAGTTGTAAAGTTCTTCCTAGAACCGCGTATATTTCATTCAAAATTCTAAGTCCTTCTTTTGTAATTATGAGAGACTGTCCAGTTTTATCAACATTTTTCCGGATAATCAGCCCTTCTCCTTCAAGCTGTTTTAGATAACGACTAGCAGTTTGTTGTGATACCCCAGTAATTTTGGCAATTTTTTTTGATGAAGTTCGCAAAAAGTTTTTAGTTGCTCCTTGCTCGGTAAGCAAAATAAGTATGGGAAGATATTCAAATTTTTTTTTCACCATACCTTAGAGGAAGGTTTAAAGTTTTTATAAAGGTTACTTAAAAATGAGTAACCCTACTTAAATCAGAAGTGTTAAAGATATGATCGATCTAAAAACGTTTAATACAGAGAAAGCAAGAGAACTACAACGAAAAATTGCGAAAAAGATAATTCATTACGATGATTTTTCAACCCCACCTAAAAAAGTTGGAGGACTAGATGTAAGCTATAAGGATAAAAAAGCCTATGCAGTAGCAGTAATTTTAGACTATAAAAACCTAAAAATACTAGAAAGCAAAACAGTTTCAATGGATATTAAATTTCCATATATTCCGACTCTTCTCTCTTTTCGGGAGGTTAAACCTTTAAGCGCTGTTATTAAGAAGTTAGAGACTAAACCCGATGTTTATCTTGTAGATGCCCAAGGTATTGCTCACCCCTATTTTTGCGGTTGTGCTTCTCACTTGGGAGTGGTGTTAGATATTGCAACAGTTGGTGTTGCGAAGAAAAAACTTGTAGGTGACTATAACGAGCCTGCAAACAAAAAAGGCACTTGGACAATGCTAAAATATCAAGGTCAAATAATTGGCGCAGTTTTACGTACAAAAAAAGACTGTAAACCCCTGTTTATATCTACAGGTCATAAGGTTAGTCTAAAAAGCGCTTTAAAAATCGTTATTGAAACTACTAAAAAATACAAACATCCAGAACCATTAAGACTTGCACATCTTCTAACAAAAAAGGCATCGACCACTAAATAGTGATCTGCTAAAGTTAACCTATGCAACCTCTAACCGTGCTCTTATAAAGACTGGCCCACGAATATCTATCTTTTTATGATTTGCGGTAATATATCTTAATCCTGCAGGGTCTATCGTAAAGTTAACATCTCCAAAACTCTTCGCCATGGCTACATTTATCTCCTTAACCGCGTTTCTTCCCTCTTTGATTAGTTTTTCCAATTCAGATCCTATCAAATTTGAAAAACCGTACAAATAGGAGAAATTTGTCTTAATACCATTTTTCTTTATCTTATCCGCCCATTCCACGTCCTCTATGGGTACTCCTAGAATGTCTCCATTCAGAACAAAAATCTCGTTTAAAGCAGCTTTCCCTAAAAGCTTAGGGTCTCCGTGAATCGCAAAAATCTCCACTTTTACTCTCATCTCCTTAATCTTTTCTTCAATAATTGTAAATCTACAAGGCGCTGTTACATCCTTATTTTGCAAAGCAACTTCCTCGAAGTTTGCCTGTACTTTCTTACCTAAAGGTGTTCTAGGTTTTTTAGTAACCTTGATCATTTTCACAATTTCTTCATCTGAAAAAGTCGCTTCAACAAAAAACTGAGGATAAACAAGGACCCTAAGATCGGCCTCATCATAAAGAATCTGCGCTAATCTCTCTACCCCTAAACCCAAATTAAAAACAGCAAAGTCTATACCATACCTACTAAGAACCCTAGGATTATAAATCCCATAATCCGCGACCTCAACCATCCCCCCTGTAGAAGGATGTTTAGCAAAAACTTCATGCTCCGAATCTATTTTGTAGTATGAAGAACTCCTAGGCTTCTTTCTAACTTCAAATTCTTTAAAACCAAAAGGCTCAAGCAAATTTCTAGATACAACTTTACCTATCTCTGGGTCCAAATCAATATCTGCAATAACACAACTAGCTGAATGATAAGTTCTTAAGTGTTCAGGATCTTCTTGTTGCTCCCTTCTAAAACATCTATCTATGGAGAAAAGTTTTATGGGTAAAGATATTTTAAATTGCATCTCACTAAGCGTTATAAACCAACCAGAAGTCATGTGACTCCTTAAAGTTATTTGCATAGGTAAAGGTTGAAGTTCTTTAAACTCTTGAAAAAGATCAAGTATCGCTTCCGCCTCGCCCTCTGATACAAAAAGAACTTTTCTAAAAAGTTCTAATAAATCATCACCGCTTATATTTCCCTTCTTATAATCATGCAAAGTCTGTCTTAACGCTTCAATTCTCCCTTCTTCAATTTTTCTTCCCAAAATTTTTTCAATATCTCTAACATATTTACTGCTTAAACCCACATTAGGTCGAGACAAACCTGCTAAATAATAGATCCTGTCAAGTACAGCATATGCTTCAGTATCCCACTGCTTTTCTATCTCCTCTTTAGGCACAATCAAAGGATTTACTAATTCATCAAAACCCAAACTCAAATATGTCTCCCTAAGCTTTTCCCTAACCTCAAAAACTGGGTGAGAATTACCTCTCCTTATCACCTAAGCCACCAACATAAAAATACGAAAAAGTATTACCATTAATAGCTCTATTTTTTATCCAAAATCTTTTTCTTTTGAAAGTCTTTTTAATAGATCTTTTATTTGAGTTTCTAAACCTATACGCGCAGAAGCATTAGTCAAGTCTCCCCTCGTTTTCTCTATCACCATTCTTGCTATGTCACATTTCCGTCTTAAACCAGGAATTATTGCTTCTTGGAACTGATTAAGTTCCATCAGCCCTTCAAATAAAGCATTTGAAAACCTTAATGCCCTCTCAGCTTCAGCCAAATCTTTCTGACGAAGTCTATCAAGACAATACCTTCTTAACTCGCCAACAACGTCCCCTAAGCCCAAAATATAGGCAAGATCAGGTACGCCTAACACATCAGGAATAGGCATCTTTTTTTCACTCCATCCCTCGATAAAATACCTAAAAATATATGCTTCAACAAACTCTTGATAAGCTTGAATAACCGTACCCCATGAAGCGAAAATCGAATGTTTTTTCAACTCTTCATCCAGAAACGTCAACGTTTTTCTTGTCTCTTCTAACAATTCATCAGACTCTTTAAAATTTCTATTATGAACAGCCTTAATCGCCTTGCTTGAAAATTTAACAATCTTCCTAGTCAATCTCAATATTGTCTCTCTTGCCCCTTCTTTTCTCTCAAGATTTTCATTTATAATGTTTAATATTGCTTCTAATGTCTTAAAATCTGTCAAAAACTTTTATCCTCCATAAAACAATTTTAAAAATCTTTAGAAAATTTCCTTGTCCTACACTTCTTTTAACCTTAAACTCGCCAAATATATTTTATCGTATAATGATTTCTATAATATTCAAAACAATTATTTAATATCTTTAACCAGTTTTTGCCCTTAATAGGGCATCTAGTTTTTCCGCTAACTTTCTAAGCTTTATCGTTATTATACCCCTTTCAGGTTTAGCATCTACACTCGCAATTCCCGCTAAAAGAGTATCGCCTGTGCCAACAACTACTACAAATCCTTCTCGCAATCCTACGAAAACCTCTTCATGTCCGCCTTTTTCCACACTGATCCCAAGTTTAGTAGCCCTTGTTACCAACTGTAAAGCTTCCATCGCAATATTTTCTTGTTCAAGCTCATAAATGGTTTGACCAACGATTACAGAACCATCTATTCGTGAAATCACGATTATTCCTTCTAAATTTTCTATAGATTTCATAGTTCTTGCAACAGACTCTTCAAGAACATTGAAACTCACTAATTAACACCACACAAAAACAACATGTTAATAAAAATAAGACAATACTACATCTCATTAACATCTAATTAGTTTTTTAGATATCCTCTTATTTACACGATTTAAAGATTGTTAATTTTCATTTACGATTATAGGAGCCTGTTAGTAAGTTTAGAAGCACATTATATTTTTAAATAATTAAACTATAAAAGTAAATTAATCAAAAGCAAGTACGTCAAAAGGGATGATCACTAAATGATTACCAAGAAAATAAATGAAACCATAAAACGGTTCCGCGAACATCCTGGAGTGCGCGGTGTTATTGTTATGAGCAATGAAGGTTTACCCATAAGTGCAGATGGTGTAGACATGCAAAAAGCAGAAAAGGTAGCAGCTCTTATTACAAGCCTCGTAGGAAAAGCCAAACAAGTGATCACAGAAATAGGCGAAGGCAATTTAGGCTTTTTCAACATAGATTGTGGAAACAGCGAAATATTAGTAGCACCTGAAGAAGAATACGTACTCGTAGTACTCCGAGAAAAACTCACTTAATACAATACACCCCCATAAAGTCCCTAAAATAATAGAAAGAACATTTTTGCACTCTTCTTTAAAAACTTAGAAAAAGATAAACATCTATTAAACATTATTAAAAAAACCGCATTCTAAAAAACATTACAAAATATATTATTATAATATAACGATTTTTATGCAGTTTCTCTAACCCATATTCAAATATCAGGTAAAAAACCAAAAATTCAATTAAAACTATACTAAAAGCGGACAAAACAATTAAAAAACTTTAATACATAATATAATATTACTTAACTTAGGAGGATAGGATATCTTAAAAGTATATTATAAACCTCACCTAGGTTTAATCGGAGGCGTCTTATACCAATGATAGCTCTAAAAGAGTTTGACCGAGCGTTAGGTCAAGTAGTAAAAGCAGATTCTGCCATAAAAAAATGCATCCTCGTTGATAGAACAGGCCTTACCATCGCTCATGTTTCAAGATATAGCGCATCAGCGGTTGATGTAGACGGAATCGGGGCCATAGCAAGCGCAGTATTTTGCGCAAGCGAAGAACAAGGAAGAAACCTTGACATCGGAGAACTTTTAATGGTATCTTCTGAATTCGACGAAGGAAAAATCTTCGCTGCGAGCTGTGGAAGAGGCGTTCTATGCGTCATAACAGACCCAGAAGTAAACATAGGCTTAGTACGCTTAGTCATGAAAAAAGCAACTGAAGACCTTAAAGCACTTCTCCAAGAATTCCTAGCAGAAAAACCAATAGAAGCAACCGCTGAAGAAGCCGTAAGTGAAAGGGCAGAATTAGAAGCAGCCTTAAAAGAACTTGAAAAATTCTAATAATTAAATAAACGATATCCCTTAAATAAAATATTTGAGCTTTTATAATTCTAACTCCATAAAACAATAGCGGGGTGGCAAAAATTCGAAAAGACAGTGAAGGAAGACTTCATTTCAAACTTGTTTACTGGGGTCCAAGCCTTGGTGGAAAAACCACTAGCCTACGATATGTCTACGACGACGTAGAAGGCTTAGACAAGGGAGGATTCACATCAATCGAAGATCCTTCAGGCCGCACCCTCTTCTTTGACTTCGTGCCCATGTCAGCCAGTGGAAAGATATTATTTGATGTATATACTGTTGCTGGTCAAGCACGACACAGACACCAAAGAAAAGTGATTATGCGGGGAGCAGATGGGGTGCTTTTTGTAGCAGATAGTTCAAGAAGTATGAAACAAGACAATATAGACTCCATGGGAGAACTCACCGGAATCGTCGGTGATGCTTTAGGAGATAAAATTCCCATAGTAGTTGCTTTAAATAAACGCGATGTAGATGATGCAATGAGTCGCGAGGAGATACTTAGAGATTTAAATCTTGAAAACTCAAGCACACCAATATATGAAACAATAGCTGTTAAGGGTATAGGTGTAAAAAGAGCCTTTCAAACACTCTCCCGTGAAGTACTTCTTAAACAACTCTACGGTATAAAAACTGTTCAATAAATCCCCCTTCTCTAAAAAAATCAAAAACGGTAATCTGCCTTTTTTAATATCAAATTCCTCTATTTTTTAACTTAAAATTACCTAAAAATATGAAGCAGTTAATACATAAAAGAATTAAACTGTTTTTGATAATTTTTTTTTAAATAAGTGCAGCTACTTTCTCTGCAGCTCTCCTAATATCAAGAAAAAGCAGACCTAATTTTGCCTCCTGAGAAGCTATCACCGTAAGCACCGCATTAGGACCAGCATTAATCGCTATCAAAAAACCGTTATCGCCTTCTGTGAACACTCTTTGGAGAGATCCCTTCCCAATTTCCAAAACTGCTCTCTCGCCTAGGCTTAGCATGGCAGCCGTCATTGCTGCGATTTTTGTGTCGTCTATTCCTTCAGGGAGTGCACTTGCTATGGGTAGGCCTTCGATTGAGACGACGGCGCATCCTTCTATTTCTTCTATTGAGGATCCTAGTTCGTCAAGTATTGCACTGATCTCTTCTACACGCCCTATATGCAAATATATACACCTACCATATTCTAATTATTTTTGGTTTTTGGTTCTCCTTGTTCTTACTTTTTTATTGTTCGTTTTACTTAATAATTTTTTTTGAGTGGGGGGATTAAGAATAGATAAGAATTAAATATTTTGTTTTCTATTTTTCATAACTTATCAATTGTTTGTGTTAATAATCTTTTGCATCTTTTCTTTGGTTTTAATTTTGAGTATGGGCGTGTTTTGTTTGAGTATTTTTGCCCCTATTTATCGGTTTTATGAATGGTTGCTTTGGAGGAAGATTAAGCGTAAAGATATACCAAAACATCTAGCGATTATTTTAGATGGAAATCGTAGGTTTGCAAGGGCTCGTAGGGTATCTGTTTTTTTAGCTCATAGGGTGGGAGCTATGAGACTTGAGGATTTTCTTGATTGGTGTTGGGAGCTTGGTATTCAAGTGGTTACGATTTATGCTTTTTCTTTGGAAAATTTTAGACGACCTTCTGAGGAAGTTGAGGTTTTAATGCGTTTGTTTGAAGAGAAGTTTTACAGTATACTTACCGATAAAAGGGTTCATAGAAACGGGATGAAAGTTCGGGCGATTGGTCGTATTAATTTACTTCCTGATTATGTTCGAGAGGCTATCAGAAAGGCGGATTAGAGGGGATTTTAAGCTTGGATGAAATAGATGAAGGTCTTATTGATAGTCATTTATCCACTGCAGGGCTCCCGGAACCAGACTTGATAATTCGTTCCAGTGGAGAAGAACGAATGTCTGGTTTTCTTCTTTGGCAAAGCGCTTATAGTGAATTATACTTTTCAGACGTTTTTTGGCCTCTTTTTAGAAAGATCGATCTTCTTCGCGCCATTCGAAATTTCCAAGATCGTGAACGAAGATTTGGAGAATAGTTCCTTTATTATTACCTTAAAAAAACTTTTTAAATAAGCGTGTTTTTTTGAATATTTAAGGCTGGTGAGTAGCTTGGATTGGAAAAAATTAACTGAACGTTTTAATTCAGCTTGTGAAACTCTGATTCTAGCCTTAACAAAACATTACGGTATCCTAGATCAATTTGACAGCTCATCTCCAAAAATGGCTGACGAAATTGCTGAAAATCTTGGTTTTAATGCGTCTATAGTTCGAAAAATATGTATTTTTCTAGAAAAAATCGGGTTTTTAGAAAGGGATATTACTGGTAACGGACTCCTCATCTCAGAAGCAGGGTCGCTTTTAGCCAAACCTGTCGACCAATTTAGTGAGGATTTTAAAGATACTATACCCATATTTTTTGAACAGCTTATGGCTTATATCGAAGCGTTTACTTATGCTTCAGAGACCTTAGAAAGCGGGGTTATCTTGGAAAAATTTGCAGAATCTAAATTGCTCAATGTTTCCCCCTTTCTGGCTGGTCCCGTCGGTAATTTTGTGGCGGAAGAGATTGATAAGATGATAAAAAGCGGTGACAGGGTTATTATTATAGGATTTGGTTCAAGTATACTTGGCTATCTAATAGCAAAAAGAATAGTAATCCGCGGAAATGTTACATGTCTTGATGAATTTGCCCCTATTCGCGAAGAAACAGAAAAACGCGTTCAGGAAGAAGATCTTCAACCAATAATCGACTTTGACACTAAAGATATTATTAATGAAATCAAAAGCAATAGTTTTGATCTATGCATTATTGCAGGCATGCATCGATTTTTACAACCCGAAGAAATGATGAGCCTTTATGCTGATGTCAAACGTATTCTTCACGATAAAGGCATTATTATCGTATTGGAAAACTGCGTAGATTCTGTTGCTGAAAGCGCAATTCAGGTTATGAATGCTTTATCAACTCCTAATAATACCATCTTAAGCCCTTCGAGAGAAGAGGTAAAAAACAGCTTAAGAGTTGCTGGATTTGAGCTTAAAAGCGAAAGAGATTTACCAGGAGAAAGTGAAACAAAAATTTCAATAATAGTCGCTAGAAACAAGAAATAAAAATTTTTTAGATAAAAATATGTTCTTTTTTCAAAGTTTCTCTCAAATTTGGATCGAAATCAACAGCCTTTCTAAAAGCTTCTAAAGCCTGTGCTTTATTTCCCACTTTTATATGAGCGCGCCCCAGTTCTATCAAAGCTTTTGCATATTCTGGATTGTACGCTAATGCATTGCCAAGATATTCGATGGCTAAAATTATATGTGGATTCCTTCTTTCTTCCGGTTTTTTAGCAAATTTTTTTGACTCAATTTCCCCTAGCTTTAAATGTTGAAGACCAAGGTTATACCAACCTTCAACATAATCTGGTTGGAAAGCTAAAATAGTCTCAAAACATTCAATAGATTTTTCATAATCTTTTAACTCTGTATAAGAATTTGCCATATCCAACCAAGCAGATAGCATTAGTGGCGCATGTTCTACCGCTTTTCTAAAAACTCTAACTGCATCTTTATGTCTTCCTTTACCAGCATAAGCAATACCCAAATTAAAAAACGCTTGAGGATTTTCTGCTTCAACCTTTACAACCTCTTCAAGGAGAACAATGGCTTTATCAAACTCTTCCATAACATTATTGGTTAATCCCAAATTATACTTAGCAAAAACAGCTTTCGGGTTTACATGTAACGCTTTTTTAAATGCATTTATTGCTTCCTTATAATTATTTAAAATACTTTGACAAACTCCAAAATTATTCCAAGAATAAACTCGAACAAACTCCATATCTAAAATATCTTTTAAATATGTCAAAGCCTTTTCATATTCCATAAAAAATATGTGATGATTACCAAGCATCAAGTAAAGACTATCGCTGATTTCTGGTTCTCCATACTCTCTTATATCTATTTTTTCTCCAATTTCTTCAAACATGGAAACTATTTCTCGCGTTTTATTCCATTTTTCAGGTTCCATTTCAAGCAAAATAGTTCTTATTTTATCATCTTCCTTTAATGTTTGCAATCTTATCTCCTTTTCTAATCCCAGTTTTTCAAAGAAAAGGTCTAAACTTACCACTAACGTTTTAAGATCTTCGTCTTTAATTTTTTCTTTATCAAGACTTTGAAGTGTTTTCACGATCTTTTCTTGTAACTCCTCAGGAGTCATATATAACTCCCTAATTTTTCCAAACCCCCATATAATGCCATATATAATGTTTTTAGCCTGTTCTGCACTCATAAGAGGAATGTTTGATATTAAGTCTTTATGTAAAACCTCTAATTTTGAGACAACTTTGGGAAAAACTAAAGTTAAAAGTTTTTCAAAGTGCGAAACTACCATGTTTCTAAACTCTTGAATATTACTTAGTTTCAAAGCCTGTTCTTCCACTTTTTCCAAAGAGACTTTAAGAAATTCTATAGCTTTTTCTTCACCGAAATCGGTTTTTAAAACATCAAAGATCCTTCCAGTTACCGATTTTAACCTCCCTTTTAACTGAGCTTCTACTAAACTTTTGTCCAAAAGATTTTTTTCTGTTATATCTTGAATAATTCCGCTTATTATTCTCTTTCTTTCATGGTCAGGTGACTTTCCAAACCTAAGTTTTGCTTCATCTAAAACATTATCGCTAAGCGAAGACAACACTGTAACACCCAAAAAAAACGAAACAGGCTCAACCCTCAATCTAATTACCCCTGTCAACTCGACCTCAATAACTCAATAATATTCGTAAAAAAAATAAGATATTAAAAAGTATTTAAATATGTCCTCATTTTCACTTTAAAAAATTTTTTAGTTTGTTTTTCTTTTTATTTTCCTAAAAAATTAAGAAAATCACCAAATTAAGAAAATAAGTAATAAACGAAAAACAGAAAGAAAGGAATAAAAATTCAAGAAGTTTTTTTAATTATTTCCTCTGGTATAAAAAAGATTTTTAACTCTCTCTCCGCATTTTCCAAACTATCCGCTGCATGTATCACATTGTGATCAATCGAATTTCCAAAATCGCCTCTTATAGTTCCAGAATCTGCCTCTAAAGGATCTGTTTCACCGATCATTTTCCTAACCATCTCGACAGCATTGTCCCGCTCCAAAACCATCGCAACTACAGGCCCGCTTTGAACATAACTTATAAGAGAATCGTAAAATGGCTTACCTTTATGAACTTCATATAATTTTTCTGCCTGTTTTTGTGAAACATTGATGACTTTCAAAGCTAACAACTTAAAACATTTGTCTTCAAATCGGCTAATGATTTTTCCAATAAGGCCCCGCTGAACTGCTTCAGGCTTAACCATTGCAAATGTACGTTCTATCATAAAATAAACTCTCCACATATACTTTAAATCAGATTTTAAAAATAAAGGTAAAAAAATAAGAAAAATTCATCTCTATTTTTTAAAAAATAGTTAAAAAACTTTTACTATCTCTTTCTTACTTACTCTTCTTTGTTTTCGATTTTTTCAGGTTTAGGCAACTTAGGCTCGTAGAGCTTCGTCCATTTCAATTTACGAGGCTTTCTTTTAAGAACAAACATGTTTTTAAAACACTTATTAGAACAAAAACGAAAAATCGTGCCATCATTCTTAACAAAGATTCTACCAGTACCCGGCTCGATGTCATATCTACAAAAGTCACATTGATAAACTCTAGGCAAATTCTATAAGCCTCCATAATAATATAATTTTTCTATCTTGTCTGGAGTCTGCGAGCCTCTCTCTCAGTTTCTCTTAAGATCAATATATCACCCACCCTTACAGGACCTTTACAATTCCGCGAAAGAATTCTACCACGATCTCGACCCTCCAACACACGCACCTTGACCAAGCTAATTTCTCCAGTTACTCCTGTTTTTTCTATGACGGCAACTACTTCGCTTGCCACGCCTTTATCTTCTTCAAAACTGCTCATTTGGAACACCTTTCACAATCAAAGTAGTTTTTTATGCGTTCAATTTTACTTGTTTTATCTTTTTTTCATTTTTTTAGTTCTTCAATTTTTTCAGCTAAGTTTTTTATATCTGTAGCTGCTGTTTGTCCTGGTTCTATTATGCAGGCAGCAGCAGCCGGTACGTCGATGCCACTGGCCTCGCCTATGTTTTCCTTAGTCTCTACGAAAATGTAAGGGATGTTTTTTTCGTCACAAAGCAAAGGGAGATGGGCAACAATTTCAGGTGGATCTACATCCTTTGCTATAAATACTAACTTTGCTATTCCTCTTTCAACTGCTTTTGTGGTCTCATTTGTTCCTCGTTTTATCTTTCCGCCTTCAGTTTCCCTAGATTTTTCTAAGATTTTTAAAGCTTCTTCTATTATTTCAACTGGAGCATCAAAACTTACATAGAACGGTTTTTTGCTCATATGTTTAATACCTCCATAGGCTCGGGTCATCCCGTAAAAATTTCTTTGTGGTATTTCATCGCCTATTTTCTAATATTTCTTTAGAAATGAAAGTAATGAAAAAACATTATCTAGAGTATTTCAATGTTTCGAAAAATATTCTTGAAAATTTATTTTTTGTTATTTTTAATAATCTAACATTTTCTATTTACATATTTTTTGGGATCGATGTTTCTGAGTCTTAATCTTTCAGCAAGTTTTCCA
>SMTZ1_10003948_pt1 | contig 14914 bp, 11 predicted proteins | sample DeeMarSWOR136_30_FD_25667 | JGI IMG/M metagenome (IMG submission 25667)
GCAACCTTGTCCATGTCTCGAGCATCATGCCTCCGAAATGTAAGATCATCAGCCGGGAAGAGGGCCTGAAACTGCTCAGGCCTGGCCAGATCACCTACTGCGTCATGGCGCGTAACGAGACCAACGAGCCCAACCGCCTGGTGTCGGCGGCAGTCGGGATTGCCGTTCCAACGCAGAGGGATCACTACGGGTACATATCGGAACATCACAGTTTTGGCGAGACGGCCCGGGTCTCGGGAGACTACGCCGAGGACCTAGCGGCAACTATGCTTGCAACCACCCTGGGCATAGCCTTCGATCCCGATTTGGCATGGGACGAGCGGAAGAAGGTATACCGGACAAGCGGCCACATATTCAAGACCAGGCACTTTTGCCAATCAGCCGAGGGGAACAAGAATGGATTGTGGACCACCGTGATGTCCGCCGCGGTATTTACCATGGAGTAATAATAATAATGAAGGAGAAGACGCCCCATAACTTCTGCGGCCTCGGGAGCCAGTACACAGACTATGACTCCTCAGCAGTCGTCATCCTGCCCGTTCCCTTCGATCGGACGAGCACTTGGATCAGGGGGTCCAGGCGGGGACCTCGCGCCCTGATCGATGCCTCCCGCAACATGGAGCTCTACGACATTGAAACCGATTCAGAGGTGTGTATGCGGGGCTTACATACAGCCGGACCTGTAAGGTCCCGGACTCCGGAGCGTATGGTAGAGAAGGTGCACGGCCGGGTGTCGCGTTATTTGCAGGACGGCAAGTTCACGGTGGTGCTGGGGGGCGAGCACTCGGTTTCTGTGGGTTCCATCGCTGCCCATGGGAAACGCTACAGCAGCATGAGCGTTCTGCACCTGGATGCGCACTCGGACCGAAGGGATGTGTACGAGGGAAGCCGCTACAACCATGCCTGTGTCATGGCACGCGTGGGTGAGATGGTTGAAACCACCGTGTCCGTGGGCATTCGCAGCATGGATGCGTCAGAACGCAGCCGTATGGACAGGGACCGCATTTTCTATGCCCACGAATGCCTTTCATCCGAAGAATATGTGGAACAGGTGCCCTCTTTTTTGACCGACAATGTCTACATCACCATCGATCTCGATGTGTTCGACCCGGGTGTCATGCCCTCCACCGGAACTCCCGAGCCTGGCGGACTGAACTGGTACCAGGTTATGAAGCTGATCAGATCCGTAACGGAGCGCAGGCGGGTCGTGGGTTTCGATGTGGTGGAACTCTGCCCGAACAGGAACAGAGCGCCCGATTTTCTAGCTGCCAAGCTTGTGTACAAATTCTTGAGTTTAATATTTGAGGCAGGGTACAATGGAGCAGGAATGGTCAAGACTTCGAACCGATAATTGAAAAAATACTTATTCTCACTATTCAGGCATGGAAGTTTACGACTTTGGCATAGGTTGGATTGAAGAGGGGGACACCCTCTTCCTCGATGCCCTTCGCAGGGAGTGTACGGCCCGGGGCTTGCGCTTTCTCAAGGTAAACGAGTCTTTGGTCGGCTGGGTCGAGCGTGAGATCCGCAGCAGCAGGCTGAAAGTGCATTTCTACCTGGATCTGGCCTCCATAACGGAGGACCTCGAGCATAACTTCACGAAACTCACCTATCTGCTCAAGGATTTCGGCACGCGCGTCGTGGCGGACCCTGATCAGGTACGCTTCTCCGCAGACAAGGCGATAACCCATTTTAACCTGGAAAAGGCCGGCCTGCCCGTTCCTTACACTGTGGTGATTCGGAACTGGGATCCGGCCCGCCGGCTCACCATCGAGGAAAGGACGAAGCTCGGGCTTCCGGTTGTCATAAAGCCGGCCATGGGCTACGGGCAGCGGGGGGTCAAGGTAATCGAGGAGAAATTGAGCCTGCAGGAAATCGCCGAGGCACGAAGCTTCAACCCCGGCGACCATTTTCTCCTACAAGAATTTGTGATACCGCTCATGCTGGAAGGGACGCCCGCCTGGTTTAGAGTGTTCTACCTGTTCGGGGAGCTGTTTCCCTGCTGGTGGAATCCCAAGACCGGAGAGTACCGCCAGGCGACCCTCGGAGAGTTCGAGCAGCACCGGCTCATGCCCATCACCCGCATCGCTTCAGACATCGCCGACATCGTCCGCATCGAGTGGTTTTCCTGCGAAATTGCCCTGAACGAACATACGAAACGGTTCGTGATTGTCGACTACATGAACGACCAGTGTGACGTCTCATCCCAGTCCTTCCGGCCGGCAGGGCTGCCGGACGATATGGTCCTGCTCCTGGCCCGCCGCATAGCCGAGAAGGCATGGCAGTGGGTGCGCGGGAGTGCGCGCCTCCTTCACCGGGCTGTCTGGTTTTCAAAGGTGCACCGGAGAGGGGAGGACCGGTGAGATGCGTGTGCATAAGCCCATGCGGGTCCGAAATGGCGACACGGTCGGCGTGGTTGCTCCCGCATGGACCTTTGATAAAGAGCGTTTCATGGAGGGGGTAGAAACCCTCGAGAACTTTGGATTCAGGGTCAGATATGATCAAGGTATTTTCGAGAAGTTCTGGTCCATGGCAGGTCATGACCGTGAACGAGCGCAACAGATAACAAGAATGTTCTCGGATCCAGAGATACGGTGTATACTATGCGCCAATGCCGGATACGGTTCCATCAGGACGCTGCCCTTTATCGACAAGAGGGTGGTCCGTGACAATCCCAAGGTGTTTATCGGATACAGCGATATAACCATACTGCTCGCCTATCTTCAACAAGTGGCCAGAATGGTCGTGTTTCATGGACCGGTTGTGGCTGGAGAAATTCGGCCGGATATGAATCCTCTGAACGCAGAGTACTTGCTCAGGGCGATCACTGAGGTGAAGCCCCTGGGCAGGATCTCCTTTCCCGGGATGGTGGGTATCAAAGGCGGCACAGCGAAGGGTGTACTCGTGGGGGGCAACCTCTCCATGATCATCAGTTCGCTTGGAACGCCCTACGAGATCGATCTCCGGCACAGGGTGCTCTTCCTTGAAGAAATCGGTGAGAGCATGGAAGTTATCGACAATCATCTGGTTCAGCTGAAACTTGCCGGCAAGCTCATGCAGCTGCGTGGTCTCATCATCGGAAGGATGCTCGACTGTGCGGATAGTTCCGGTAACCGCTACCAGGTGGCCGATGTGGTGCGAGATGTTTTCAGAGATAATGAGATTCCGATTCTGAGCGGGTTTCCCTCAGGACACAGGCTGCCAGGTCAGCTGAACATTACCTTGCCTCTAGGAATCATGGTGACCCTGGATGCGGATGAGCCTTCGGTGACCTTTCATGGATCGGGGGTGCACTAAACCAACTTTTCAGGAGCAGTGCTGCGTGGGTTTAATTACGGTGACAACTTATTTAATTTAAGTCTAAGGCTCATCTCCAAATTAATTGATAAGGATAAACGTATATATCTAAAAACTAGTTTACCTTTCATATTTGCTAATATTTATTAAGTCAATAGAGTCTGAAGATCATGGTATGTAATGAATTGTGGTATGCTTGTATAAGAGTATCAGGTGTATTCATCGCCTGGGTGTGAGATGATTGAATGGTGAGATCGAGGTGAAGGGAGAACGTGGCATGAAGATAGCCTGGCTGTCGAGCTGGCCGCCCCGTCACTGCGGCATTGCAACCTATTCTGCTGAGCTCGTGGAGGCGCTGCGCAGGGAGAAGAACGAGATACACATACTCTGCCACCCCGACGGAGGTGTACCCGGCGAGAAAAACGTGTATCCGGTCGTGGACACCGACAGGCATGGATGGGACGAGGTGATGTATGACACGGTGAGAAAGATCAGACCCGACGTGGTACACATCCAGCACGAGTTCGGGCTCTTCCGCACCTCGGACGACCATGCGAGCGGACTGCTGCGTCCCCTGTTCCGCTGGAAGGTCGAGGGAAAGCTCCCGGTGGTGATTACCTATCATTCCGTATACACGGAGCTGAGCTTCATGATACGCTCCTACATGGACGTGGTGCTTAGTCTGACCGATGCGGGGATCGTGCACGCCCTGTACCAGTGGGCTCATCTTCCCGTGAACCTGGGCAGGGTTGTGGACAACGTGTACGTGATACCTCATGGAGCCGCGGTACACAAAACCATACCCAAGGACCAGGCGAAGGAGGCCCTCGGGTTGAAGGGCAGGAGGGTGCTCGGCATGCTCGGCTGGTTCACCCCCACCAAGGGTTTTCACCGGGTGCTGTCCTTGTGGGACGAGATCTCCCGGCGGCTCGGCCCGAACACGGTTCTCGTCCTGGCAGGGGATGCGCGGCGTGGAGACCTGAACCAGATCGAGTACAAGCGGGAACTCCTCGAACTCGGCGAGAAGAGCGCCGCGCGGGATACCATCAAGGTGGTGATCGGGAGTTTCTCACCTGAGGAGTACGAGCGGACCCTCGCAGCCTTCGATGCCATGGTCATGCCCTACACTTTCGCATCCCAGAGCGGAAACCTGGCCCACTCATTTGCCCTGGGTGTTCCCGTGGTGGCCTCCGGGCTCGAGGGGCTCAAGGCCGAGGTCGAGGCAAGCGGAGGAGGCATAGCCGTGCCGCCGGGGGACGAAGGTGCGCTCAAGCGCGCCATTGTGAACATCATGGAGGACGATGAGCTGAGAGGGTTGTATCGTGAGCGCGCCATGCGTTATGTGAAGGAACGCATAAGCTGGGATCTAATCGCACGCAAGCATATGATGCTCTATAGGAAGGTTCTCCTCGGGAAAAGAGCTGCACCGCAAAGCCTCAGACAGGTGGCGCTCCTAGAAACGGACACATCTTCCATGAACAGGGGGAGAAGGTGAAGAAGAGTCTGCATGTGGGCATAGGCCATTATGGCATAGGGTTCAGGGACGGAGTCAACATGGTCATCGCACGGAACGTGCGTGCTCTGAGCGCTCTCGATCCAGACATGAAGATAACGCTCTTCGGCAAGCTGGCGCCCGGTCACGAGGACTTCATAAAGCCCCTGCCGACGAACGTGGGTTTCCGCAATATTGATGAGTTCAACGCCGACGAGGCTGCGGGCAGGCTCAGCGGAAAATCGGTCTTCGATCAGCAGGTGCACGACTATGTGTGGATGGGAACCAACCTGGCGGAAGTGCTCGTGGAGAAACTGGCAGACATGGATGTGATCATGATCGAGAATCTCGGAATAGGCATCCAGCCCTACGTGACCTATGCATTCTACCTCTACACCCAGTACGCCTATACCAGTGGCCTGGGCAAGAGGTTCATCTACCGGTGTCACGACTTCGTGCAGCAGCGACCCGTCAACTTCAAGAACGTCAAGAAGTTCTTCCATCCCCGTTTCGGTGTGGTGCCGGACTGGCACAGCATACTCTATCCCGCCTATCCCAGTATCAGGTACATCGCCATCAACCGCTACGACCGCATGCGGCTCATGGAGCACGGTATAGAGGAGGAGAACATATTCTATGTTCCAAACCCGGTGGACAGGAACATCGTTCCACCAGACGACCGGAAGGAAGAGCTGCGCAGGAAGATCATTGCCCGCGAGGGTCTCGATCCCGAGATCCGGTTCCTCCTCTATCCGGTGCGCTGTGTCCGGCGGAAGAACGTGGAGGAAGCCATCTTCCTTACACAATTTTTAAACCGGCTCGTGGATACGGACGTCGAAAGGAAAAATTGCCGGCTCGGAGAGCGGTATCATCTGCTCGTGAGCCTCAGGCCGACCTCCGGTGACGATGCCCTGTACGCGGATCAGCTCGCGGATTTCGTTCAGAAGCGCCGTCTTCCCGTTACCATTGGCCTGGGCGACCTCGTCTCCTTCGAACGGGAGACCGATCCCGTCGACGGCTCGAAAATTTTACGGTACAGCATCGGTGACATATACCGTGCCTCAGACCTCGTCATCACCACAAGCATCCTGGAGGGTTTCGGCTTCTCCTATATCGAACCGTGGCTGCTGGACCGGGCCGTCATCGGTCGGAGCATTCCATTCATCACTCCCGATTTTCAGGCTGCAGGTATGAAGCTCGGTCACCTGTACAATGCCCTGATCGTGGACGGCCAGGATTACAAGGATATAGGAAACGGAACCCCTGACTCGGCCGAAGCACTCCGGGCCCGGCTCGAAAAGGTGCTGAAGCTTCATGATGAGGAATATGTAAACAGCTTCATCGAACGCAACGAGACGAGCGTACTTGCGACCCTGCGGCTCTTCGACCGGGAGCGACGTGAGGCGATTGTCAGGGTCAACCGGGAAGTCGTGGAACGGGTCTACTCGCAGGAGAGCATCGGCAGGCAGCTTATCAGGGTCATTGCGGATAGGTGAATAATGCGCACTGGTTTTTCTGTAACCTCTCTTTCCTGTTGAACTTCACACACTCACGGCAGTACCTTTCTAGCGATAAGAAACATCCAATACCCGGAGCTGATGGCCAGTGACAAGGTCGCCGTTCGTTCGATTCCTTATTGCTGTCTTTTGTGTGATATTCCTCGTGCTCGGGGGGACCATAGGTTACACCCTTATCGAGGGATGGTCTTTGGGAGACAGCCTGTACATGACTTTCATTACCCTTACTACCGTGGGGTTTGGTGAGGTGCGACCCCTTTCCGATACGGGCAGACACTTTACCATTATATTTCTGGTTTTCAGTATTGCCACGGTCGGTTACTCGTTCACAATCCTGATCAGCTATATATTTGAGGGTATACTCTTACAGTCCATGCGGGAGCGCCGTATGAGGAAGAATGTCAGGAAAATCAGAGATCACTACATTATTTGCGGATTTGGGGATACCGGGAGAGAGGTTGCTCTGGAGTTCAAGCGCTCCAAGGTGAAATACGTGGTCGTGGACATCAACCCTGAGGCATCTCACCTCGTGCGGGATGAGTCGATACTCTTCATCAAGGGGGACGCCAGTGATGATGAGGTACTGATCGAGGCGAACATCGAGCAGGCCCGGGGTCTTGTTTCGGTGCTCCCGGATGACGAGGCCAATGTGTTCGTGGTGCTCACCGCACGCCAGCTCAACCCCGGGCTCATGATCGTGGCACAGGCCAGCGAGGAACGCACCATTCGAAAGCTCGTGAAGGCGGGCGCCAATCGGGTCATTTCACCCAAGCAGATCGCCGGCCGCCGCCTCGCATCGATCGTGCTCCGTCCATCGGTGGTGAACTTTCTGGATGTGATCGTGGAAGGGGTCGAGGGGGTCGACGTTCCCATGCGCCTGGAGGAGGTAAGGATCGATGAGGGATCCCCTCTGATAGACAAGACCCTCCGTGAGTCGGGGCTCGGGCAGTCCACAGGCGCGCTCATCGTCGGCATTCATGGTCCCGGTGGCAGAACCCGCATAAACCCCACATCCACCTCGTCCATCGCATCGGCGAAGATTCGTGACAAGGACATATTGATCGCACTCGGCAGTGAAGAGCAGATTGAGAGGCTTAGAAGCTTTGTCAGGGCAGGAAAATGAGAGCAGGCTCGCTGTCACCTCCATCCTTACACCAGCCACTTAAAGCTGAGACATCTCGCCAAGCAGCTCGCTCAGAGAAACCGTGGCAAAGGTCGAGGCGTAGTCGGACATGCCGTAGGGAATGATGAGTTCTCCGTTGTGCACGATGCTACCGCAGGAGTACACCACGTTCGGCACATACCCCTCACGCTCCTCCTCACTCGGTACCAGGAGCGGCGCCTTCAGATGTGCAACCACCCTGGTTGGGTCCTCCAGATCGAGCAGTATGGCCCCGAGGGTGTAGGTTCTCACCGGCCCCACTCCGTGGGTGATGAGGAGCCAACCCTTTTCCGTCTCGATCGGCGACCCCGCAGTGCCGATCTTGATGAACTCCTCCGGAAAGACCGGCTCACATATCTTGACCGCCTCGGGCCACACGTTGATGTTGTCGGAGAACATCACGTAGAGGTTCTCGCCGTCACAGCGTGAAATCATGGCATATTTACCCTTTATCCTGCGGGGAAACAGGGCCAGGCCCTTGTTCTGAGCATACGAACCGTGCAGAGGCATGATCCTGAAGTGGTAGAAGTCCCTGGTTTCCATGAGCTTGGGAAGGATGGTGAAGCCATTGTAGGCGGTATAAGTGGCGTAGTAGGTGACACTGCCGTTATCGTTGGTGAACCTCACGAACCGGGCGTCCTCGATACCGTTACTCTCTGAGTAGGACACGGGGAAGATCACCCGCTCGGAGATGGCAGTGTCAAGGGAAAATGAGATCTCGTAGTGGGAGCTGGCGAGCCAGTTGATGGCTTGAATGACTTTTTCCTTGGAAGGCGTTATTTCAATGCTCGCCCGCGTCTCCTCGATGGCCGCCAGGAGTTCCCCGTACACGAACCTTTCATCCAGGCGGTCCATGACCATACCCACGACGTCCTTGACCACGCGCATCTCCTCGAGTTTCCGTAGGAACACGGTCTTCTCATAGACGTGGCGCTTGATCAACTCGGGTACATCGACGAAGGTGCCTGCCGGCAGGAAGCTCAGGTTGTTGTCCCGGTCGATGATCCCGTTCCTGAACACGATTGAGGAGACGTGTCCCTCTCCCGTGGCCCTGAAGCTGACGATGACCCGATACTGGCCGTTGTTCAGGTTGCCCTGATAGGGATCTTCGACAATCGACGGATTGAAGAAGGCAGCCGCCTCTATGGAGTACTCGTGGGTAAAGTATGAACCGATGAGCAGTCTCTGCTCCTGTGTGATTTTTTCCCGGTCGATACCCATGCGATCGAGGAGAAACTCGATATTTCGGTAGTGGTTCTCGAAGACCCTCGATATGTTCCGGTGCCTCTTGGAAAAGCTTCGAAGCACATCGTTGAACAGGAGATGGGAAACGGTATCGGGCAGGGAAAGTACCCGCTGTATGACAGACTGGGCCCGGTCTTCCTGACCCGGCATGAAAAACTGTGCGATCACCCTCCGTGGATCGGGAGTTAATCTGACGGCTTTCCGGTTAATTGTCAACGCCATATTGCGTTTCTGCCTCCTCGCAAGCCACTTCCTCGCTTCTCGCGAAGCATAAAAGATAATATATCGCAGTTGAAATAATGCAAGTACATATTATTTTTCACCACCTGTTACTGAAAGGAACTTCGGCACCGGTCACCACAGTCAAGGCGGTGAAATAGATAAGCGATACAACAAAATGAGTTGAAAATTGAAAAAATGTGGTTATACTTGTATATAGATAGTTCGATGATCGAAATATTCGATGATCGAAGGGTCTTTGTCGTTTTATCTCACCAGACCATGGGGCAGGGAGAAGCAGGGATGAGAAGGGGTGTACAATACCTTGCACAGACTGCCGGGGTAACGGTCGATGATGTATTCTCTCCCATGTTGCCTGCACGAACCTCCTATACCATCGATGTGGATCCACGGGTCGTTGTGTCGCTCGATTTCAGTTGCGCCCGCATTGTGGTGGATGCATGGAGCAAGTCCTTTGTCAGGGTGACGCCAAACGAGTATTTCACCCATTTTGTGGAAGTGCTGCATGAGCACAATCGTATTCTCTTCGACCTCGATTATTATCTAGAGGAAAATCCTCTCACAAACGACGGTGCCGGCTTTGAGGTGAAAGTGCCGGAAAGTGCTGCGCTCTCCATCCGGGCCGGAGAATCCACTGTGCAGGGATGTGTCCTTGACTCCGTGCAGTCTCGGCAGTTCGAGGCCCACAACTGCAGGATGCTCGACAACTTCAGCTGCAGGGGAGAACGCGTGGTTGTGCTGCACAGCTCGATAGGGGAACAGGTTTCCTTTCATGCCTCTTCGATCGCCGTGAAGCACTGCACCTGTGGAACGATTTCATTGGCCTCTCACAGGACCGATGGAGACATGTCGATCGTCATGAAAAGCGTGAGGGGAAATGGTGTTCAGCTTCGGGCAGGATACGGACAAGCGCTTCGAGCACGCCTGCATCACGTTCGCCTCGATCGACTTTCTGTACAGTCAGGTTCCGGAGAGGGAATCGTCATCCTGGAAGGGGCACGAATAGGAGAGATCGGCAACGATTCGAAGATACCCATCGTACGGAGTGTCATGGGTCAGCGTCGTGAATGTGCATGAAACAACATAGTACTGGGGTATGAAGGGTGGTTCCCGGCGAAATCGGTGAAGAACAGGTGATGGTGTTCAGGGAGGCATGGCACCGTCTCTTGCGGTATTACGAGGAGCACTGCACCGAGCTGCTTTCACAGCGTTTGGGCGGCATCACGCCGCTGGAGCTAAATATACTCGATCAAGTGGCACGGAGACCGGGATCCGTTATCAAGGATATCAGGAAGAGGCTCGGTGTAACCGGCAGTACCCTGACGGCCGCCATCGATCGTCTGAAGGAAAGGGAATTCCTCGAGCGAGCCGTGAACCACCGAGATCGTCGATCTTTCAAACTTCACCTGACAGAAGCAGGAAAAGACGCCCATGCCAGATACATGGGATCGGAGCATGATTTTATTGCAGCACTTTTCGCAGAACTCCGTGGCGCTGACGAGAGAAACCACTTTGCGGACCTCCTGTGCAGAGCGACCAGGGGTCTCTCCTAGTGCACAACCCCGCACGACCACACCATGAAGGCCACGACCAGGAAGCAGAAGCGGTCGAGCCGTATGAACCGTTCGTCCCTGAGCGCTTTCTCGAACCAGCCAGAGACCTTAATTCCCTCTACCGTTATGTCGAGGGTTTTCACGATGGCACTTGCCTGTACGGAAAAATCTGTTCTGTCCCTCCGGGTAATGAGTCCGATAAGATCCCGGATCTCCCGGACCAGAGGTTCCGGGCACATGTCACGGGCGTGATCGTCGAGAAGAGCGATGCCCTCCGTTGCCTTTTCCAGAAAACGCGTGTAGAGCGGATAGAACCAGGTACCCATTCCGAGAATACCGGCCACTGACAGTATGATCTCATCACGCAGATAGGGTGAGGTCTTTCTTTCGAGCTTGCTCAGCAGAACAGGTACGGTCTGCACATCTCTGAAAATTTCGAGTGCAGCAGCAGCGTGTATAATGAGCCGGGGGTTTGTGGTATGCTGGAGTATCTCCAGGATGCGGGAAATGCTATCGCGGTCACCGAGACGAGCCAGAGCGACCATGCATTCTCCGGTGAGGAAGTAGTTTTCCGACGTCAGTTTCTTCCTGAGCACCGGTATGGCCTCGGTATAACCCTTGATACCGATAATATCCGCTGAGATGTAGGCGGTCGTGTAGGTCTGGTTCCTTACGTCCTGAATGAGGAGCTGCAACTCCCGTTCGTCCGCGGGGAGCTTTCTCAGTGCCGCCAGTGCCTCGACCCGGATTGTGAACCTCGGCGACTTGAGCTTTGTGAGTACATCGCCAATGGAAATCTCCGACGGCGTGTCGGCAAGAGCCTCGATAACGCTCTTTTCCTCAAGAACGCTCGTTGATCTCCTGAGACGGTGCAGCAGGCTGATGGCCCGGAGATCTCTCGGTGAGAAGATGATGCTCAGCGTGTCGGCGATCGAGTATGCGCCAAGGCGTTCCATCCGGGAAGTGAGGACCACCAGTGTGATGAAGAGAGCGGCTGGGCAGAGAAAATAGAGGGAGTACCCTCTGCTGAGGGTTTTGCTCGCGCTCAGGAACCAGTCGAGCGTGATACCACCGGTCAGTGCCCCGAGCCCTCCGCCAAGCCCCTCGATCAGGTAGTACAGGGCACCAAGGTTCAACCTCTCCGCTGGGGTGATGGCATTGAAGAAGTAGGTCTGACCCGTGGTCACGACCCCGGAGCTGCCGAGGCTGTGGAAGAAAAAAACAATGATTGAAAAGACCACCACCTGGCCGCTCTCGAGCGAGGGAGACAGGATCAGCGGTGTCAGGGCCGCGGTGATGACGCCAGTGAAGAGAAAGTAGAGTGGTTTTGCTCCAAGCCTGTCGATGAGAAAACCGCTCACCAGCGCCATGGTCACGCCGCCCAGGCTGCCGAATACGGTGTAGAAAACCACGAGATTGTCAGGTTGACGGTACACATCCTTGATGTAGAGGATGAGAAAGGGGGTGATCATGAAGGTGGCGAAGGACACGAGAAAGTGTACTACCACAAACTGCCTGAACGCGGGACGGTGAAGGGCGTTACTGAAAGTCCGAAGCAACCCTTCCGAGATGCCCCGGACATTGCTTGCCGGTTCAGGCAGACGGAAGAACACGGTCGTCGCGTAAATACCGGCAATGATGCCGACCCCGATGAAGAGGGTGTAGACGTACAGGGGGCCTGCCCTGCCGAGCAGCAGGGCCATGACAATACCAAGCAGCAGCGTAACCGTGTGGTTGATCGCCTGCAGGCGGGCGAGAAAGCTTCCCCGTTCTCTTTCCGTGGTGATTTCACCGATGATTGGGTTATAACCTGTGATTGCGATGCCCCGGCACACACTGAAGCCGGCAACCGATATGAGGATGAGGGCATAGGAAAGGTTGGGCATGCCGCGAACCGCAAAGAGTGGTGCGGCCAATATGGGTATCATGGAAAAGTAGCGCATGAGCCAGTACCGGCCCATGAGCCGGACCATGCCGAGTTTTGGGGCCAGGCGCCTGCCAAGGAATATCGCGGCATAGCTTGCATAGGTGGTCGCGGAAAGGATGCCCACAAGAATGCTGCCCGCACCGAGACGCAGGGCAAAAAGCGTGATGATGTTGCCGCTCAGGAGCACAAAGGAGATGACATTGAAGAAGTTGTAGCGTGACAGGACCCTGCGGGCCTGTGTGCTCTCTCCCGGTGTCAGATGCGAGTTTCTCATGTCCAGTATGAGGCGAATCCGGGGTAAAAGTCGTTACTGCCTAGTTCGCTGTAATAGTAAAGGTAAGATGCCTAAATGACAAATATATTTACCTGCCGGCATAATACGTTATTAGTCACTGGTGAACAATTCTTGCGAATTGTCCACCAGCTCCCTTTTTAAGCGATAGCGACATAATGTCGCTTCGCTCAAAACTGAGTTCTTAACTCTGTGTATTATCCAAGTTGTTATTTCGGTCCCATTTCATTTTATTCAAATTGCGGATTGTTCACCAAGAACTAACTATATGGTATTATAATTGGATTCAAATCAATAATCCTGTGATCTCCATACGAAACCGGGTGGGACATACATGAAAAAAGAACGTGAGAGGCCGAATCTCATCGTTGCCGCTGTGCTGATCCTGGGTGTCGTCTCGCTGTTCATCGAGTACGGCCGGTCCCAGTCCCCGTTTACTAGGTACCTCACAAATGCCATCGATTACACTATACTGCTCCTATTCATTCTGGAGGTTGTGAACGGCTTTGCAAAAGCTTCACGGAAGCTCGACTACCTGCGGTATAATATCGGTGACGTGCTCTTTCTGTTCGTTTTTTTGCTCCTCTTTCTGTTCAGCAAGTACACGGGTTACATTATGAGAACGCGGAAACTGGCATCAGTGGGTAAATACATCATCATTGTACGAAACATCTTCATGATCGTCAAGATCGGGGGGAGGGTTCGAAGCATCAACGCCCTGTTCAAGCGGATTGCAACCCGTCCCGCACAGGCGGTGCTGTTCAGTTTTGCAGCGGTCATCATCGTGGGCACACTGCTGCTCATGATGTCATTCTCCACTTCTGACGGCACACGGCTCGGCTTTGTCAATGCCCTGTTCACCGCAACATCGGCGGTGTGTGTCACAGGATTGATCGTTGTCGACACAGCCACCCGGTTTTCGATTATCGGCAAGGTCGTGATACTGCTTCTCATTCAGATCGGCGGCCTCGGTATCATGGTGCTTTCCTACTTCATGATGTTCCTTTTCAGAAGGAGACTTTCGCTTGAAAGAACCCTCATTGCCTCCTATATGCTTGAGGAGGAGGACATGACGACCCTGTTCGGTGCGCTGCGCAGTATCCTGCGGACCACTCTGATCATCGAGTTCATCGGATTTTTACTGCTTTTGATCTCCTTCAGCCACATTTTCGGATTGGGTCCGGGATCGGTATCCTTCGCGCTCTTTCATTCCGTCTCAGCATTCTGCAATGCGGGCTTCTCTCTGTTTTCGGAAAACCTGTCTGCGTTCAGCGCTGATCTGCTCGTCAACCTGGTCGTTGCAGCCCTCATTGTGCTGGGCGGGCTCGGTTTTGCAGTGCTCATCAACATGTATTGGGTGATCGGCGATCAGCTCTACCGTCTCTTTGGGGGCAGGGAGCGGAAGAGGCAGGGCCTTTCACTGAACTCCAAGGCCGTACTCACCGTGAGCGGCATTTTGTTACTTTCCGGGACACTCATCATCTATGCCAGCGAGCACGGCAATACCCTGCTGGTCTTGGATATGAGAACGCAGTATCTGGCATCGTTCTTCCAGTCGGTGACGCTGCGCACAGCCGGGTTCAATACCATCGATGTGACATCGCTGCACAGGTTCACCTACCTGTTCATGATCCTGTTCATGTTCATCGGCGGCGCCTCCGGCTCCACCGCTGGTGGTGTCAAGGTCAACACCGTTGCCATCATCGGCGGATATGTCAAAGGAATCATCAGGAACCGCGAGGAGGTTACGCTCTTCGATCACGCAGTGGGGAGTGATCTGATAAACCGTGCATTCTTCATCCTCTTTCTCTATGGCGTATGCATCTTTTTCGGTACCATTTTGCTGACCATGACTGAGGATTTCGACAGTGTCCACATCCTGTTCGAGGTGGTGTCGGCCATCGGAACGGTCGGACTTTCAGCCGGCATCACGCCGGGGCTTTCTATGCCCGGCAAGTTTGTGATTACTGCGCTCATGTTCATCGGCAGGGTAGGACCGCTGACGATTTTTGTTGCGCTGTCCCAGCGGAAAAAGCGGTACCCGGTTATCCATCCGACAGGCCACATCGCCATCGGATGAGCCGAAAAAACCAGGTTGGAGCGGGGAATATGAAAAAGGAAAAGGCATTTGCAGTATTCGGACTCGGCACCTTCGGTCTTGAAGTTTGCAGGGTCCTTTCAGAGAAGGG
>SMTZ1_10003950_pt1 | contig 14908 bp, 7 predicted proteins | sample DeeMarSWOR136_30_FD_25667 | JGI IMG/M metagenome (IMG submission 25667)
TGATCTGCTCGGCTAAAAAGTCGATAATCTCGACGCTGCCGGCTAAACCCTCCGGCAAGACGAGGTGTCTGACCAACAGACCGCGCGTGGCGATGCCGTCTTCGGTGCGCAGATCGCCGACTTGCTGGTGCATTTCCTCGACAGCCTCGCGGTTGACTTGCGGGTAGTCCGGTGCGGCCGACAGTTCCTCGGCCACTTTCGGGTCCGAATACTTCATGTCCGGCATGTAAATGTCTATGAAGCCGTCGAGGAGTCTGAGCGTCTCGACGGAATCATAGCCGCCCGTGTTGTACACCATCGGCAGCGTCAGGCCGTTCTCCCACGCGAGTTCGATGCCGGCGACGATTGCCGGGATCACATGCGTCGGAGTGACAAAATTGATGTTGCAGCAGCCGGTGTCCTGCAACTGGAGCATGGATTGGGCCAACTGCTCGACGGTCATCTGACGCCCGTGCCGGTGGTGACTGATGTCGAAGTTCTGGCAGAAAACACAGCCCAGATTGCAGCCGGCAAAGAAGATCGTACCCGAGCCCCCCCTGCCGACGAGAACGCTCTCCTCGCCGAAATGGGGCCCGACGGAACTGACGACCGGCATGTCGCCGATCCCGCAAAAGCCGATCTGCCCCTCGCGACGATGGACTGCACACTGGCGCGGACAGAGCGTACAAGGACTCATAAAGTCCCATAGCCGCCGGACGGACTTGTTAGGCCGATCGCGCATAGCAGGGTATTGTTTTGTCACGCATGAATTTGTGGGCTGTGTCCCCTCGACTGGATGGCTTTGCTCCCCATCCCCAAAGCCTACGGCTATGAGGCTGCCACTCTCTCGCAGTCTATTCGGTCACTTCGAGAACGCCGCCTTGATTTCGTCTATTGTGACTCCCAGCAACGATTTCGCAATCGGGCTAAGCGATGCTTCCGAGCCCTGTAAGTGAAAGGTTCGATGCGTGTGCGATATCGTCTCGCCCGGTTGCAGGGCCGCCGCCGGGGACGAGGTCTCCAACTCGTAAAACGGTCCGAGAGGCTTGGCGCCCGGCTCTGAAGGACCGTCGTTGTACGAATTGACGACGTCCCCCTTGTAGGGCTCGTCCTGCAGCTCCCACATCGAATTGACGTAATCCACGGCGTCCTCCGGCTTGTTGTACTGCACGATGGTCAGGACTTTGTTGGTCGCATCGTAGCTACCCAGCACCGGCTTGGCGCGCTGCGGCGAAAGGCCGATCTTACTGCGGTATTGCCCATCCCCGCTGAAGAACATGACGCCCCGCTTGACGACCAGGCGATTTGCCGGGACCTTGCCGAAATAGGCGTCGTTGACAATGGGCCCGAGCGCGCTCTCCGGACCGGTATTGTAGGGGACCACAACCGTGGTTTTCGGTGACGGATTGTACATGCCAAGAATCCAGATCGAGAGCAGTCCGGTTTCTTTTTCCCAGGCTCTTGTGCCTGTGTTGCTCATGTTGTTCTTTGATTCATAGGCTACCATCTTGACGATCTCGAGCGGCATGATCCCCAGAGCCTTGATCGCTTTGGGCCGTTCGAGAACCCGCACTTCGCGGTCCACACGAATGTTGAACGTGGTCTGCGAGGTGTTCTCCAGCGTCATATCTTTCTTCAGAGTCGCGCTGTTTTGGGTCTTGGAGACAAGCTCGAACGGCTCCGTATCGATCGGTGCCGGCGTGAACCAGTGTTCGAGGTCGAACGGCACGCCGTTTTTGAAGAAGATCGAGAATTGCCCGCCCTCTGGTCCGATCCAGAAACGGTCTTCGCCGCCGTAGACATTGATGTGCTCGGCGATCTCGCCGGAAGAGACGAGCTCGCGATTGATCCAGCCGAAACTCAGTCCGTCCGGTCCGGCCGCCGTGCTGGTCATGACGCGCCCCTGGAGCTTCGGCAGGACGACCACCTGACTATCGCCCGTTGTATCCGACAGAAGAACCACATCCGTGTGCTCATTCAGAAAGTCCAAGTCGTCGCCAAACGTATTCTTCGCCATTTTTGTCCGTCCCTCTGTTCTCTGTTCCTCCTGACAACCCGCCATAATCCCGACACACAACAGTACAACCAGCCATCTTACGTGTTTCATTGCCTGTCTCCTTACCTGTTCTTCACGGTTTCGCTACTGGCGGAAACGTGGCGAGGCCGTCCCGGCCTTGCGTCCTCCGTAAGTACCGTTAGGCACACCTTACGACGGAGCCGCTAGGACCGCCGGCATCTTGCCAGCGGTAGGGAACAAGGGCAAGATGCCCTCGCCACAGCTCGCGCTCGTCCACACGGCCCGTATGATAGGTTGTACCGTCATACCGGTCAAGCGATAATTTGACGTTTTCTAACGCAGGCTGGGGGGTGGGTAGAGACTTACTCGGCCGGAGAAGGGATGCCGGCAATCCAGTTGTCCGGGTCGTTGCCATAGTCGGTAGGGATTCTCCGGGTTAGAGAAAGGCCCAAACCGTCCGGCTCGGGCGGCCAGAGGTCTACGGAGCCGGGACCATCGTCAGGGTGTGAACCGTCGCTGTAATTGACCCTGTCGATGCGGATGTAATAGCGCTGCCCGTCATTGTCGACATCGCCCGGCATGCTCAGCTCGATGCTTTCGCCGGCGTTGCTCAATCGGCCTTCATAGGGGCCCAGAACCGTCTCCGCAGGGACGTGCGGATACCGCCAGAAGAAGGCTTCAGGGTGCCGGACGACTAGGAGGTATCCGCGGGCGGGGATTGTCACGGGCGCATCAGCCGGGAAGGTGAATTCGACACCGCTCGTGAATGTCCACGGCGTGCCTTTGTCATCGTCGTACAGTGTCACCGGCTCGGCACTGATGTTGTGAAGCTCGATGTACTCGTATTGGTCGTTCGTGTACACGCCGCCATCAGGCCAGTCCGGATTGTACATGATCTCGCTGATGACAATGGGCCCGACCTTCGGGTAGGCGTTCTCAGATCCCGGCGTCGGCTCTTCCATCGCGACGAAACTGGTATTGGCTGTGTTGGGTTTGTCGTAGCGTCCGAAGGAGACGCCAGTATCTGACGGGCCGAAATCTTCCGTCTCGCAATAGCCTGTCCGGATACCACTCTGCGCTGAACTGAGGACCAGGCGTTCGCCGTTGCCGCTCAGGGCGAACGGTTCATAACAGCCGGCGTCATTTGTATTGGCGAAGTGCAGGTCGTCGTAGAAGACGAGGTACCCGTGTGGGCCAATCGTTGTGCCGGGGGCGATCGCGTATTTGAAGGGGTTGTTATTGCTGTCGCTGAGGAACCAGCCGCCAATCCCAATTGCGCTCTCGGTGGCGTTATGCAGCTCAATCCAGTCGGGATCGCCGCCGGGCGAATTGGCAAGCAGTTCGTTGATGACCACATCCCCCGGGTTGGGGAGGATGCCGCTATCATCGTGTCCCGGTGAGCCTCCGGCGTAAGCGCTTGCGCGCCAGGAGTCTTTCTCGTCCCAACCGTTCGGATCAGGATTGGCCGGATCGATGATGGTCAGGGAAAAGCCGTCCCCGTCCGTCAGAGCGCGCCAACGATCGCTATAGCTGAAGTCCAGAATCATCTGGCCGGCGGCGTCTTCAAGCGTGATTCGTTCGCCCGCATTGCTGAGCCCGCCGACGTATTCACCACCAAGGTTAATGCGCGCGCTGTGTCGGGCTTCGAAAGCGTCGCGGTCCTGTGCGACGACAACGTACTCCCCCGGGGCCAGCTCGATGCCGGGGAAGGTAAAGTCGATTCCATTTGTGAAACGAACCAGATTCAAATTGATCGTTTCGGCTCCAATGTTCGTCAGTTCAATGAACTCTTCGTTCGGCTCGCCCGCATCAACCGGGGTGTGTGGATGATACATGATTTCGGTGATGCGGAGGTTCTGCGCGACCGGCCCGACGGCGAAGACCGCTTCGTTCAGCGCGCTCCAGCCACGGCCCCTCAATATCCGCGCCTTCACGTGAGTGCTTCCGGTCAGCGTCATAGGGCTCGTATATCGGATCGCGCCGGACGGGTCCTCGTTGTTCGTGTCGGTTTCGCCTATGAGCAGCTCCGCCGAGATGAGGAAGTCGGAGCTTGTGGGTGACACATTCAGGCCGTGGATGGCCAGCAGATTGCCGCCCTGCCGAAGCGTGCCGAGGAAAGCAGCCAGGTCGATGCCCTCGAAAGCGACGGCTTCGGCGTCGGAGCGCGTCACGTCGGCGTTAGAGTTCCAAGCCGGCGCGCCGCTCAAATTGCGCCTGGCCACTTCAACTCCGTTCAGATACGCGATGAAACCGTCATCGTATCGAATGTTCAGCGTCAAAAGGTCGTAGTCGTCCGGGCTGCCACCAAACGTGAAGGGGATGCGGATATAACAGGTGGTGTTGGCGTTATACATCTGCAGGGCAACGTCGAGGCTGATGTAGCCCTCGTAGCCTGACCCTCGTTCGTATCCGACGCCGCCGGGTGAGCCGGTGGACCTGGTCCAGGTCCTGTCGCTATACTCTTGGCTGATCTTCCAGTTGTCACCGACGGGACGGGCCGGGACGAGCACGCGTTTGTCGGCGTTTTCAGCGACGAGAGTGGCGGTCGAACTTGACAAAGTCGCCGACTGAGCGGGATCACTGCGGTCCAGCGTGTAATAGATCGTGCCGTATGGGGCACTCATGGTCAGATCGAGGCCGTGGTCGAAATGCCCGCCCTGCGGATTGAACGTCGGCGGCGCGGCGCCAAACTCAGAAGCGATCTGGCTATCCATCCAAGTAAGGCGATCTTCAAGCCAGCCCCTCATCCAGTTGATTTCTTCATCATATGTGTTGGCGATAAACCAATTGGGCCAGACGTAGCTGCCCAGGATGCGCCAGCGCTCGAAGTTGCGGACCTGTGCTTCGTCCAGCAGCGTGGCCGTATCATCAACGTCCCTCAGCAAGCGATGCGTTGCGAACAGATTGCTGCGCAGTCCAAACCACCGGTCGGCGTAACGCAGCCGGAACGCCGGGTCCTCGAACAAGCGGCGCCACCAGGGGTAATCGCCGTCGCTCAACTGGCTGTAGTACCAGCCGGTGGGCATCCATCCCTGAAGGTAGTTGGCGTTGCCGAGCGAGAGATTGTAATCCCAGACGGGCCCCATGTTGAGCTTGCCGCCCCGGTCCTTGAACATGTACGTGCTGAGGCGAAAGCCGTCGATATTCTTGCAGAGCTCGACGACGATGTGGTGGTCGATAAAGGAGTCGACGTCGATGTACTTTGCGTACCCGTTAACCGGGTCCGCGAAGTTCGATCGATACAAAGCCGCCTCGAACTCGTTAAGATAGTCTCTGATCCAGTCCTTCTGCGCCTGCGTGATCTCGGCTCCCGTTGGCTCGACGTAGATGAGCGTCAGGCCCGTGCTGGTTCTGAACGTCGGCTCGCCGGAATCGAGCTTGTCCTTCTTGAACATGTATCCGCCGGTGATTTCCGGCTCGGCGTCGTGTTCCGGCTCAAGCTCTGCGATGTCAACGCGATTCTCGCCGCGTTTGATCCTCTCCATGAACACGTAGACACCCACGTAATCACCTGACGAGACTGCACCGCCGCCCGTGTTTAGAAATACCTCAATCAGCCTTGTGCGCACGGCGTATCGGCCGATGTCGTCGCTCCAACGGTACGCCAGGAAGTTGCGAATCAGCGATTTGTCCGAGTAGGGACCCTGCAGGATCCAGTCGGATTCGGCGGGAAGGCCGAGGATGGAGACGTCCTTATCCTCGTCGTATTCGTCCCACGTCTCGAGGTGGTACTGCTTCTTGGCAAAGCCTGCCGAACTCTTGCCCCGAATGTCAATCCCCACTCTGCCGGAAAAGACCGGTGGATCGGTCACTCGAGCCCGGCTCCCGACCGTGGTGTCGATAAAGCTGGCAAAGGCTGGCGTCGGCGCCGATTGGCCGATGCGTTCGCCAAACGTATCAATGATAGCGATCGGAAGGTTGGAGCTGAAACTGTGGATATTTAGGTCGGGGAAGAGGTACGCCCGCGTCCCGACATTGGAGGGCTTCCAGCCCGTCCTAATCGCCTTGGCTCGCAGGCAGGTCGTCGCGGCAACGAGAATGGGTTCCGTGTAAACCGTGCCCCGCGGGAACCGCCCCGCCGCGTCGGGATCATACGGCTCGCTGCCGTCCAGCGTGTAGTAGATGGTGACATCCGCGGTCTCCGTGGCGAGTGTCACGCGGAATGGCCTGTCGTAGAGACCCGGATTATGACTGAATTGGACGTCGGCAACAAAGCCTTCGTACGCCTCGATATTCGCTGCTCCGGGCGTGGGCTGACCGAAGAAACGCAGGTTCTCGCTGGCATCGGGATCGCGGCCGTAGGAGATATCCGTCACCTGCTCGCCAAAGATGATGCTGTCCATCAACGTCGTGCCGTCGGTGTCGAACAAGCCGATTTCCTCGCCGCCGGCACTGAGCCTGAAATTCGCATGCAGCCCGGCGCCGGTCGTGTCGCCATCGGCCCATATCAGCAGATAGCCCCCTGCCGGGACGGTCGTCGAGGCGGAATCCGTCTCGGGAATCCGCCATTTGGTCGGAACGGACAAATCGTCCGTCAGGTACATGCCGCCCATATCCGTCGCGTGGGTACCGTAGTTGTGAATCTCGATCCAGTCGTCGTATTGGCCCTGCGGGTCCTCAATGAAGGTGGTGTTCGATGCCATGAACTCGTTAATGACCAGCAAGACCTGTGGCGGGCGCCGCTGCCCGACCGGTTGGGCCGGAACTTGCCCAGAGCAGAGGGTCTCTGTAGAACCGATCAGACATGCGGCAAAGAACAAAGTGAATGCCAAGCCTCTTATTTGTCTGAACATTTCCTGCCCACTGCCTCCTCAGATTTCGTGTCGCTGGATAACATCTTGCCTTGCGGTCTCATAAAGAGGAGAATCGTCTAGATGGACCCATTACATTATACCATAAATGGAGTCATTCCTACAAGGTTGCTCTCAGATGCCTCGGAATTCGCTGCCGGTCGCATCAGGCGCTGGCACGCGTCCTTGCTTCTGGCGGCATAAGCCGGTATTATCAACGGACCAGTTGTACGGTCGTGATCTATCGCACGTGACCCTTGGGAGCGCAGATTGAAGGAGCCGCAAAGTGAAAGCATTCCGTTCGCCCCATAATCCTGTCATCACGCCGAAGGATGTGAAGCCGTCCAGGGACGACTTCGAGGTGATCGGCGTCTTCAACGCCGGCGTCGCTCGTCTTGAAGGCGATGTGATATTGCTCCTGCGCGTCGCGGAAAGGCCGATCAATGAGAATCCGGATGTCGCGTTGGCGGCCGTCTATGATGTCGCCGAAAAACAGATCGTCATCAAGGAATTCTCAAAGAGTGATCCGGCGATTGATTTTTCCGATCCGCGGCTTATCGTAACACCGGCCGGGACTTACCTGACATCCATTTCGCATCTGAGGTTGGCGCGCAGTCAAGACCGCACCTGCTTCGAGATTGACGATGCCCCTGCCATCGGCCCGGCGACCGACTATGAGACCTTCGGGCTCGAAGACCCCAGGATCAGCCTCATTGACGGCACCTACTACATCAACTACGTCGCGGTCTCTCCTCTTGGCGTGACGACCTGCCTCATATCAACGAGAGATTTTAATTCGTTCCAGCGTCACGGCGTCATTTTCTATCCAGAGAACAAGGATGTCGTGTTGTTTCCCGAGCGAATCGCGGGCAGGTTCTACGCCCTGCACCGGCCGGTCTCGTCTCTTTTCGAGAGGCAGGATATCTGGCTCGCAGAGTCACCCGATCTGGCTGCCTGGGGAAACCATCGCCATCTGTTCGGACCTCAGGCCGGCTGCTGGGATGAGGCCAAGGTCGGCGCCGGAGCCGTGCCGGTCAGGACCGAGCAAGGCTGGCTGGAAGTCTATCACGGAGTAGACCAAAGCAATCGTTATTGCCTCGGGGCGGTGCTGCTCGACGGTGCCGAGCCGTGGCAAATCCGGGCCAGATCGCCAGAACCGATCTTCGAGCCTGAAACGGACTACGAGTGCAGCGGTTTCTTCGGCAACGTCGTCTTTAGCTGCGGGCTGCTCTGCGAAGACGGCGCGCTTAGGATTTACTACGGCGCCGCCGACACCAGCATCTGTTACGCCGAACTGTCTTTGGAAGAGACTCTCCGAAGCCTCAATCCGTAGCGGCCGGCATAGCCCAATCTCACACCGTTTCCGGGATGCCCCAGGGTTCTCTGTAGTTGGCCTTCAGGTATTTGTTGGCCTCGGCGTCGTTGACGAACCTTTCGTTGTCGCCGTCGAACGCCAGCTTGCGGTTTCCGAGACGATACGAGATGTTGGCCAGGTGACACAGGGTCATCGAATAGTGAGCTTCTTCGACATCCGCCTTCGGCTTCTTTCGCGTGCGGATACAGTCTATGAAGTCTTCAAAATGAAGGTCGATGATGCTGCCAAACTTGACCGTCGCCGGTTCCGAGACGACGGCCTTACTTTCGCGGACGCTGGCGTCTCCCTCGAAAACCTGCCATCCGCCGCCATGCCGGCCGAAGCACATGAAGCCCTTGCTCCCGCAGATCTCAACCTTCGTCGCAGAGAAAGGCCAATCGGGAAACTTGGTCTTGTCCTGCAAGTGGACGATTCGGTGCATGTACGGCGACCAGAGAGAGGCCTCGAAGAGCATCGTGAGCTTACCAAACTCCAGCGTCGCGAATTGCGTGTCCGGTTGCTCCCGGCCATCGTCGAAGTGGTAAACGCCGCCGGCATTACACGCAGTATCGGGATATTTTTTATCGACGAGGTATCGCGTCAGGTCGATCTGATGAATCATATCGGCCATGATGTAGCCTACGTAAAAATCCCACAGCCGCCAGAACCACCGGCCGGGACGGTAGGGCAGCATGGGCGACGGGCCGCACCATAAGTCGTAATTGATGCTCTCCGGCACCGGTTGGACATCGGCAACATGAATAGGCGGGGAATTCTGCATCAGGAAGACGCGGGCCAGATAAACGTCACCGAGTTTGCCGCTGCGGATGTAGTCGGCCGCCTTTTGGGTGTACGGCGCGCTGCGGCTCTGCATACCCACTTGGACCACCCGGCGGTACTTGCGGGCCGCCTCGACCATCTTTCGGCCGTCCCAAATGCTCAGCGAGAGCGGCTTTTCCACAAAAACGTCTTTTCCCGCCTGACAGGCCATGATCGTCCCCAGCGCATGCCAGCGGTCGGACGTCGCGATGATGATCGCATCGACCTCCGGGTCGTCCAGCATCTTTCTGAAATCCTGCACGAACTTGGGCCGGTACTCGTGGCCTTCCATCACGATCTCCGCCGCCGGGCCGTAGCTCCGGCTGTCGGCGTCACAGATATATTTGATCCTGACGTCAGAGCGCTTCACGAGGCTCGTCAAGAGCGCCCGGCCCCGACCGCCGACCCCCATGATCCCCAGGATGACCTTGTTCTGCGCCGCCGAGGTTGTGCTCCCGGACAAGATCGTGAAGGTCGTAGCGGCGCCTATCGAATTTCGTAAAAATCCTCTTCGATTCATCGATTCCATTTTTTATTCTCCTGTCAGACGATCTATTTCAGGTTACGCTCAATTTGGATTAGGTCTAATCGTCAGTTTTACAGCGGCATGATCGACGGGCCGCGTCAGATGGATGCCCAGCCGGGTGGGATCTTTGCGAACGCTGAGATCTTCCTTGATGGTCTCCGGCTGAATCTCGAACTCGGCGCCAGTCACCGCGATGTCCACACGAAGCGACTGATTCTCGTCACGGACGATCAATGCTGATCCGGAAAGCTTCTTCCACGTATCGAAAGTGATCAGAGCTGTGTCGAAACTGCTGGGTTGGGAGAAGGCGACCTCGTCCGTGACGGTCAATGAGCCAGCCCCAGTTCGCGAATAGACGAACGTGCGCTCGAGCTTCTTAAGCTCCGGAACATCGTAGGCCGATGCGATATCCAGGACCAGTGTATCAGTGTCGTCAGTAAAGTTGTGACGAATCACCCGGCCGCGGGCCTGCCTGCCGGTTCGCTGCAATTTGTCCGCCACACGGGGGACGGGATGGCCAAAGGAATTCAGCACGTTGCTTTCGTAGCGGCGACTACTGAACGTGCGCGCCGTATAGACCTCACCGCCGGGATCAAGCAACAGCGGTTCACCACCCAATACGACGACAAAAGAGCCGACGTCATTGTGGTTGTGATGCTCGTTATTGTGGCCCCCCTTGAGCGCAACGGCGAATCGCGAAGACGAGCTCGGAGCCGGCCGACAGATCAATATCCCGGCCTCATCGAACCAGGACCGGATGCCGGGGCCTTTTGAGTCGCTTCGAGCGGGCGCCGCTCTGCTCGCGGCGTTGGGGAAGCTATACATCATGCTCTGGTAGAGAGAACCGCTCGGAGAGACGGCGTCGAATTGCTCCCAGCGGCGCCAGCCTAAACCAAGGCGCCGGCTGATGTAGTACATCAGCCGGGCGCTGGGCCTGGCGCGGATCGAGCAGTCAGCGAAGGCGGGATAGACATCGTTGATAATCTCGATCTTCAAGCCGAACGTAGCGGCCTGTTTTGCCTTGGCCTCTTGCAGCAGGTCTACCTTGCCGCCCGTCGCTTGATGGATCGCTTCACACAGCATGGCATAATAGCCGAAGCCGTAGTTCCAGTAGCCGAGGCCCTCGGAGCAATAGCCGTCGTCGGTGAATCCTGCGAGGAAATTCTTCGAGTAGTTTTCCGCCGCCGCGACGAAGAAGGCTCGGTCTTCGCGCAAATCGATCACCGCCAGTGCCGCGCCGGTGACATTGGCAAGGCACACGGCGTTCCAGTTGTTCGTCCCCGTCATCCACCAGTTCTTCTCGCGCTTGCCCTGCACCATGTCCCGATAAGGCTCAAAGATGCGTCGATCGAGGTTGTTGCGAATGAGGCGGCGAGTTTCAGGATCGATTCGGTCGGCCAGCAGGTAATCCGCCGTCGCCAGCGACCAGCCCAGCGCCGAAGAGCCGAGGTCGATATCAACGGTTTTGCCGTGAAAATTGGTCAGACTCCTGTCGTGAGCCGGCATGACCCAGGTCCGTTCGGAGCAGATCGCTCGAACAATTTCTCCGAACGCCGGCATAAAACGCCCCTTATTCTCCAGACATTCGGCCAACGTCAGCGTCTGGATTCGTCCTCGGCGCCGCCCGGCCACCCTCTGCCAGCGCGTTCGGTTGCCGGTCCGGCTGAAGTCCAGGTAAAGCTCGTCGGACTGCTCGGGAATCGGCGTATTCAGTAGCCTTTCGGCGTCAGAGGGCGCTCGCTTGAACGAATCCTTCCCGGCAAGCTCTGCCCAGACGCGCCGGTTGCTAATAGGCACGCCAAACCCAGCGGGCTTATCGGCAAGTAACGCAGCGATTTGCTTGACTCGATTCTCGTCAATGCGCTCCTCCCCCGCTGAGGCGACATTCTGAAAAGACATCACATAACCGCCGATGAGCAAGATAGTCATCACAGTAAAAAGCGTCGGGTGGTCTGAAGTTCGTTTTGCCATAGCAACTCCTTTCCGTTTCCCCCAATTCGATTCTGTTGACCACTCAGGCATGTTACCAGAGTAGGGACCGCAACGCAAGGTCAGAGGTCCTTGGATACATCTCACACTGGCGACCGTCGCAGCGCTGATTGGTGCGCTCCGGCAGTAGATTTTCACGGCTCAGACCCATCGCTGGTCTAATTTCTGCTTGCAATTTATCGTAACGGGGGTGATATTGACTCGCATCTGCGTTTTTGCCATATAAGCGGTAATAGAGTGAAGCCCATCTTGATATGAGTGCTATGAATTGAAAGGAAAACACTATGAAAAGCAAAGCGATTATCTCTATCCTTATTGTATTGGGAATTAACTCGATCTTATCCGCGGTAGAGGCCCCGAAGCCTCGCAGCCGGAGCGAAGTCGAAGCCGTTCTTGCCAAGGCGCCGAAAGCGCCGCCGGCGCGAAAGTTACAGGAACTGAATGTTGTCCTCGTCGCCATCAAAAAAGACCACGGGGAAAATGAGCACGACTATCCTCTCTGGCAAAAGCGATGGGCCGTTCTGCTCGGCGGCAAGAAAGCCGGGAAGGCCAAACAGGTCAATCTCTATGGCCCACCGCCGAAGGGCAAGCGTTCACGAGGATCGGCCGGAGCGCCGAAAGTGAACGTCTCAATGGCCAACGGATGGCCGAGCAAGGAACAATTCAAAACAGCCGATCTGGTCGTGGCTTTCTGTTATGTGCAGTATGACGAAGAGAAACTTGAGCAACTCGAGGACTTCCTCCGTCGCGGCGGAGGCTATGTCATTGTGCACCCGGCGGTGATCATCCCCAAAGGCCAGGATATCGTGGAGGAGGCGGCAAAGGTCATGGGATTGGCATGGGAGTACGATTACACGCGCTGGCGTCACGGGGAAATGGATTTGAGGATTACCGCGCCGGACCATCCTATTTGCCTGGGACTGCCCGAAACGATTCACGTGCTGGACGAGGCGTATTGGCCTTTGAAGGGAGACCGCAGCAAGGTTACGATATTGGCGACGTCCGAGGAGACGATCAGCAAGGATTCCGAGCAAACCCGGCCGGAGCCGATGTTCTATGCCTATGAGTACGGTAAGGGGCGCGTTTTCAGTTGTATACTTGGGCACTACACCTGGACGTTCGATGATCCGTATGTCCGGATTCTGTTGCTCCGCGGCATGGCCTGGGCAGCTCACGAGTCGCCCTACCGCTTCGACCGGTTAGTGCTGCGAGGCATCGAGTTGTCCGAAGAGTAGATCACCAATCATGAAAGGAGATATCATGGAACGTGTGGAAAGATGGACAGCGAAATTCAATGTCTGCGCGCTTTGTATTGTGTTGGCTGTTGCCGTATCAGCGAGCGATCTGTGTGCGGAAACAGAAGAGTTTGATGGTTTGACAATGAATCTGGGGAGTCTGCCCCGCTTGTCGGCCGCCCAGACGCGCTCCATCAGCCCGGAGAACTTCACCGGTGAGAAGGGTAAGGGTGGCATGGCCACCGAAGGCACGGGAGCGAAGGCGGCCCGCGAACTGGGCCAGGGCTGGAAGGTCTCTCCGTCGGTCCGGATAGTACCCGGCCAGACCTTTATCATGGCCGACGTCCAGGGCGCCGGGGCGATCCAGCATATCTGGATGACGCCGACGGGGAACAACCGCCTCAACATTCTGCGGATGTACTGGGACGGCGAAGAGAATCCGTCCGTGGAATGCCCGGCGGGCGATTTCTTTGCATGCGGCTGCGGGGAGTATACCCCGGTGAACTCGTTAGCCGTTTGCGTGAATCCCGGCAGCGGATTCAACTGCTATTGGATGATGCCGTTTCGCAAGAGTTTCAAGATTACGATGACCAACATGGCCGAGAGGTCGATGGTCCTGTACTACCAGATCGACTACACGTTGACCGCCGTTCCAAAGGATATGGCGTACTTCCACGCGCAGTTCCGCCGGGTCAATCCGCTCCCCGATAAGACGGACTACACCATTATCGAAGGCGTGCGAGGACGGGGCCACTACATCGGGACATATATGACGTGGGGCTCGAACAGCCCGGGCTGGTGGGGCGAAGGCGAGATCAAGTTCTTCATGGACGGCGACGAGAAATTTCCAACGATCTGCGGCACTGGGACGGAGGATTACTTCTGCGGCTCGTACGGTTTCCACAAGCCGGGGACGCGCGAGTACCAGGAATTCAACACGGCGTACGCGGGCATGCCTCAGGTGATCCAGTCGGAAACGCAGCCGCGTTTCAGTCTGTACCGTTGGCACATCATGGACCCGGTCCGGTTTGAGAAGGACCTGCGAGTGACGATACAGGCGCTGGGATGGAAGCGCACCGGCGGCCTCTATCTACCGTTACAGGATGACCTTTCGTCGGTAGCCTTTTGGTATCAAACCGAGCCGCACGCGCCCTTCCCGAAGCTGCCCGACAAGGAGGCGCTGCTCATCAAATAGCCCGGCTCAGCGCTTGTTCCGTCAAGAGAGTGTCCTATATTCTCTTGAAAACAGCGGAATGGGTGCGATTCATCGCACCCTGCCAGACGACATACGCCGGAGCACCTTGAAAAATAGCTCCCAGGAGCTGTTTGGGGGGGGCGAATTTGCAGTTCTGATGACGGCTTTCGGTGGTTTTGCCTGTCTGATTGTATTAGTTATACTTTAACTGGCACATAGAAGTCATACGATACTTGTTGCGCCAAATGGGCATGTTTTTGGGGGGGAAATAAAATGAAGCCCAGAGGAAAGACCGCGTGCCGCAACCGCCGGGCCAGCGCCCTGATCATCTCTATGGTATTCGTACTCATATTCTCGGCTCTGGCCGCCAGCATGGCCGCTATGTCGGACGCGAATGTCCAACTGGCCTCGAATCACCACAACATAAACGCTGCCTTAGGGGCAGCTCAATCCGGTCAGGAGGTGATGCGATATTGTTGTAGCCGTGTGCTGATTTCAAGCTCGACACCGGAATCCGAGTATCTTCCAGCGCTAATCACTGCCGTGCAGACTAATCTGAGCGACGACGGTATCTCGAATATCGTGATGCAAAATGACGGCTCAATCTCGACAGTCGCGCTGGACTCCACAAGAAACCAGGATTTCGAGGGGCAATTCCAGATTGATTCCAGCGAACCCAATGTTCTACAGTGCGGTGTGACGGGCCACAGCAATACGATATCCCGCACCATCACCGTGGAGTACAGCATCCAGCCCTATGAATTTCCGATTTTCAACTATGGCTTGGCCACCAAGGGGCCTCTGAATTTTCCCGGCAATCCCACCGTGACCGCCGTCAACGAGGCCTGGGAGGCAGATATGTTTGTGGAAAGCTCGAGTGATCCCACCGCCGTCCTGGTTGGCGGCAATACGAACTTCGATGGCGAGGTTAATGTGGGCAACGCAACGGCCAATGTTGACTTTGCCGGTGATGTGCAAATCGCCGGCGATCACGGCGAAACCGC
>SMTZ1_10009240_pt1 | contig 14907 bp, 9 predicted proteins | sample DeeMarSWOR136_30_FD_25667 | JGI IMG/M metagenome (IMG submission 25667)
CCATAAATTACATGGCGATGGATGATACAATCTATAAAATTGAGTAGAAATTGACTTCTGCTATTAATATCGTCTTCATTTTTATATCCTAAATTTTTTAATACTTTTGAAATTAAAGAGATAAGTTTTAACTCACTTTTTATATATTCAAATTCTTCAAATAACTCTTTATTAGTAAGCATGGCAATCTCAATCGCTATAAGCATCTCTATATTGTTTCGATGTTGCTGAATGTATTTTGTCAGTAAATCTTGTAGAAAATTAGCTAAATTTTCAGGAGTTAGAGCTTCTATTACATTCTCATCCAAAAACTCTATATACTCTCTCCTTAACAATTCTTTTACAATATCTGGTTTCCCCTTTTGAAAATGATGATAAAGAGTACCTATACTTACTCCTGTTTCTTTAGCAATATGATTTGTACTAATATTATTGTATCCTTTTTCTTGGATCATTCGAATTGTAGTATTGATTATTTCTTGTTTTGCATTTCTACTGCTCATATTTTTATCCCTTTTTTTTCTTATTGCTATAAAAATATGAGATGCAAAGAACTATTTAAATTTTTCGAGCAAAGCTCGATAAATTTATAAATGAAAATTAATATATATTATTCGAGCAAAGCTCGAGAAAAGAATTAAACAAAATGAGGTAGAAACAAATTATTGCAGAAAAATCATATCCAATTTTAAAAAGGAAAGTGTTAGTTGAACGAATTTTTCTTGGAAGACCAGCTAATTATGCAATAATAGCTGTAAGATTAAATGGGTCATTTTCTACATCTCAGTTCATAGAAGTTTTATCAAAATTAAGAAAAAAACATCCATTACTAGGGACGAGAGTTATATTTGATCTTAATAATTATGCTTGGTTAACAAATGAGGGAGTTCCTGAAATCCCAGTCGTAGAAATGAAACTTACAAAAGAAGATCAATGGATCGATATAGTTAAAAAAGAACATAAGCATATTTTCCATTTGAAGCAAGGACCTTTGATACGGTTCACTTTACTTAAGGATACGAATTCTATTGATTTAATTGTTAATTGTCATCATTCTATATGTGATGGACTGTCCTTAGCTTATTTAATTCGAGACATTTTGGTCCATTTAACAAATCCTAATGAAGAAATCGAACCTATTTTAAATGCAGCACCATTAAATAAGAAAAGTATTCCATTTAAAGCCAAACGTAGTATATTGATGGCATTACTCATTAAAACCATTAATAGATTTTGGAAGAAAAATGAAATTCGATTTTCACAAAATGATTACCAAAACCTTACTAAAGTGTTTTGGGATAAAAATTCTTGCGAAATTATAGCCTGGCAGTTAAATGGATCTCAAACTTCAAAGTTAATTAAAGGTTGTAAAGAAGAAGGGGTAACTGTGAATACTGCTTTAGTTACCGCCTTTCTTACAGCACAAACCAAGATTCTGAACTATAATTCCACTAATCATATGCGAGTTCACATGCCAATTAATATACGAAACCGATTAAGAGATCCAGTTGGTGAAACATTTGGATTTTATGCTCAAGCTTTAATTTTAAATTTGGATTTTACTTTAAATAAATTATTCTGGGAATTAAGTCGATATTTTAATAACATAATTACTACTGAGACAAAGAAGGAAAATACTATATTTAATTTATTTAAAGTTGCGAAATTAGATCCTTCCCTTCTCGACTCGACCTATTATCATAAGTATGGGATATTTAATAATAAATGGTCTGCTCGTCTACTTAAAGGAATGGGGGCTCACAATTTTATTGCAGATCTTTCAATAACGAATATTGGTAAGTTAAATTTTCCAGCAAATTACGGGAATCTCTCTATAGAAGCTCTATATGGCCCATCAGTTTATTCTGATCTATTAAATTTTATTGTTGGGGTGGCAACTATAGGAGATAAAATGAATCTTATAATTACATTTGATGATAAAATTATTTCAGAGGATAATGTCTTGAAGATAAAAAAGTGTTTTATGGATCTTTTAGGAAAATTGTGTAATTGGTGAATTAACTTTAATCAAGAAATAATAAAATGCAAATAAAAAGCTACTTCTAATAACATTAGAATTGTCCGTCAATTAATTCTTGGGATTACATAAATAATACTCTTTCTAAATCTTTTTTACCAAATATTTTCCCTTATAAATTTGCTATTAAAATCGTTTAAATATTTAAAATTCTGTTATTTGTAAAAAAAAGGAACAAATTCTTTTAATTCAACAGAAATTTTAATATGAACAATACTTTTAATAACTTTGCTTGAATTATACTTAAATAAATAGATTTATCCAAAATTTATAGTATCTTAATTGTTATCTCTTTGACAGAGCAAAATGACGAAGATAGAACATTGGATCCCCATCTTAAAGACAAAAAGGTATTTCCGGTTAAATCTAGTGAAAAATTAAGTCGAGATGAAGTTGTAAGTAATTTAACTGGAAGAACTCTGATGGTTTATTTTGTTCTATTGAATAAGAAATCAATTGGAGTCCGTGAATTACAAAGACATTTAGATCTATCTAGTCCTAGTGTCGCTAAGTATCATTTAGATAAACTGGCAAATTTACATCTTGTTGAAAACAAGAAAGGTATATATTATCTTAACAGAAAAACTGATTTGCCAGTATTAACTTCTTGGGTATTGATTGGGAGAACTTTACTCCCTAAAGTCATTTTCGCTGCAATTTTCTTTACAACTCTTTTTATCGGTTATCTTCTTTTTATTTATACTTATTGGAATAAAGATAGCATGGTTGTTATTATGTTTGGAATAATAATTATAATTTATTTGTGGTTTGATGTAATTCTGCAATTCAAACGTAAGCCAATATAGTTTAATTCCTCTCATTCACACAATCTATAGATACTATTCCCTAATGTTATCGACTGTTCTAAACTTTAGTATAATAAATTTAAATGTACTAATGCAATTTAATAACTGATTTTTTTAGCCTTTTTTGGTAATTAAGAATGAATAGAAAAAATAAAGCAGGACTTTTTTTAATTATAATTAGTATTCAATACCTCTTTGTAGGACTTAATGTAGTATATGCCTCTGATCCAAAAAAACTTAATAGCGAACAATTGATAAATAACTGCAAATCGCATTCGTCACCTTATTATTTTCCCACCAACCAATCAACTCCTTTAATGACAGAAGATTATGGGACAGAACTTTCGAATGGTTCTCTCAATCCTGCATTATATGAACGTGGGAATGATTATGTTCTAACAATAAATTTAGATAAATATGTTCTTACAATAGGAGAAACATTAACGATCCACTTAGCATTATCTTATAATTTAAAACCTATTAGTGGAGAATTAATAACACTTTCAATATATAGTGATTTTTATCGAGATTTCAGTTGGTATAGCCCATATTATCATGAACCTATGGAACCATTTTATACAAAAGTTTTAACTACAGATAATGATGGTCAAGCTTCTTTATCTTTCTCTTCCACTACCGAAACAGGAATTTATACTGTATATGCATATAATGAAAAATGTAAGGCGTATAAAGAATTCTCGGTAGGAAATGTTGGAATTTTTTATAAAGGACCTTTATATTTCAATCCAGGCCATGAATATACTGCTGCCGTTCATATTGTGGACACAAGGGATTTCAGTGGTATCTCTCATAGCATTTTTAACTATTCAATTTCATATTATAGATACTCTTTATCAGATTGGTTCATAATAACGAATGAACAAGTTCAAACTGATGACTGGGGCTATGCAATTTTAAATACTCAAATTCCCTCAGAAATCGATGATTATTCGACATTGAAGCTAACTTTATGGACATCTGATGGTAAGGCTAAATATGAAACATTCTTGTATAAATCATGGGATTATTATTATTATGCGTTATGGGGTGGTGAAAAAGAAACAAATCAAGAAGAAAAACAATATGTTGTAACAACAGATAAAACCATTTATACCCCTGGAGAAACCATTCATCTTAGAGTATTGGTATTAGAATATTCTTTTATGAATGAAACTAAACGTGCTTTGAAAAATTCTCTAATACCCCTGACTATTTATAATCCAGATGATCTCGCAATATTCTGGACGTCTCTAACCACCGATAAACATGGAATCATAACTTATAATTTACCTTTAGATGAAGATTGTGAATTAGGATACTATGGATTCGAATTTGGCAATTCTAATGATAAATATAGATATAATGTGAAGGTTGATTTTTATGAAAAGCCTGCTTTTAGAGTAGAAATAGACACAAGAGGAAAAGAATATTATCCTTTAACAGAAAGCGATTTTAAAGGATATGTGTATGTTTCATATTATTTTGGTCAACCTGTGGTGGGAGCTTCTGTAGAATTATCAATCTTTAATTATATGGGAGAACATAAAAAAACTATTGAAGGTTATACCAATGGGGAGGGTCGATTTTGTTTCTCAATAAATTTACTCTCCATAAATAAATTGGAATATTCTTTTAGCACAGAAGCCAAAGTTGTGGATACATATGGGCGAAGTGCTTCAATTAAAAAAATATTTACTCGGATAAGAGATATATTTGCATATGGTTATTTATCTAATTGGGCACCTCATCCAGAAGAAAGTTTAGAATATTATTATTATGTATATCAATATGTCATGACCGAACGGGATTACTGGTATTGGAATTATAACCCTCTCAAAGAAGTGTCAGTGAAAATAGAGATTTATGGTATTAAAAATTACCCCCTCTATAGATCACTAATTGAAGATGAAAAGCGACTAGCAACTTATCAAGGAACAACTAATATTTTTGGAGCTGGTAAATTAGAATTCAATTTACCAGTGGATCAAATTATACTTTATGATCTCTTCGAAATTCGATTAAAAGTCCAGCTTGAAGATAGACGAACAACCACTTCATCCTACTATTATCGGTATAAAAAATACAGTTTGAATATCAATATATTAGACTCAAAATTAGATCAAGGTCAGACTCTCGAATTCGAAGTTTCGTATAAAGATGTTTTAACCAATACACCCTATAAAGGAGAAGGTATAATTCAGATTTATGATTCATGTTATCAGTTAATAGGTCAAGTTGAAGAAAAGATAGATGGAAGCAAAACCTATCAATTATCAATCCCTAAATTTTATCCCGATGGCATCTATTACATTTATACTTCTGTTTATTCTCGTTCAAATGATTATTATGGAGGATTCAGTTACCATTCAGCTCACGAAGCTTTTACGGTTGGAAATTATCAATCAATATCCTTTACTACTAATTTTCCTGATACTGGAAGATATGCTGATGAAATTATTGTTCATCAAGATGATATAATTGAAATTAATGGGAATTCGAATATATCAACCAACTTACCTCATTACCTCGAGATTTATAAGAGAGGTTTGCTTCATTCGATTAAGTTAGATATTATTGATGAAAACTTCTTATACAATCTCTCAGTCATAGCAGATTATGCTCCAGAATTTACTATTATTGTTTATACTATTTCTGATACAGGAGAACTTTATGAACACGTGCTTCTTATTCATGTGGAATCCTCTTATAGTTTTGAGCTTTCCACAGATAAAGAACTTTATGAACCTGGAGATTCAGTAATATTAACAATAACACCTTCAGAAAATACTACATCGATTTTTTCTGTGTCTTTTATTGATAGTGCTTTACTTGATGTAGAGCCAGAAGATGATTCGGAATTAGCTTATTTTACAATGAATACTTATTCAACATATATTAATTCAGGAAGCTCATGGGGTTCTGGATTTGATGCTAGACATTATTGGTGGTTTTGGGGTGGGACACATACAGGAGGGATTTACTTTTGGGAATATCTACCAGGTACTAGGGGGGATACTTACTCTAATTTTGAAGCTTATGATTATAGCGATATTACTATGCCATCTTTTGAAGATCTCCTTATAGAATTTGAGACTGATATACGAATAAACATCTCAGAATCAGCAAATTGGAAACCGAAAATGATTATTACAAAACCTACAAACATTACCTTTTCATTACCAGATAATATTGGTGAATGGACAATTAGAGTAGTAGGGAATTCTATCTCTGAATATCCCAACAATATTGTATCAGGTGGTTCTGTTGAAACAGTTCAAATCAAAACCTTCTTACCATTTTTTATAGAATTCGAGCTTCCTCGACCTATTAGGCAAGATGATATTTTAAGTGTAAAAGGATATATTTACAATTATATTGGAACTGATGTGACCGCTTATGTTGCCATTGATGCTCCTCATTTAGTTATTTTAAATAATGATGTCCAAGAATTAACAATTCCTGATGGATTCGTTTCTGAGGTTGAGTTTTCAGTATATTGTAAAGAACCTTATTATCAAAATATTACATTATTAGCAGCTACAGAAACTTTTGGAATACAGTATTCTGATGCTAAACAATTAACTACCTATATTACACCGAATGGTATGGAGCTCATCAATAGAACTATCGGATATTTAAATGCTACTGATAGTCCTCTACTTTTCGATTATATTTTAGATCCATTGGCTATTTATCATAAAGAATCACTTGCATTATATACCGATCTCATGGATATTTCTATAGATAGTTGGCAAACATTGATTGGTTATCCATATGGGTGTACTGAACAAACAATATCAAAACTTCTGCCTACAGCTCTTATTTATAACTATTTATATCAAACTGGACAACTAATCCCAAGTATAGAAGAAGATATTGTTTTAATGGTCTTAGAAGGACTTTCTCGAATTTATAATTTTCAACATAATAATGGAGGGTGGGGATGGTGGGAGGATGACAATTCTAAAATCATAATGACAGCAATAGTTGTTTCAGCATTGAACCAGATTGAAGAATCGGGATTTAAAGTTAATCCCAAGGTGATTAGAAAAGGAATTGAATATTTAATAACATATCAACATTCTGATGGATCATGGGATTTTCAAGATTATTCATCAAATACTTTAGAAGCTACTGCTTATGTTCTTAAAGCTCTCCTCAATTATAATAATATTACATCTGAAATTAATGCCAGTATCAATAATGCGATTAATAAATTCACATCTTTATGGCAAACAGGAGAAATGAACAGTCCATATGCGGCATCTCTTTTTTATCTTGCAACTGTAGGCACTGCTCATCAAAATGACATATTAAATAATGAATTGATCCAATATATTAAGGATACTAAAAAGATGGAAGAAAATGATATATTTTGGAAGGCTAATCAAGCTAATAAGTGGTACTGGCAAAATTTAGGTAATGAAATAGAAATAACTTCATATGCTACATGGGCTTTAGCGATTGATGATTATATTAATAACTATGCTATAATCCAAAAAGCAATTCATTATTTATTGAATCAACGTAATTGTTGGGGTTGGAGAACAACTGCAGATACAGCAGCAGCAATAACTGCACTAACTGCAATTAAGGTTATTATATCCTCATTAGGATTCATAGATTTTAATGGTACGATTTCTATAAGTGTTAATCACTCCCATCCACCTCAATTCTTTGTTAATTTTACAGAAGACAATAATTATCCTAGTGAAATTCTATTAAATCTAGCTCAATTTATCAATGTAGGTGTTAATACAATCAACATTACTTTGGATGGTTCTGGACAAATCTGCTATATTTTTGAGAGTGTTCAAATTCTAAGATCAAATCCTAAGATCGAGATTCCAAATACACTTGAAGTTTCTAAGAATGAACAATTTGAATTACCAATAAAATTCTTAGATATCGATGATAGAATGCCGATAATAGATACAGCGATAATTATAACTCATATCCCTCAAGAATTGCATGATCCAGATGTGGATTATACTACTATATTTCCAATCTTAATTAATGGAAGTGAACTATCGTTTTCCTTTATAGCTCCGAATGAAACAGGCGAATTTATTATAGAAGAGATCTCAATCTCAGGATTTATTCAACTTAAAAATACATTGGATAATTCATCAGACTATCAACTATTTCAGCGAACTATTGGTCCGATTGTCATCAAAGTAATGGATCAAATGTTCATATCTACGCTTAAGTATCCAAAATTTGAATCCTATGAGTTACCTCAAGGGCTTCACAGTTCTGCATCCGATTCTAATGAAATATTATCTCTTATAAAAGTGGTTTCTAAACAAGACTTTTTATTTCCGGGAGATATCGTTACAATAACGATATCTATTTCAAATGAGGGTGAACAAAAGCAGTTTTATGTTGTTGAAGATGAAATTCCAACAGGAACAATCTTTATACCCAGTTCAGTTGAAATTTCAAGTAATAGTACTAGCTTAGAAACTACTGTTGAAATCACTTCAACAGGAATCCATTTTTTCTTTCCCATGTTATCCTCTGGATCTACTGAGATTACCTATCAACTCCAAGTAGATTCTATAAAAAATTCTTATTCTGGACAATGTATACTCTGGGGTATGTATGATAATATAAATATCGTTAGCCAATCCATTATTTTAGAAAATATCCCTCTTAAATATTATTCTAATAACTCTATTTATCAAGATCTAGTGAAACCTTCTTTCTCAGAAGTCAGTATTAAGCAAAAGGATAATAGTCCAAGGGTTGAATTAAATATTAAACTTACTGCATCAGATAACAATGAAATTTATAAAATTCGGGCTATTTATTCACAAACCTCAGGATGGAGGGCTCAAACATTCTATACAATACAAAATCAAGAAGAGTTTTCCTTCTCTTTAACTGAATTTAAAAATATTGATTCACATGTAAATATTTTCCTGGAAATCTATGATATTTATGGAAATGTCGTTACAACTAGTATGAGAACTGTAAGAGTTACTGAAATGATACCCTATTTAATAATTGCAGGAATTGTAGGTTTTTCAATAGGACTTGCTAGTTTAATCGCATTCCTTTCGAAAAAATTTGAAGATAAAAGAAAAAATGTTCAGAAGGATTTAACTGACAAAGAAAAGCAACTTTCTTTTTTAAATCCATCTGAAGAAACAAATAATGATACATAATGGATTGAATTTATGGGAAAAAAATTAAGTTCACTGTAAGCTTTAAGAGCTGATTTCATTATTATTTGCTAGAATGTAAATTTGTGTGAATTTTTCAATTAAAATATATCTTTCTTTTTTTTGTTTAAATTATTAAAATCATATTTAATAATGATAATGTAATTAAATTTCTATAATCATATTTTTATAGAAACTAAATCTTTGGAGGAAGAAAGTAATGATAGAGGAAATCGAAAAAATTCCTGACTCTTTTAAAATGAGAGATAATTTAGAATTTAAGTATTATATAGCTGGAACTTGGAAAAAATCATCTTCAGGAAACACAATTTCCATAAAAAATCCTTATGACGATAAGGTAGTAGGAACAGTGCAAGCGTGTTCCATTGATGAAGCTAATCAGATTATAAATATTGCTAAAGAAAATATAGAATGTTGGAATGAAATAACACAGAAAGAAAGAGCAGATATATTAAAAAAAGCATCTGCTTTGATGAAGGATTGGGCTAATCATATAGGATATATTATAATGAAGGAAATTGGTAAACCATTAAAAAGTGCAATATCAGAAATAACTCGAACTGCCGAATTATTCGAAGCTACAGCTGAAGCTGGATTACAACAAGAAGGAGAAACAATTTATGGAGATGCATTTAAAGGTTTTGGTAAAGATAAGATATCAATGACATATAAGGCTCCTTTAGGTGTTATTCTATGTATTGGCCCATTTAATTATCCATTTAACCTTACAGGATCTAAAATTGCACCCGCATTAATGGCAGGAAATACTGTTGTAGTTAAACCACCATCTCAGGGAAAAAAGCTGGAGTACCACCGGGCGTCGTGAATATAATTACTGGGAGAGGAACTGAAATAGGTGATTATTTAGTACAACACCCCTTTGTTAATATGGTAAGTTTCACTGGATCTTCTGAAACAGGAAAGCATATAGCAAGTGTTGCAGGAATGAAACCATTATTGCTAGAATTAGGCGGAAAAGACGCCGCTATAGTATTAAATGATGCTAATCTAGAGCTAACTGCTGATGCAATTGTATCAGGAGCTTTTTCATATAGCGGACAAAGATGTACTGCTGTAAAAAGAGTACTCCCTATGCCTGGAATTGCTGATAAATTAATAGAATTAGTAAAAACAAAGACTTTGAAGTTAACAATAGGTGATCCTGAAAAAAGTGCTACTATAGGCCCCCTTATCAATTTAAAACAATGTGAATATGTTCAAGGACTTATTGACGATGCTTTAGAGAAAGGGAGCATCTTAATATGTGGAAATAAAAGAGAAAATAATATTATGTGGCCAACATTATTGGATAATGTCACTCCTGAAATGAGAATAGCTTGGGAAGAACCTTTTGGACCTGTATTACCATTTATAAGAGTAAAGAGCGCTGAAGAAGCTATTGAAATATCAAATAAATCTGAATATGGCCTTCAAGGTATGATTTTCACAGAAAATCTTGACTTAGCATTCAATATTGCACAAGAATTACAAGTGGGAACGGTTCAAATAAATGGAAAAAGTGAAAGAGGTCCAGATCATTTTCCATTTTTAGGAACTAAATCTTCTGGTTTAGGAACACAGGGAATAAAATATTCGATTGAAGCAATGAGCAGACCAAAAGTTATTGCCATTAACTTATCTGAAAAAGGAAAGTTAGTAAAAGAATGTAAATATAATTGAGAGATTTTACTTAAAATACTTTAAAATAGTATTTTGAATCTCTTCTGCGGCAATCTTTGGATCTTTCGCACGTGTAATTCCCCCCCCTACAATTATGATATCCAAAGGATAAGCTAATATTTTTGGAATATCAGTGTCTCTAATCCCTCCAGCTATAGCTAATTTTGGATGATCTCGTATCCGTGCAATTGTTTCTAACTCTAATAACGGAGCTCGTCGTGATACTTGATCTAATCCACTATGTACTAAGGCATAATGTATTTTTACATCTTTATAATGAATATCCATGAGACCTGCTAATGTTATGGGCGGTGATCGTGACATTATAAGGTCGATCATTATTTCTACATTAAAATCATATGCCGCTCTTAAGGCTTCTTTTATCGTATTATCATATGCATCCGATAAAACTGTGATAATATCTGCTTTCGCTTTAGCTGCCAGTTTCACCTCAAGGTATCCTGCATCTGCAATTTTTAAATCTGCACACACTAACTTATCAGGATGTGCTTTTTTTAATGCTTGAACAGCCTTCATTCCCTCAGATGTTATTAAAGGAGTTCCGGCTTCTAAAATATCTACAAAAGGAGCTGCTTCTTGTGCTACTGCTAGAGCATCATCTAATGTTTCAAAATCCAATGCCAATTGTAATCTTGGAATTTGCCGTTCTTTTATACCTTTTTGTGGCAGACTCATTACTCCTTGTAATTTTTATACTGCTATTTAATTTTGTATATATAATTTTATTAATTTTACTCGTTCTTATTTTTGAACATACCAATATTTGAATATTGGATATATAAGAATAAAAAAAATAATTTAAAAGTTTAAGAAAATTTTCTTTAATGTTGTAATCCATTTAATCAAATATAACTTAAAATGGTTAAAAATTGTAAAATGGCTGTAAAGGTACAAAAAGATTATTATCTTAAACGAAAATCAAAATTGATGAAAGATTTTTCAAAAGAACTTAAGGTAGCAAAAAGTATACTAAATAGAAAGTTTAATGAAGCTAAAATCAATGAAATCTGTAATAAAATGCAAAAAGAATATGAGAAAATAATTCCTGAAATACCATATATAGGCGGAACTAAAAATCCCTTTTCCAGTCTCCTTGTAGGTGGTATGTCTAGTCTCGCAATGTTTCGAGTTTTAGAAAAAGAAGGACTTTCACTTCGAGATATCGGAGAATTTTATTATGAATTCCGTGATATACAAAATACAATTAGAAAAAAGAATTTGGAAAAAATTGGAAAAGATCCTGCTCAATATCCATTTGAAACAGCTTATGTTGATTTCTCAAAAAAACTGTGTGAAACATCTAAATTAAGGAAATATCCGGATGATTGGGTTGGAGATTATATAGAAGGTGATGGGAAAACTTTTGAGTGGGGTTTTAATTTTCACGAATGCGGAATTCATAAGGTATCTAAGAGATTAGATGCTGAGAGATTTGTTCCATTTTTCTGTTTAAGTGACTTCTCTGAAGCAAATATCTTAGGATTTGGATTCTCCCGTGCTCAAACCTTAGGATTCGGAGCTTCAATGTGTGATCATCGATATGTAAAAAACTATAAGACTTCTAAAGGATGGCCACCTGATGATCTTCCAGAATTTAATAAAAATATTCTTCCATAAATATCATATAATACTAACTGATGAATCTAAATTAAAAAGTAATTAGGCTCTAAAATGACTGAAAAGGTTCGAAAAGATTATTATGTTAAAAGAAAATCACTTTTGATGAAAGAATTTTCTAAATTTATCGAAAGCACAAGGGATATCCTAAAAAGAAAGTTCGATGATGCTAAAATCAATGAAATGCATGATCAGATGAAGATTGAATATGAGAAATTAATTCCTAAAATACCTTATATCGGTGGAAATAAGAATTATCGTAATGCTATCATAGTTGGATGTATATCTAGTCTCTCAATATTCCGAATCCTCGAAAAAGAAGGATTTACGCTTCGAGATATCGGGGGTTTTTATTATGAGCTTAGTGATATAAATAATATTATCAGAAAAAATGGTATGGAAAAAACTGGTAAAGATCCTGCTCTTTATCCTTTCGAATTAGACTACATTGCGTTTACAAAAAAAAGATTTGAAACATCAAAGCAAACAAATTATCCAGATGATTGGGTTGGAGATTTTGTAGAAGGTGATGGGAAAACTTTTGAGTGGGGCTTAAATATTTATGAATGTGGAATACAGAAAGTACTTAAGAGATTAGAAGGTGAAAAGTATGTACATATCTTCTGTTTAGCTGACTACTCTGAAGCAAATATTTTAGGATTTGGATTCTCTCGTACTCAAACCTTAGGATTCGGAGCTTCTATGTGCGATCACAGATATGTAAAAAATTACAAGACTCCCAAAGGATGGCCACCCGATGAGCTACCAGAATTTGATAAAAATTTTTTCCCATGAATTAAGAGTAAGTGATATTTAAAGAGTGAAATGAAAGAAGAGATAATTATAGAGTAAAATTAAAGCTTTTTTAATCTAATCTAAAAATATACTTTTTGAATAAAATTTTGAAATATTATTGATTTCAAGATTAATATTCTTTCTAACTTATTGAATGTCGAATAAAATAAATTCTTAAATACAAAAAAAAATATTTATTTCTTAATATTGTAATCCTTTTAGAAATTATCAAGGAGAATGACAAAATTTGAGGTTAATAATTCTTAGCCATTTTAATATCATTAAGGGGCCTATAGTTATTTTGAAAATTCCAGAAGAATTTGCATTTAACGACCTTAAAATTATTCCTAAACATCTAAATTTATATGAACAGGGTTTCTTTATTTATGACTACGAAACGTTTCAAACAGCTAATTTAAAATTTACTCTACCAAGTAAAATGGAGAGGATTGAAAATGAAGAGCTTATGATTTCTGTGGTAATTATCAATGAAAAAATATCTCCAAAAATTTTCCAATCGAATTTAAAAAAATTGGAAGAAGAAATTAAAAATATTAAAAATATACATAGTGGTCTTTATAATCCTTCTGAGGAGGGAGCTAATAAATTTCTTGAAATAACAGAAATCTTACTTAAAAATTATCAAGCTATAAATGATATAGATGGGATAAAATTAAATATTGATTTAAGTTACGACGTTCCATGGGGGACGCATATCTGTTATTTCTACCAAAAAAAAGATGATCTTATGGATATATTGGTACCCTATATCAAAACAGGGTTAGAAGCTAATCAGTTTTGTGTCTGGGTTACTTCAGAAGATCTTAATGAGGAAGAGGCTAAAAATAAATTAAAATCAGAAATAAAAGATTTTAATAGATTCTTGGAAAAAGGACAAATAGAAATCTTTCCTTATACAGAATGGTACCTTAAAGATGGAGAATTCAATTTCCAAACAGTTCTCGATGGATGGGTTCAAAAATATAATTATGGAATATCTCATGGTTTTGATGGAATTAGAGTAACAGGTAATACTGTATGGGTTGAAAAAAAGGATTGGAAAGATTTTTCTGATTATGAAGAGGAAATAAACAACGTTGTAGGGAACTATCGGATGATTGTTTTATGTACATATTCTGCTGAAAAATGTGGTATCAATGAGATTTTAGGAGTTATGCAAACCCATCAAGTAGCCACAATTAGAAAAGAAGGAAAATGGGAGATTCTTCAGAGACATGATCCCTCATTTTTTAATTAAATTTATTCATTAATTTTTTATTTCAAGACGCTATAGAAACATGAAAAAAAGGCTTTCAAGGATAATTAAGTATGAATTTGGATTATTTAATCTAATATTTATCTTTTAAGATGAATTTTTAAAAATTTAAATAATTCAATTATAAATCAAATAACAATAAATCAAGTTATCAATTTATTTTTAATAATTAATAGTAAATTATCATGGCAAGGCAGAAGGTAATTTTACCTGCTTCTAATAGGATATTTACCACCGATTGTATGAAATCTAGGTTCCCCTAAATTACTCAAAATTCTGTATAATATAATTTAAAATTAATTAAATATCTACGTATTTTTTATAGTTTGAAGCGAGTACACATTAAGTATTGGAGGGGCTGGGCATCATTGCTATATTCGTGGTAAGCTACGATTATAATCTCATCATCTAACTGAGCCACACTAGGATATCCGATATGCCAATATTGCCCCATGATAAGCATATCTTGAAGGGTACGGGAACCCT
>SMTZ1_10003953_pt1 | contig 14906 bp, 9 predicted proteins | sample DeeMarSWOR136_30_FD_25667 | JGI IMG/M metagenome (IMG submission 25667)
ATTGTTGTTGATTATTTTAATTTCTTCTCTTGAATAGGCATCTCTGTTGATAACTATATAGAGAAATGAAATAGCTATGCTAAAAATCAATAAATATATTATCCCGTTTAGCATTATAGGTCTCCCCTTTAATGCTGCCCCTGTACTTCCAACAAATATCAAAATAATTATAGAAAAAAATAAAAGTATAATATAGAGTACCTTAAAAATATCAAATTTCTCAAAATTTACACCTTTTTCGTAAAAAGCAATAAAAATGACACTTAATAGAAACCCTATCATCGTAAAAATAATTGATGTAGTCTTTAACGTTAGAAAGAAAAAAATAATATTGAGAATTATTCCAAAAAAACCCAAACAGAGATAATATAAGATATTTTTTATGTTAAAAAATCTCCTATTTTTATGAAATAGATTTTTAAATAAAAATTTAATTGATATAACTTCATTGTGAGCTATTTTATTATTAATTACTACGAATAAAACAGCTAGAATCAATAAAATAAATCCAGAAGTAAGAAATCTTAAAAAAATTACCATTATAATAGATACTTCTAAAAATAAATCTTCTACAATAACTGGAATAAAACTCCACAGTAAATTTGCTAAAATTATATTAATAATTAGTTTGTTTTGCATAGTTTCTGGTTATCTTTGAACTTCTTTTATAAGTATATATATGAATTGTTTATTATAATTAGAGGCTAACAAAAGAATGTAAGGCAGATCCAATCCCTAAAGCATTGGATATAACTGCTGAGAAAAATATTTGTATAATAATAAAAGAGCTTAGTACAGCTGCAGCAAAATTATGAGTGTGCTCATATATTAATGTGTTCTGAATAATAACAAATAAAAACATAAAATAAGTAAATAAAACTGATGGAAAAAAAGACCATGTCGAAGTTAATAACATAAGAGTGATTTGGATAATTACAGCAATTATAATAATAACTTTTCGTTTAGATCTTTCATTAAGAAATGATAAGTTAGGGTAAATTGCTTTCCTATAAAGAAGTTCCATTGAAAATAGGATAGGTAGCGCAATAGCAGTTAATACATAGTTAATGTAATTCGAAGGCCACATGAATGCAAACGGATAAGAAAAGGAAAATGCTAAATAAATTACAATAAAATAAAAAGAACATGCCATAGAATAAATGAAAACTCTAAAAAATCTTTTATTTTGAAACTGAATATTTTTTAAATTCAACTTAAATTCTATCCTGATTTGTTGGTTCTTATGTAAATAAAATAATATAAATCCAAATGAGACTGACATTGCGATACTAATAAGCATAATTACGATTATCATAATAAAGGCTGCATCTAAAAACACAGATGGGGGTAATGCTGCTGATGGATATGAAATTAAAAAGATTATCATAAGAATAATGAAATATATAGTAAAAAAGAGTGAATAAAATAAATGTTTTAATTGAAGTTTAGATATAATAAACTCTTTAATATTAGATTTATCCTCTCTTCTCATAAGATTCCTATATCGTAGTATTAAGGTGACTACCAAATAAATAAGTGTAATAATAAGAGAAGCAAAAAAAATACCTTGAAGACCAAAAAAATATTCAAATAATACCCAATTTAATATGAATGCTCCAGCGTAAAGACTAATCTTAATAAGTTTTATACTCTGTTTAATTTTTTCAAACATTTCCTTTTTTTTTGCCTTTGCTGGTTTTATCTCTTCCTCTTCTAAAGTAAAATATTTTGAGGAATAGGATGTTAAAGATAGTACTATTACAATTAATATCGCTAGAGTTAGAAGTAGAAATATATAATCAATTATAAACGTTATATGAATCGGACCATTAATTGTTTCAGAGTTAAAAAAATGATCCTCAAACCAATTTATTGATTCAATAATTACTCTACTTGAAAGCAATTGGTGACCTCCCCCTAATAAAACATCTGTTACTGGAATTACTGTACAATTTGTTAATAATTGAGCTTCTAGTGCATTTTCAGTAAAATCTAAAACTTCATCATTCACATGCATGATAATTAAAAGATTCTTAGAATTTGTTTCATTTAATAAATTAACGGGAATATATTCAATAAAGTCTGGATTTGTTATTCCTAAAAGTGCTGGATCAAAATCTACTAATGGAGCCCATGCCACTGTTACTTTAAATCGATCATCTAACGCCTGATTCATTAAAACAACCATCCCTCCAAGCGAATGACCGATTAAGCCAATCTGAGACGTATTCACATTAGAATAAAAAGGCAATGTCTCCAATTTGTCCAACAATCTAGAACAGTCTTGGGCTATTGCTGGAATATTTTCTATTGGCACCATATTGGTAATGCTACCAGTACTCTCTCCATGTCCTTGATAATCTAATGCTGCCAAATAAAAACCTCGCTTAGTGAGTTCGATAGGAATTCTGAGATCAAAATCTCTCTGACTTCCAATACCGTGGCAATAAATAATCAAAGGCCTATTTTCCTGAAAGGTAAGTGGTTTTGATGGATAATATAAATTTGCATATAAAGTTGCTCCAGCTGATTGAAATTGAACACGTTCATACCTTGAATAGCTTATTGATTTATTTAAAAATAAAAATGTAAGAGAAAATGCTAGACATAGAATTAGAATACTTATTTTTCTAAGAAATTTAAGATCTTTTTTTTCCATTCTTACTTTATTCTTACTTTTATACTATTTAATATTTAGAATATTTCGAAAAATAATAATAACTTTAAAAGGTTTGACTTTTAACCTGAGATAGTGAAATCTTTGAATGCAATCGCAGGAACTTTTCCAAATGGTGTTAATTTGGTTTCATTCCCTAAAAATAGAATTTGGTTAAATGCTTTATACATATTACCTGCCACAGATAATGGTTCTAAAGGTTCCTTTATTTCCCCGTTCTCTATTTTATGACAATTCGGAGCTACAATCGAGAAATCTCCAGAAATTGGATCAGAAGTATGCAAACCTAATAAAATATCTTCCACTAATATCCCTTTATTTATATCAGAGGCTAGTTCATCAATTTTTCTCTTTCCTGGAACAACAGAAATTGAATTAGATGTAATTTTTGGTAGAGATTCATAAGATTGAGTACCACTCCTTTTTGCATTGCCAGTGTTTTTAGTCGAATAAATATTAGAATAGTATTGGTCAAAAATAAAATTCTTCAAAACTCCTTTATCTATTATTAGAGTTGTTTTACGGGGAAACCCCTCATCATCAATACCAACCATATTTGGATCTCCAGACATTTGACCATCATCGTATATTGTTAAAGTAGGTACTCCAACATTTTCACCAATTTTTTCAGCAAATATACTTCTTCCCTCAATAACACTTTGACCATTTACACTGTTACTTAACCCTGCGTGCATAAATTCACTAGCGGCTAAACTATTAAAGATTACATTCATCTGGCTTGTTTTTTCTAAAGCTTTTGAATTTAATAGTTCAACAGCTTTTTTAGCAGCATATTCCCCTAATCCTTCAAATTTAGGGGCACCTCTCCCTACTAAGAATCCAACTCCAGTCTTAGTTTTTAAATTTTCAGACGCTAAAATATAAGCTTCAATAGTTCCAAAAGTTGTTCTACTCGTTTTTGCCAATCCTTCTGTATTTCCAACTGCAAATGCACTATACCCTACGGATATCATACCATCGATTGATGAAATGCGTGAATCATAATCTTTAGCTTCTTTAGAAATTAAATTAACACCATTAACAATTTCTTCACTGCTAATTTCAAGTACAGATGTATCAATAATTCCATTTTTACTTATTTCTGATGTTTGTACAAAATTACTCCAACGATTATCTTCATCAATGAGAGTCTTGGAGATACTCAAAGCTGCCTTTATCGCAAAATCTACAGCAGAATCAGTAATTCCTGAAGCAGAAGCAAATCCAATCTTTCTACCTGTCAAACAACGGCAGCCTACCCCTATATTTCCTCCTTGAGTAGCATCAATCATCCCACCTCTTAGTTTAACATTTAGCGAGCGTGAATTGGTAGCATATAATTCAAGAGCATCAATACCCAAAGATTTACTGAATTTTAAACCTCGTTCAATACGAGCTAGGAGATCAGATTCCCAGTCATCGAAATCTAAAGTCACTGTTATTGCTCACCCCCAAAACGAACATTATCAATTATCAGCTTTGGTCCCCCAATACCACAAGGTAATGGGGCCTGTCCATCTTTACCGCAACCCCCAAAAAATGAACTGAATATTTCTAGATCTTTAGTTGCACCTCTTATATTCTTTAATAAATCTAGAATATTCCCTGATAATGCCACATCTTTTAAAGGATATTGTTTCTCGCCATTTTCAACCCAGTAACCTTTGAGGGCTTGAAAAATAAATGAACCGTCAAATTCCGCACTCCCTCCTAAACTCTTAATAGCATAAATACCTGTATCTAACTGTTTTAACGCTTCTTCCTCAGTTAAATCTCCTGGTGTAAAATAAGTATTTTTCATTCTTGGTATGGGAGCAAAGGTAAAATTGACAGCCCTAGCATTGCCTGTAGGTTCTGCTTTTAATATTTTTGCCGTTGCTCGTGAATGTAAAAACTCCTTCAATATTCCTTTTTCAATGAGAACAGAGCGTTTCGTTTTAACTCCTTGATCATCATATGGTAGCCATAGTCCCTTCAATGTATAATCTGTAGGGAGAACACCCTCGTCTATGATAGTAACATATTCAGAACCTAAAGTTTCTCCTAATTTATTGTGAAGTGGACTTCCTTTTGAAACGATAAAATCTCCCTCAGTTAAATGACCAAAAGTTTCATGGGCTAAAACACCAGCTAGAAAATTCTCACAAAGTACTGAAAACTTTCCTGCAGGTGCTGCTTTTGCCGTCATTTTTTCTTTAGCCATCAAAGCGGCATTCTTTCCAATTTCTTCAGGTGTAGAATCTTCATTTTTAAAGTATTCCAATCCATTTGAACCATTTTTAGCTTCATACCCAGTAGCTAAATCTCCCTGTTGATTTTTACTTGTTACAATACACATTAATTCAAGAAGGAGTGGATTCCATTGAATTTCTGTTCCTTCAGAATTTGTAAATTTTTTCTCTCCTGATAGTTCGCCATACATTATTTTTAATGAAGTTATGTTTTCACCATTTTCTCTAGCAGAAATTTCTCCTCTCTTCAATAAGTCCATTTTTTCATCTAAATCACTCAACCAAGCTGGTTCTTTTATGTTAAGTTTAAGATTCAACTCAGTTATGGGTTGTAAAGGCTCAATTTCTAATTTGATGTCAATAGCGCGGGAACTTGCTTTTGCAATCTCCAATGCATTATTAGCCGTCTGTTCTAATATTTTTGATGATAAATCAGCTGAAAATGCATACCCTAACGCTCCTTTATAATATACGTTAAAACCAACTCCAGCTCTTTTAAGTGTCTTACATTCTTCAATTCTCTCATTTTCTTTAATGATTGTCCTAGTTAAGAGCTCATCATAACGTGCATCGACAAAATCAGCTCCTTTCGATTCGATTTTTGAGATGATTGTCTGTAATTTATCAAACATTTTACCACCTATTTTAATTAGATTTCTAAGTTTCTAATGTTTTTTAATTCTATCTATTTGATTTTATTATAAATGTTTTTCTTAAAATCCCATTCTCTTCCCAAATTTATAAAGAGAATATCTAAATTTTTAATGAATCTGTCTATATAATTAAGTAGAATAGTATATAAAGAAAGAAAAGTGAAATTATATGCCAACTTCAAAAGAATTTATTGAAATGGATAATAAATATGCTGCTCATAACTATCATCCTATTCCAGTTGTAATTTCTAGAGCTGAAGGAGTTTGGGTTTATGATCCAGAAGGGAAAAAGTATTTGGATTGTTTATCAGCATACTCAAGTCAAAATGCAGGTCATTGTCATCCTGAAATTGTAGCTACTCTAAAAGAACAAGCAAGTATAGTAACACTAACTTCTCGTGCGTTTCATAATAATATGATGGGACCTTTCTTAAAAATGTTAGCTGAAGTAGTTGGGCCTCATATCAATGATCCGACAAATTCTGGCATAATGTCTCTTCCTATGAATACTGGAACAGAAGCAGTATCGACCGGTTTAAAAGTGGCGCGAGCATGGGGGTATATCAAGAAAAAAATTCCCAAAAATGAAGCTAAAATAATTGTTTGCCGAGATAACTTCCATGGGCGAACGATAACGATTGTAGGTTTTAGTTCTGATATTTCAGCATCACGGTATTATGGCAATTTTGGACCTTTTACACCTGGTTTTATAATCATTCCTTATGGAAATGCTAAAGAACTAGAAAATACAATAGTTGAAATTGGCCCAGAAAAGGTTGCTGCTTTTTTAGTTGAACCTATCCAAGGAGAAGCAGGAGTAAAAGTTCCTCCAAAGGGATATTTAAAAAAGGTTAGAGAGATTTGTACAAAATATAATGTTTTAATGATTTTAGACGAAATACAAACTGGGTTTGGCAGAACTGGAGCATTTTTTGCTTGTGATCATGAAGAAGTAAAACCAGATATGTTATTATTAGGTAAAGCACTTGGAGGAGGCGTTTATCCAGTGTCAGCGTGTGTTTCAACAAAAGAAATTATGGGTCCAGATGTAATTAAACCTGGAACTCATGGAAGTACTTTTGGTGGAAATCCTTTAGCTGCTGCTATTGGTATGAAATCAATAGATATCCACTTACGTGAGAATCTTGCTGAGCGAGCGAAAGAAATGGGAGCATATTTCATCAAAAGATTAAAGGAAGTTGCTGAAAAAAGAACAAAAATTCCGATTAAAGAAATTAGAGGAAAAGGGTTGTTAATTGCTGTTGAATTTGCAGAAGATGCTAGACAAATTGTTGAAGAACTCAAAGATAATGGAATTTTAGCAAAAGATACCCATTCTACAACGATTCGATTTGCCCCACCTCTAGTTATTACCAAGGACGATATTGATTGGGCAATTGGAATTATTGAAAAAGTGTTTGTGAAACAATAAAATTAGATATCTAAAATTATTTGAGTACCAGCTTTTCCTTCTAATGCTTCTTTAATTTTTTCAATAGAAGTAATTATTGCTTTTTTTCCTCCTGATTCCAAAAAATTTATAACTGCTTGAATTTTAGGGCCCATACTTCCAGCAGGAAATTGTTCTTCTTTTATGTATTTTTTTGCATCAGATACAGAGAGAGTTTCTAAGTCTTTTTGATCTAGAGTTCCATAATTTAGTGCAACTTTTTCAACATCAGTAGCAATCAGCAATATATCTGCTTCTATTTGTTGAGCCAGTTTAGAACTAGCAAGATCTTTATCTATTACAGCTTCAACGCCGTATAACTTTTTTTCTTCCTTTATTACAGGGATCCCCCCACCACCACAAGCTATCACAATCCAACTTCCCAATTCCATTAGTTTCTTAATTTCACGCCATTGATAGATTTTTATTGGCTTAGGAGAGGGCACAACTCGCCTCCAACCTTTAGCAGTTTTAACCTGACCGGGTTTTGTACGAACAGGATACGCTGGGCCAATTGGTTTTGTAGGGTTTTTAAAAGCAGGGTCTTCTGGGTCTACTTTAACATAGGTTAGAATTGTTAGAAAAAGTTTTTCTTCATCAAGCTCTATTTTCATGAGCTCTTCATCTAATGTACTCTCAATCATAAAGCCGATTTGCCCTTGAGTCTCTGCTACTAAGATCTGTAGTGGTCTTTTTGTTACAAATTCAGTTGCTTCTTGTTGTAATAAAAGATTTCCTACCTGAGGACCATTACCATGTGTTATAACAATGTTATACTCTTTTGCTAATTCTGCAATTTGACTAATTGGTACTCTAAGATTCCTAAATTGTTCTTCTGTTGTGCCTTCTTCACCAAATTTTATTAAAGCATTTCCACCTAGAGCAACAATTAGAGTCTTCATAGAAAACCAATCATTTATTTAATAGAAAAATAAGATTATCTTGCTTTTTATTTAAAATTTTTTTCAGGCACCAAGGTTATTTTTAAAAATAAGATTAAAAGATCCTATTCACATTTTTTTTTTCTCTTTCAATCTTTTTGTGAAAATTAAATCTGATAAAATCTAGAATTTATCCCTTAAAAAAAGCATAATAGCTTTTTGAATATGAAGTCTATTTTCAGCTTGATCAAAAATTATTGACTGAGGACCATCAATAACGTCTGCTGTTTGTTCATATTCCCTCATCGCAGGTAAGCAATTCATAAATACCGCATCTGGATTTGCAGCATCCAGAATTGTTGAGGTAACCTGATAAGGCATAAAAGCTGTTTTCCGTTCTTCTTCTTGATCCTGTGGTATTCCATAACTCATCCAACTATCTGTATAAACCACATCTGCATCTTGAGCAGCTTCCATAGCATCATTAACTACCTTTACATTAGCACCAGTGTTTTTAGATATGTCTGAAACCTCATCTAAAACTAATTGTTCAGGTGAATAATTTAGAGTCTTGGGACAGGCAACATCCATTCTCCAACCAAACATAGCACACATTCTCATTAAATCATAGGTAACATTATTATGGCCATCTCCAAAATAGGAGAGCTTCATATCCTTTAGACTGTTCTTTTTCTCTTTAATTGTTTGAAAATCTCCTATAACTTGGCAAGGGTGTGCGAAGTCATCAAGCATATTTATCACTGGAACATCGGAATATTTAGCAAGATCCCAAATATCTTGGCGTTTAAAAACACGAGCAGCAATTATATTTACAAATCGAGATGCTACTTTTGCTGTATCAGAAATATTTTCCTTTTTGCCTAAGGGAGAATCTTTTATCGAATAAAAAATGGCATGCCCTCCTAATTGTTGCATTCCAGTTTCAAATGAAATGCGAGTTCTTAAGGAAGGTTTTTCAAATAACATTAATAACGTTTCTCCTTCTAATGTGGAAGCAAATTTTTTAGGAGTTTTCTTGAGTTCAATTGCTTTATTAATAACTTTTTCACATTCTTCCTTTGAAAAATCTGAGACTTTTAATAAATTTCGAACCATTTTAATCAATTTTAAAATTTTGAGTGATAATTAAATACTAAAAAGAAAGATTAGATATAAATTAATTAAGATCAAATGGTATTCTTAATTGAGTATTACGACGTAATACTTTTCCAGGAAATTTTCTTTTTTGTTTGTTATTATCAACAACAATAACTCCATTTACAATAACAAAAGGTATTCCTTCAGGAAATTGATGTGGATCATCAAATGTGGCTTTATCAATTATGGTACCTGGGTTAAAAACAACAATATCTGCCCAAGAATTTTCTTTTATCACTCCACGATCTATTAATCCTAGTCTCATTGCTGGGAAGGAAGTCATTTTTCGAATAGCATCTTCCAGGGTCAATAGTTTTTTTTCTCTCACATATCTCCCCAATATTCTTGGATATGTTCCATAAAACCGGGGATGGTATTTTCCAAGACTCGGTCTATTAGGAATTCCTAATCCATCAGTACCAACCATATGATATCTCCCTGTCATTATTCTCTGGATATCTTCTTCACTCATTGACTCAACAGTGACGGTGGATCCGCCTTCATCATCAATTATAATTGAAAACATTGCTTCCCACTCATCTTTTAATCCTCTAATTTTTGAAATTTCAGTTAAACTTTTACCTTCAAAATCTTTCCATTTTTCTGATACAACTGACGAAATATAAATTCTATCTAACCCATTATTTCCTACGAAATTTTCCCATCCTTTTATTCCTTTTTCTGTATCTTCTTTGATTCTTTCTTGAACGGATTTATCTTTTATACGCTCAAGTAATGCATCGGGACCACCTTCATGAATCCATGGGGGGAGGATTGCTGTAAGAGAAGTGAATCCTCTATTATAGGGGTATTGATCATAAGTTATACTAATACCGCGAGAGTTCGCGTCTTCTATAAGTTTTAATGTATCTCTGCTTTTACCCCAATTGGCTTTACCTGATATTTTGTGGTGTGCTATATGACCACCCCTACACTTTGATTTTTCCACAATTTCAATGACTTCATTTATAGCTTCAATAATAAACTCTCCTTCGTCACGAATATGAGAAAAATAAAGCCCACCATAATGAGCGACAACTTTTGTTAATTCTATAATTTCATCAGTTTTGGCAAAAACTTGAGGAGCGTAAATAAGTCCTGTGCTCATTCCAAAAGCTCCTGCTTCCATTGCTTCTACAACAAGCTCTTCCATTTTTTTAATTTCATCTGGAGTTGGGGGACGATTTTCATATCCTGATCCTCCGGCAATTCTAATATTTTCAAATCCAAAAACAGGAACTATATTAATTGGACATTGGTCATATTCTATTTTCTCAAGATATTCTTTAAATGTATTCCATGTAAAAGTATAGTATTCATAAAGAGGTATTGTTCTTGCATAAAACTTTCGAAACTCTTCTACCCTATCAGGATGAATGGGGGCAAAACTATTTCCACACATTCCTATTACATTGGTTGTTATCCCTTGACGAATGAATGACTCTACTTTATTAAAAATTGGCAAGATAAAATCAGTATGAGAATGCATATCAATGAACCCGGGGCAAATTATCATCCCTGTTGCATCGATTTCTCTATCTGCTTTTTCTTCTATAGTTTTTTTAATTTTTATTATTTTTCCATCTTTGATTCCAATTTCACCGTGATACCATGGATTTCCTGTTCCATCAATAATTCTTCCATTTCTAATTATAATATCATAACTCATTAGAGAATACCTCTTTTTTATATCATTTTAATTCTTCTTCTACACAAAAATCTCGACTGCATGAAAGGGAAATTAAAATTTCTTTATCTTTTGAATTCGTTTTCTCTGTTAAAAGACGGCTTAAAAGTTCTCCTAATCCTGGGCCTAACATAAAACCCTGACCGCACATTCCTACAGCATTAATATATCCTTCAATTTCATTAACTTTTCCAACAATTGGATTCCCATCTGGAGTCATAGGATATACACCACGCCAAGTTCGTCTCACTCTTATGTTTCTTAATCGTGGTAAAAGTTGTACCATTCTTTTTGAAATTTGAGGTAAAAATGAACTTGTTTCTCTACGGTCCAAGCCAGGAATATTAGGTGTTGGAGTTATGCAAAAAACAATTTTTCCTTCTTTATTTTGATAAAAGTAATAATTCTTTGAGTCACCAAATTTTGGATCAGAGCAAGGTCGAATATCTACAACTAAGGGAGATAAAAATCTTTTCACTGGTTCAGTTATTCCAGCTTCATGTGATTCTGGTTCTACATGCGTATCGACACCAACCATAGCACCAATTTCGCTAGCATGTGCTCCAGCAGCATTAATTACTGATCTTGTTTTATATATTCCATTAGTAGTTTTAACACCAACAACCTCATTTTTTTTTCTAATTATATCTATAACTTTTTCTTTAAATCGATACTCTGCACCTAATTTTTTTGATTGTCTAAAAAAGGAATGTAAGGACAATAAAGGTGAGGCATTTCCATCTTGTGGACTATATGTTCCACCTAATAAACCATTGTCATTGACCCCTGGTATTATCTCTTTAATTTTTTCAGCATCTACATAATCAATATTTAACCCATAACTCTTTTGAAGATTTACAGTTTCTTTTAATAAATTTTCGTGTTCATTTGTATAAGCTAAGAAAGTATAACCCCCTTGAACCCACCAGATATCGTCTCCATATTTTCCTTCCCAATTAGAGAAAATTTCAATCGATCTTTGGCATAGCCAAATCTTACTCTTATCGGAATGAGTCGCTCTTATGCCACCAATAGCGTGCTTATTATCTGCTTGAGCAACTGAAGGTAATGAATCGATAACTAATACTTTTAAACCATCATATGCAGTAGCTAAAGCTGTAGGAACGCCAACACTGCCAGCACCAATGATAATTACATCATATTCAACCATCTACAGCTCCTCGTTTTTATTTTTAGTATTAGCAAATATTCCCATTGGAACTTCTATAAATAAGGGGCGTTTTGTACCAGGTGTGATTTCATCAAAAGATATTCCCTCTTCGCGAAATATTTTTTCAATTAAAGAAGTACAGGTTTTACCTCCACAAGCACCCATTCCTACTTTAGTTAATGCTTTTAATTCATTGAAATCTCTAACTCCTGCGCGTATCCACTTTCGAATTTCACCTACGGACACACGTTCACACCTGCATACTATTATGTTATCATCTGTTAATGATTTTTGGTATAACTCTATTTGTTCATTAACTATGGTCTTATAATGCTTAATAGCTACTGCTTGTTTTGCTATTTTAGAAGGTAATTGTATAGTTATTAGTTGAGTCTTAGGAAACTCTTTTAATGTCCGGGCTCTGTGGATTTCATATGTTCCCAATTCCTTTTCATTACTCACAACAATAACTTTTTGCCCCTTTTCTAACTTATCCTCAGTAAGTTCGAATGGAAAAGTAACCAATGGATATCCCTTATCTTTTCGAAAATCAATTAATACGATTGCTAATCCAGGACAGACAGCAACACACTTACCGCACCCTATACAATCTTGATCACCCTTAAAATATGGTAATTGGGTAATTAGATCATCGATCGTCTCAATTTGATGTTGATCACAGACTGTAGTACATGGATTACATGGAATTTCTTGGTTGCAGTAAAATACAGGATAAATCCCTTCTTCTTTGAATTTTATTTCTGTTTCAACAGGTTGCGGAGGTTTTACCTTCATAACATCAGCAAAATCTTCCAAATCATTAACATTTTCTGAAATTTCAAATCCTATTTCCTCAAGAATCTTAAAAGCTTCAATTTTTCCAGTAAAGATAGCAACTGAAGCTTCTGCTATTTCTTGAGCATCCCCAGCCACCCAGACTTTAAATCCAAATTCTTTGGCTTTGTGATAAAATTCATCGACTGGATTTAAACCTATAGCAATTAAAATAGTATCGCAAGTAAAACTTTTCTCGGTTCCTGAAATTAAATTAAATTCCTCATCTAATTGTGCGATAGTTATCGATTCAACTTTTTCTTCACCATTAGCTGAAATTATTGTATGGCTTGTATAAATAGGAACACCTAATCTTCTGAGTTTATCTTCATGAACTTTATAACCACCACACTGAGGCAATACCTCAATTAACCCGACAACCTCTATCCCAGCTTGAATTGCATGATAACCTGCAATTAATCCTACATTACCTCCCCCAACAATGAAGATTTTATCTGCTGCTCTTATTAAATCACGATTGACTAGTGTTTGAAACGCACCAGCACCATATACTCCTGGTAATGTATTTCCCGGAAAAAGTAACATTTTTTCCCTTGCACCAGTAGCTATCAAAAGGAATTTAGGCTTTACTAAAACATATTTATTATTATTTTTTAAAATACCAATGAACCCATCACTAAAAACTGCTAAACAGACACTATTTAACCAGATATCAACATTCGATAAAGCTTGTACTGATTTTTCCAAAATTTTTGCAATATTTATTCCACGTTTACCAGCATATACATCTTCTTCTGAGCCGAAAAATTTATGCGTTTGAAGAACTAATTTCCCTCCAAGTTCAGGTTTATCATCTACTAAAATTACCTTAATATTATTATCTCCTAAGATTTTAGTCGCTGATAATCCTGCGGGACCAGCACCTATCACTAATACTTCGGTGTCTATAATTTTAGAATCTTTAACAACCACAGCATTATCAATAGTCGGTAAACGTGGTAATCCATTACAACTTTCTATTATCATGTTTTCTTTAAGTGGAGTCATACACGCTTTTACGGGAACACCATTCATTATAACATTACATTGAGCACATTGTCCATTAACACAAAATATCCCCTGAGGACTTTTATCTTTTACATGATGCCCAAATATTTTTATTTTATTAAGAAAAAGTGCCGAGGATATAACCATTCCCTCAAATCCATCAAGTATTTTACTGTTAAACCTGAAAGTTATCTTTTTTCTTTCTGGTATTTCTATAATAGGATGTTTTTTAATATCTTGCATATAAAACCTAAGTAAAAATCATTAAGAATAAGTTTATTCATTGATGAGGTTTTATGAATTTTATGACATCTTTATAATCAATTTCCAATTCTTTGATTTTTTCAATTGTTGGGCAACCATTTTGACTCCAACCACGTTCTTTATACACAGCTTCTTGAAGTTTTAGATATTGTTCTTCGCGATATTTTCGAAGAATTTTTATCTTTTCATTTGTAGGCATATTAGATATATCAACACCTAATTCTTGAAGTTGCTCATCATATCTCTTTTGACGACTTTCATATTCTAATACTGTAACTGGTCCCATTGCTCTATAGGGCAAATCAGAATCTCCTTCACGCAATCCCTGGCCTAAACGAATGTTGAAAATTCTTTGGAAGTTATAAACTCTTTCTGACATTATAATAAGATCATCTGGAGTTGAATTTCTCCCAGTAACCGCTGAATAGTATTTAGCATACCATTCAACATGGTCAGGAATTTTTGCTCGAACTAATTGTCCTGTCTTTGGATCTTTAATTGGGTAATCTGCTTGAGATTCTGGTTGAATATCATTCCAAGGAAGCTTGCAAAGCCCGTTAAGACCAAACCAAGTACGCCATAATGGAAACCACCGAAGAGCCATTGCTTTATCTTCAAAACTAGGAATAGAGTTGCGAATCATATCATCAAAAATTAACCAAGCTTCATCATGTTGAGGACCTTTAAGTGCTAATCCATACCCACCTTGTTGGGCTAGAGATTCTTTTGTCATATACTCAGAAAATTCTAAACCTTTATGTTCCATTCCAATATCGTGCAAAAATTGAGGATCTGCACTATAATTCTCTGCAAAAATTTTTTTCATTTCTCTGATTCCTTGACCTACGGTACCTCCAAATCCTTCTCCCTTAGCCATTTGATGAATTAGTTC
>SMTZ1_10009575_pt1 | contig 14904 bp, 14 predicted proteins | sample DeeMarSWOR136_30_FD_25667 | JGI IMG/M metagenome (IMG submission 25667)
TGCGCACCCTGGCTTTCAACTGCTTGGCCAATTCCTTCGCCAGAGCAATGGCGTCACCTTCCACCACCAAATCCAGGTCCAGCGTGGGCATGCCCAGGAGCAAGTCACGCACAAATCCACCCACTACATAGAGAGAATAGCCCTTCTTGTTGGCCGTATCCCGCGCTTGCAGCAGCATGTCGAGCAGAGGCACTGGCAGACTTTGGCGAAGCAGGCGCTGAATCTCGTCGCGACGCGAAGGCCGCGCACCTGCACTCCACAGCTTGATCAAGTCTGTGCGTGTGACAATCCCCAGTACACGGCCCCTCTCTACCACAGGCACCTGTCCGACTCCGTGGTCAGTCATCACCTGCTGCACTGTCGCCACGCTATCTGAGGGAGAAACCGCCACATCACCCGTGTGCATGTACGAACGGACGACTGCCTCTCCCAGGCCATGGTGTAGGGCGCGATCAATCTCTCGTCGCGTCAAGACGCCCACCAGTTGCCCTTTCTCCACAACCGGGAAACCCTCGTGCCCATAGCGCCGCATCACAGCCTCTGCTTCGGATAGCGACATGTCCGGTCGTAGAGTATGCGCGCCAAAAGACATGATCTGCCTGACGGTTATCGGTGGCTTCACGTGTTCTTCCAAGGCCGTGATGAGTTGTTCCTGCACCTGGTCCAGGTCAGCGCCTCGGATCAGTGCGGCTGCAGCCGCACCGTGGCCACCGCCGCCAAAGGAGCGGGCAATCTCCCCAACGTTTACTGCCTTGCTTGAACTGCGGGCGATCAACTGAACCTGATCCTCGTAGGCGAATAGCAGGAAAGACGTATCGGGATCAAAGACATCGTCTAGCTTGTGCGCCAGGACGGACAGTTCCTCCACGTATTCGTCCAGGCGAGCCTTGGCGATCAGAATCGCCTGATCGTGCAAAGAGTGCCATTCGATATTGTCTACCAACTGACCATAGACTGCCTGATAAGGCTCATCCAGGGGATGTCGCAGAAAGTCGTTGACGACATTCAGATTTGCCTCTTGCTCCAACAACCAGGCTGCGCTGCGTAGATCGCGAGCAGTGGTCGTGGTATAGGACAGTGAGCCCGTATCCTCGTAGATACCCAGCAGGAGCAACGTTGCTTCCAATGGAGTGAGCGAGGTGCGAAGCTCACGGAGCTTTTCTACCAGCAGAGAAGTAACTGCACCGACCTCATCAATAGTATAGGAAGTTCCCGGCTTGGGCTCGCCACGCGATGGATGATGGTCGATAATGGTCAGTTTTGTTCTTGTATCCATCCCTTTGATCGAAGGCACGGATTGCGCATCGACAATGATGGCCTCAGTGACACGCCGCCGTGGCACTTCGCCTGGGGATACAAAGGGCAATTGATCGCCATACGTCGCCAGGAAATCCTGTAGTTCGCGGTTCAGCCGCCGTGACAGGACGGGCGTCGCGTCTGGATATAGCTTCGATGCCGCCAGCTGCGCAGCCAGAGCATCAAAGTCCGTGTTGTCATGGGTCAGAATGACTTTCAAAGCGATCCCTCTGTCCAAAGATAACGGGTCATCTCAACCTAATTATGGCACAACAATGCTCGATTGTCAATGTGAGAGTGGACAAGGCGATGTACAGCTTGTGGGAGGATCTGCTTGCCCCGAAACTGAACCCCACCCCAAAGCGCGGGTTGCTTTGACTGGGCTATCAAGTTGGGCTATAATCTACAAGGAGGAAGTCGGCGGTGCATCTCCGAGAGAAGATTGGCTCAGCATGGAAGTGGCTCTATCCAGGCATGGGTGTGAAGCGATGGCTGGTCTTGCTGGCTATAGGTCTCTTGTTCCTGACCCTTGGAGTTAGCTTCTTCTACGTTCAGATCTACCGGGCGGTCGAGTTTCCTGGTGCTGTGTCACCCATGGTGTACACTCTGACACTGCAGTTTCTGCCGCACTGGCTGCGTGGGCTGGTATTAGGAACGGCAGGCATTGCTTGTGTAGCTGTGGCGGTTCTCCGCCTGAGCAAATCATTGGTCTCAGTCTTCTTCGAATCCGATCGGGAGAGCATCGTCGATGTCATTTACCGCCGGCGCATGCGCGAACGGGGACCGAAGATCGTGGCCATTGGGGGCGGCACGGGGCTTTCCACGCTGCTGCGAGGCTTGAAAGAGCGTACTGACAACCTCACAGCCATTGTGACTGTGGCCGACGACGGAGGTAGCTCCGGGCGCTTGCGCAGGGAACTGGGCCTCTTGCCCCCAGGCGACTTTCGCAACTGCATAGCGGCTCTGGCTGAAGCCGAGCCCTTGATGACATTGCTCTTTCAATACCGTTTTGGTGAAGGCCTGGGACTGAACGGCCACAGTTTTGGCAATCTGTTCATTGCGGCCATGGCCGGAATAACCGGTGACTTTGGGCAAGCGATTCGCTCGTCGAGCAAAGTGCTCGCTGTCCGTGGGCGCATCCTGCCCTCTACAATGCAAATGGTTACCCTGTGTGCAGAATTGGCTGAAGATACGGGAAACAGCAGGGTGCAGCATCAGGTGCTAGGAGAATCCCGTATTCCCGAGGCCGGGGCACCGATCGAACGCGTGTTTTTGCAGCCGGACGATGTTGGGGGGTACGGGGAGGCCATGCAGTCTCTGCTCGACGCGAACCTGATTGTGGTGGGCCCTGGCAGCCTTTACACCAGCATCCTGCCCAACCTGCTAGTCAAGGACGTCACTGCCGCCCTCCGCGCTTCTAAAGCCCTTAAGATCTACGTCTGCAATCTGGCCACTCAGGCGGGCGAGACAGACGGTTACAATGCGGCCGACCATGTGCGAGCTATATACGACCACGTGGGTGAGAGCCTTTTCGACTACGTTCTGGTGAACGACAACCTGGAGGTGCAAAAGCCAGCAAATTGGAACGCAGAAATGGTCAAGGCCACAGGAGATGGGCCATACCGCTTCTGGTCCGCAGACCTGGTGGATCCGGAGAAACCGTGGCGGCATGACCCTGCGAAGCTGGCACAGAGTATCATGAGCATCTATGCCAGCTACCAGAGGCAAAGCTAGAATTGGGTACATGAACCCTACCCGTGGACCCTGCTGTGGAGACAGCAGCCCCAATCCGTGTGGAGACATTGGCACAACACTCCACCGTCATCTAGGCGGTGAGACTATCAAAAACGGAGGAACATAAATGACAGTCAGAGTCGGAATCAATGGTTTCGGTCGCATAGGACGGCAATCTTTCAAAGCCATGCTCGATTACTATCCGGAAGAGATCGATGTCGTGGCCGTCAACGATTTGTTCGACGCCAATATGAACGCGCACCTGCTCAAATACGATTCCAACTATGGTGCTTTCCCCGGCACAGTTGAGGTGGTGGGCGACAACCTGCGCGTGAACGGCAAGGAACTGAAAGTCTTTGCGCAGCGAGATCCGGCACAGTTGCCCTGGGGTGACCTGGGGGTGGATATCGTTATCGAGTCAACCGGCGTCTTCCGCGAAAAGGAAAAAGCAATTGCACACATCAACAGCGCCGGGGCCAAGAAGGTCATCATCAGTGCCCCGGCTAAGAATGAAGACATCACCATCGTGCTTGGTGTCAACGAAGAGAAGTACGACCCTGCCAAGCATCACGTGCTCTCGAACGCGTCCTGCACCACCAATTGCATCGCCCCTGCGGCAAAAGTGTTGCACGACAAGTTTGGCGTCGTGCGCGGGCTGATGACGACCATCCACGCCTATACCAATGACCAGCGCGTCCTGGATCTCCCGCATAAGGACTTGAGGCGGACGCGTGCTGCTGCCTTGAACATGATACCCACCACTACCGGGGCAGCCAAGGCAGTTGGCCTGGTCATGCCTGAATTGCAGGGCAAATTCGACGGGCTGGCAATTCGTGTCCCCACCCCGACAGTCTCCATCGTTGACTTTGTCGCCGAATTGGAGACGGAGGCCTCCGTTGAGCAAGTCCATGAGGCCTACGAGGAAGCAGCTGAGGGCAAGCTCAAGGGCATTCTGGGGATCAGCATGGAACCCCTAGTTTCCATAGATTACAAGGGTGATCCCCGCTCATCCATCATTGATGGGCTGTCCACCAGGGCCAGTGGTAAGATGGTCAAAGTGCTTTCGTGGTACGACAATGAGTGGGGCTACGCTTGCCGCTGCGCCGACCTGGTCCACTACATCGGGAAGAAGATGTAAGAACTCGAGTCACACCGTGTCAAAGAGGGGATGGGATGCTATCCCGTTCCCTCTTTGTCTGTAACGTAAACTGCTTAGAGACGCCCAGAGGAGATAACGGAGGACATGCGCCGAGTTGCCATGCTCAGCGTTCACACTTGCCCCATGGCCGCCTTGGGTGGTAAGGAGACCGGAGGCATGAATGTCTACGTACGGGAACTGAGCCGCGAGTTGGGCGCCCAGGACCTGATCGTGGACATTTACACCCGTTCGCAAGACCCATCACGCGAGCGGCTGCGCGAATTGTGGCCTAATGTGCGGGTGATCCATTTGCCGGCCGGCCCGGAAGAGCCATACAACAAGGATCTGGTCTACGACCACTTGCCGCAGTTTGTAGCTGGGCTGCAAGAATTCTCCGCTGGCGAAGGCATCTCATATGACCTGGTGCACAGCCACTACTGGCTGTCCGGCTGGGTAGCCCGTGAGCTCACTCGCGAACATGCGCTGCCTACGATCCATATGTTCCACACGCTCGGACGCATGAAGAACCTTGTAGCGCGTAACGAGCAGGAGAAAGAGGCCACCACGCGCATCCGTGTGGAGGACGAACTCATGCGCGACATGGATCGCATCGTTGCTGCCACCCCGCTGGACAGGGCACAGATGGTGGACCTATACGATGCCGATCCCCACAAAATCGTAGTCATCCCTCTCGGCGTGGACCTCAGCATGTTCAGGCCCATTCCTCGCGAGCAAGCTATGGCGGCAGTTGGCATAGATCTGCCCGAATCATACCGCCTTGTCCTCTTCGTTGGGCGACTCGATCCTGTCAAAGGACTGGATACGCTATTACGCGCCATGTGCAAGTTGACGGACCTGGAGCCTGAACTGTCCAAGCGTCTGTGTCTTGCGGTTATCGGCGGCGACGTTGACGAGAATGGGGGCGACTTGAGCGAGGAACTCGAATGCCTAGACAAGCTGAAGGATGAGGTAGGCATCCAAGACCTGGTCGTCTTTCTCGGCTCTCGAGCCCAGGATACCTTGCCCTACTACTATTCTGCGGCCGAAGTCTGCATAGTGCCTTCTCACTACGAGTCTTTCGGCCTGGTAGCGCTGGAAGCAATGGCCTGCGCCACGCCAGTTATCGCCTCTCGCGTTGGCGGGTTGCAGCATACCGTCGAAGATGGTGTGACGGGCTTCCTGGTGCCCGCCGGAGGGCTGATTCTGTTCGATCGGGACCTGCGCGAACGGCTGGCAACGAACGCCCGTCACAAGGCGCAGGGCTATACCTGGCAATTGGTCGCGGAGCACATCTTGGATCTTTATGAGGAGCTATGGCAGCGAAGGTAGAAGAAGCGCGGTCTGCATCCCCTCACAGCGAACCCAATACGCGCATGGTCATCATGGCTCATCCGGATGATTCCGAGTTCACTGTTGCTGGAACTGTGGCCCGTTGGGTCAAAGAGGGCTCGCGAGTGGTCTACGTTGTCTGTACCGACGGCAGCCGTGGTAGCAATGATGCCCAAATGCCGCCAGAGCGAATGGCACCGATCCGGCAAGCGGAACAGCTTGAGGCAGCTCGTACGCTGGGCGTACAAACTGTTCTTTTTCTGGACTATGAAGATGGTACCCTGCAACCTACCCTGGAACTGCGGCGCGACCTAACGCGCCTTGTCCGTCGCTACAAACCAGAGATCGTGATCTGCCCAGATCCTACGAGGCGCTTTCACCGTGACGTGTACGTAAATCACCCTGACCATCGAGCAGCCGGGGAAGCAGCGCTCTATGCTATCTTCCCCTCTGCCTGCACACGCTTTGTGTTCCGCGAGCTGCTCGAGGAAGGTCTTGAGCCACACAAAGTCTGGGAAATCTACCTGTACGGATCACCGGAGCCCAATTTCTGCGTTGACATTACGGGGACGATCGAACTCAAGATCGTTGCACTCAAAGCACATCGCAGCCAGGTCATGTCAGATTATGCAGATGCAAGGCTCCGGGAATGGAACGCAGAGGTGGGACGGCGGTATGGCGTGCCTTATGGCGAGGAGTTCCGAAGGATCATCCTGAGGTGAAAAAGGGGTAGCAGGTCAAGGCAGCAAAAGGATCACCTGCTGCAGACCCCACTTCAACCATTACACGTCACTTCTTGCTGCTGCGAGAAAGGAATGGCAGTAGCAACAGATTCAAAACCGATGTGATAGCGGCAACGCCGGTTTCGGCAATCACGCCAACCCTGTATCTCAGCTCCTCAAGCGAAATGAAGTGCCCAGAAGCCATATCCAGCATGGGTACAGACTTCGTTTCCCCCACGCCATAACGTACCACCGATGAGGCCCAGTTTAGGCCCGCACCAAAGCTGACCAACAGGATGTTATCCCCATCCTCGATGAGTCCTTGTTCGAAGGCTTCGCATAGGGCGATGGCCACAGAGGCCGAAGATGTATTGGCATAACGGTCCACGTTGACAAAAATCTTCTCCATGGGGAAGCCAAGTTTTCTGCTGATCCACTCGATGAAACGCAGGTTGGACTGTTGCGGTATGACCAGCGCGATATCCTCTTTCGCAAGACCGTTTTTGGCCAGTTCCCTGTACACTGCAGGCCCAACCGTGCGCGTCGCAAATCTGAGGATGCGGCGCCCATTCATCTGAAAGTATCGCAGGCTCTCCTCAAAAGGCTCTTCTGTAGCTGGGTACATGCTCCCCGCAGCGCGATAGATCAGGGATTCGTAGTCGGCTCCTTGGGTGCCCATAGTGAAAGAGAGCACTCCCGTCGGCTGGTCGGTGGACTCTAGGACAACAGCCCCGGCTCCGTCGCCAAAAAGAACGCACGTACGCCGGTCTTTCCAGTTCACGAAGCGTGAAATGATCTCTGCGCCAATCACCAGTACACGTTGGTAAGCCTCGGAGGCGATAAACTGGCTGCCTATGGCCAACCCATACATAAAGCCAGGACACCCCGCCCGCAGGTCGAAAGCAGCAGCCCGAGTGGCTCCCAACTGATGTTGAACCATAGGTGCCGCCCCAGGTAGGTGGTAGTCCGGAGAATAGGTAGCCACGATGATCAGATCAATGTCCGTGGGCCTGAGTTCAGCTACAGAGAGCGCAGCGCGGGCAGCCGCAACGGCCATGGAGACTGTCGTTTCCTCTTCTTCTACCACCCTGCGTTCGCGGATTCCAGTGTGACTAACAATCCACTCATCACTGGTATCCACCATCTTCGCCAGATCATGGTTCGTCACCACTCTTGACGGCAGGTACTTACCCCAACCAACGATTTCTGCGTATTTTGTCAATTCTTCTCCACCTGACTCCAGAATAGGAAAAAACGGGCAGCCAGGTAGCTTCCTCGCTGCCCGTACCTTAATAACGACAAACGCAATGCGCTAGCCCTGCCAGTCAGGCAGGCTCGCGATTCACGACAGCCTGTGTCCGAACCTGGCCAACGTGCTGCGACTGGCCTTGCATGTGCGTTCGAACGAAATATACAATGCCTCCGGCCAGGGCCACGGCAGATCCGATGGCTGCGCCAATGAGCAGTTCTCTGCGAGTAGAAAGTGGCGCAACAAGCAGCTCTTTGCTCCGTCGGTGGCGCGCCACCTCACTCAAATCAAGCCCGAGCTTTCGCTTATAGGCCGGGGATGCAGTCACGGGAGCCAATGCGCCCTTGACTTGTTCAGCCAACTGCAGAAGTGAGCGAAGCTCTTGTCTTTGCTCAGGAGGCACCTGCGGATCCTGCGCATCACCTCCTGCAATGCGGTTCAGTTGATCAGCGTGTGCTGTAAGCACTTCTAACAGGTCCCTGTGTTCCATATTCAACTCGTCTTGTCCTTCTGTAGCTCCCGGCGCAAAGCCAGCAGAGTACGATGATAAAGTGATTTGATGGCCCCTTCCGTACGGCCCATGATTTGCGCGATTTCGGCGTTCTTCAGCCCTTCGCTGAATTTGAGGATCAACAACTGCTGGCGCTCCGCAGGGAGCCTGCGAATCGCTTCAAGCAGCTTTTTTTGCTCCTCCCAAGCTTGTGTCACATCTTCCGGCTTATCGTCACCCTTGCTGTACGCTATTAGTGCGTCTAAGGAGACTACTTGATGCCTTCGGCGATCGCGATACCAGTTGGCTACCGCGTTGTGCGCGATGCGGTACAACCAAGCCGAAAACGGGACTCCTTTGAACACATAATTCTCAAGGTGCGCAAAAGCCTTGAGAAACGTTCGCGCCGTCAAATCCTCTGCATCAGAATGGTTGCCGGTGCGCTGGTAGACGTAGTTATACACCTGATCTACGTACACCTCGTACAGAGCGGCGAAAGCCAAAGGGTCATTCTGCGCACGCTCTACAAGGACACGTTCTTGCTCCCCCTTCATTCTCTCCTGTCCTTGAGGGTGCGTGACGCTGACCGGCAGCCATCTCAATAATAGAAACACCGCCAGCCGCGCACCGTTGCGCTAGTACACACACTCTCGAATGGCAGACAGCCTCGTGGGAATTGAGGGCATTCTAATATGGTGTCTTCTAACTGTCAAACGCGGCAGCCTATCCCCTTCGAGCATCCTGCAGTCATCCGCCGCCTACAGAGGTGGAAAGCCCATCCACGCGCACTGTTTCCCTGTATCCTTTCACAACGTGCAGAGGGACGATGTAGATGGGGTTGTGCATGATTCAATTTGACAGGCACTAAGCAATATGCTATAATTGCTCTGGTTTGTGACATTTTTCACATGAACCGCAACTCCCTACTAGTTCCAGGATGGCGCAATTTGACCCAGGTGATCAGCCAGTGGGGAATCACTACGGAGTGAGCATAGGTGACACTAGCAGAGGTGCTGTCTGTCATCGAAGGGAGAGTCATTTCCGCCGACGTGGATGTCTCACAAGAGGTCTCTATGGCATGTGGAGCCGACTTGATGAGCGACGTCCTGGCCTTCACCCATGCTGGCACCCTCCTTTTGACTGGCCTGACCAACCCGCAAGTCGTTCGCACCGCCGAAATGGCGGGCATCGTCGCTATCGTTTTCGTACGCGGCAAGCTGCCCCCTCCCGAGACCATCACCTTGGCTCAAAAGAAAGGCATTCCGCTTCTCGCCTCGAGGTGTACGATGTATGAAACTTGCGGCCGGCTGTATCAACCGGGCTTCCGAGTTGTGGCCTATTTCGACTGACAGCAGACCGTTGGCCTGAGGACTCTCCTTTATCCTGCGATCAATCGGCCTGAGCTGATCCGTATCGCAGCGGTTCCTGGGTTGGGAGAACGAGTCCAAGATGGTGGCTACAAACCGTCAGGGAGGAAAGGCAGCAGCCAGGCCATCCCTGGAGGTAACCAAACTCCAGGAATTGGTATATGAGTTGAAGATTGAGCAGGTCATGACACAGGATGTCATCACCGTCTCTTCCGACGACTCAATGCGTCAACTGAAGGAGGTGCTACGCCTCAAACGTATCTCTGGTGCCCCAGTGCTGCGCGATGGTGAACTGGTTGGCATCATCAGCATCGAAGACCTGATCAAAGCCCTGGAAGCGGGTGAGATAGATGCTACTGTCGGCGAGAAGATGACCACCGAGATCCAAACGGTGCACACCGACGAGACGATTATTGAAGCGGTCAACAAGTTTGCTCGCTTTGGCTTCGGACGGCTTCCAGTAGTCAACAGGCAGGGCAAACTGGTTGGGATTCTAACCCAGGGCGACGTGGTGCGTGGCCTCCTTCGTCAATTGGAGATGGACTATCACGAAGAGGAGATACACCGATACCGGGCCAGTCATATCTTCGAGGACATTGTATCGGACCAAACCGGTCTGATTTTGCGCTATAAGGTACGGACACAGGATTTCGTGCATTGCGGAGAGGCAGCCATCAAGTTGAAGCGTGCCTTGGAAAGGTTGGGAGCCAAGCCTGCTGTAGTGCGTCGCATCGCCGTGGCCAGCTACGCGGCCGAGACAAATCTAGTTATTCATACCACCAAAGGTGGCGAACTCATTGCAGAGATTCAGCCCGAGAAGATCAGGATTACCGCTGTGGACAGCGGCCCAGGCATTCCCGACATCGACAAGGCAATGCAACCGGGCTACTCTACTGCTCCGGACTGGATCCGTGAGCTAGGCTTTGGCGCAGGAATGGGCTTGAACAACATCCAAGCCTGTGCCGACGAGATGCATCTGGACTCGAAGGTCGGCGTCGGAACCCGTCTGGAAATCACCATCAGTTTGTAGGGGCAATTCCTCAGCAGTCTGGGCGGGGGCGAGACTGCGCATGAATCGCCCGTACTATCAGCGAGAGGTCGTGATGACACTAGGTGAAATCGCAAACAAACTATCTCTGTCCGTGCAGGCGGCAAGCGAGAAGTTGGACACAGAAGTCACGGGTGGCTACGCCTCGGACCTGCTCAGTTGCGTCATGGCCAGGGCCCGCCAGGGCAACGTATGGGTTACTTTGCAAGCCCACGTCAACATCGTCGCCGTCGCCGCCCTGCTGCAGTTGGCCGGCATCATCATTACCGAAGGCATGTCCCCCGACGCTGCTACCCTGCAGAGGGCAAATGAGGAGGGGGTTCCTATCCTCACAACCCCGCATACGACGTTCACTATCGTGCGGCAACTGACTCAGTTTGGCATCCAGGGCACGGAATAGAGCTAATCCATAGAGCCAGTGGAGCACAAGACACGGGTCTACGTCAGATTCGGGGCAAGAATGGCCATTGAGAGCGTCCACCATCTCAGGAGAGGCGTAAGAACCTAGGTTCTAGCCTTCCAAAGCGCTTCGCAGGCCCAAAATGGAGGTTTGCGACGCATGGCTGTCAGTATAGATGTTATGTTTGCCCCCAATCTGACGTGCACCCACAAGACACCGCACTTGAGACCTTATCTGGCTGATCTGCACGTTCATACAGTCCTATCCCCTTGCGCCGAGGTGGAAATGATACCGCCCCTGATCGTCAAACGCGCGGGAGATTTGGCTCTGGGAATCATCGCCATCACCGATCACAATTCGGCGGAGAACGTTGCAGCAGTTATTGAGGCGGCGCAAGGCTTCGACCTGACTGTACTGCCGGGCATGGAGGTTCAGACCAGGGAAGAAGTCCACCTGCTTTGTCTGTTCGACACAGTGGAGCAGGCGTTGGATTGGCAGGCAGTGGTATACGCTCACCTGCCGCCACTGAAGAACAACGCGAAGGTCTTTGGGCCTCAGTTCGTAGTTGATGCTACGGGCGATTTCATACGTTACAACGACAGGTTGCTGGCGACCTCCACTTCTCTCTCTGTCGAGGAGGTGACTGGGGGTGTGGAGGCAAAAGAAGGACTGTGTATAGCGGCACACATCGATCGGCCATCTTTCAGCTTGCTGGCAAACCTGGGCTTCGTCCCTCAGGGCGTCCGATTCGCGGCCATGGAAATAACGCACAATGCCAACGCAGACCAGATACGGCACCAGCATCCCTCCCTTGCGGGATACTCATTTGTTTGTTCTGGTGATGCTCATCGCCTTGGTGAAATGAGCAACAAAACCATACTGACGCTCAGCGAACCAACCATCACCGAGATTTCGATGGCTTTTCGAGGCCAGGCAGGTCGAAAAGTGAAAGTGGTGGAGGATGAACATTAGACTTGATTGAGGAGGATACTACGACGTGGCTGAAAAGACGTTGGATCTGAATCTTCTAGAACCAATCTTCGATGAATTTGAAGCACAAAAGGGAGCATTGATACCGGTACTACAGTGGGCACAGGATCTCTATGGTTACCTGCCGCCTGAGGTGCTGGAAACCATTTCAGAGCGTATGGGTGTGCCACTGAGCCAGGTATACGGAGTGGCAACCTTCTATTCGCAGTTCTACCTCACACGGCGCGGTAAACACATCATCCGTCAGTGCGATGGCACCGCGTGCCACGTGCGGGGTGCGGCCAAGATCATTCGCGCTATTGAGCAGGAATTGGGCATCAAAGCCGGCGAGACAACGCCAGACTACAGAGTCACCTATGAGGTCGTTTACTGCCTGGGTTCTTGCGGTCTGTCACCAGCGGCCCAGGTCGATGGCGAGGTCGTTGGACGACTGGTACCGGAGAAGATGCTTGAAATCGTGAGATCGTTGGATTAATGCGTGAGCTGTCACTGCATATCCTGGATGTGCTGGAAAACGCGATAGAGGCTGGCGCGACACGCATCGAATTGTCTATCGAGGAGGATCTGGAGAAGGATATTCTGAGGATTGTTATTCACGATAATGGGCACGGCATGAGCGAGGATTTTGCCAGACGGGTACTGGATCCTTTCGTGACTACACGCACCACCCGGCACGTCGGTTTGGGATTGCCTCTTTTTGCTGCAGCGGCTGAACGATGCAATGGCAAGCTGCGGATACAATCCAAGCCAAGGATGGGAACAACGGTGACCGCTACGTTCCAGCACAGCCATATTGATCGCGCGCCACTAGGTGACCTGGCGACAACTCTGATGGCGGTAATCCTGTCCGAGCGCCCGGTGGATGTGCATTACAAGCATAACGTTGATGCCCGAGCTTTTGAGTTGGATACAGCAGAGATACGACGCGAATTGGGTACCGTCCCCCTCTCGCACCCACGGGTGAGGAAATGGCTGGAATCCGTGCTGGCGGAGGGGCTGGCCAATCTGCAAAGGCCAATGCCGTAACCGATACTTGCGGTGTTGGGAATATATGGACAGAGAAGGGAGTTCCTGCAATGCCGAAGCTGAAGACGATAGAGGAGCTGAGAAAGCTGCGCGAAGAAGCGCAAAGGGACTTGAAAGTGCGCTTAGAGACTGGTACCAAGATCATCGTGGGGATGGGCACCTGTGGAATCGCAGCGGGGGCACGCGAAACGATGCATGCCATTCTTGAAGAGCTCAAGAAGCGCGAGATTGAGGCCCATGTGACCACTGTGGGATGCATTGGTATGTGTGTCAGGGAGCCGCTGGTGGACATTGAGCAGGCGGGCAAGCCACGGGTCACGTATGGCAACGTCATGCCAGATATGGTTCCCAGGCTGATCGAAGAGCACCTGATCAAAGGCCACATTGTCGAAGAGTGGGTCGTGGGCCGGCTACCTACGACTGAATGAGGCAGGCACTACAATCACCAGGAGGATTGGAATGACGGAACCTTTGTATAGAGCCAACGTTCTTGTTTGCCATGGTACCGGCTGCGTGTCGTCGAAATCCACCGCTGTCTCGGACGCATTTGCTAAGGAGCTCAAGCAAATAGGCCTGGAAGACGAGGTCAGGCTGGTGCAGACGGGCTGTCGCGGCTTCTGTGCTATGGGGCCCGTTGTCATCATATACCCAGACGGCCTTTTTTACTGCCTGGTGCAGGCCTCGGATGTGCCAGAAATTGTCGAAGAGACGCTGGTCAAGGGCAGAGTGGTTCCCCGCCTCACTTACGAGGAGCCAAGCTCGCACCAGGCCGTGCCCTTGTATGAGGACATCCCCTTCTACACCAAGCAGTTACGTATCACGCTGCGTAACTGTGGCTTGATCAATCCAGAAAGCATTGAGGAGTACATCGCTCGAGGGGGCTATGCAGGGTTGAGCAAGTCTCTATCAGAGATGACACCGGACCAGGTCATAGAGGAAGTCAAGCGTTCCGGCCTGCGCGGGCGGGGAGGAGCTGGCTTCCTGACGGGCCTGAAGTGGGAATTCTGCCGCAAAGCGCGCGGAGACAACAAGCACCTCATCTGCAATGCTGATGAGGGCGATCCTGGTGCGTTCATGGATCGCAGCGTCTTGGAGGGCGATCCGCATAGCGTCATCGAAGGAATGATCATCGCCAGCTATGCCACCGGTGCGAAGAATGGATACATCTACTGTCGCGCTGAGTATCCCCTGGCTATCAAGCGCATAAAACTGGCCCTTGAACAGTGTCGTGAGTATGGGCTGCTTGGCGAAAACATCCTGGGCAGTGGGCATAGCTTTGATATAAAGCTCAAAGAAGGCGCGGGGGCTTTCGTCTGTGGCGAGGAGACGGCGCTGATGGCATCCATCGAGGGCCGCCGCGGCGAGCCTCGTCCCAGGCCGCCCTATCCCGCCATCTCTGGCCTGTGGCAACAGCCCAGCAACATCAATAACGTCAAAACCTATGCCAACGTCGCGCAGATCATTGTCAAGGGCGCCGACTGGTTCTCCAGCATTGGTACACAGCGCAGCAAGGGCACAGCTATCTTTGCCCTGACTGGCAAGATAAACAACACCGGCCTGGTAGAGATACCAATGGGCACTACACTAGGTGAGATCATCTTCGACATCGGGGGCGGAATCCCGGACGGCAAAAAGTTCAAAGCGGTGCAGACCGGCGGCCCCTTGGGTGGCTGTCTGGGAGTCGAGGCCCTCAATGTGCCAGTGGACTTTGACTCGCTGAAGGAAATGGGCGCAGTGATGGGCTCTGGCGGCATGGTCGTGGTGGACGAAGATACCTGCATGGTCGAGTTCGCCAAGTTCTTCCTCGAGTTCGCCACAGCAGAATCGTGCGGCAAATGCGTGCCCTGCCGGGTTGGTGGCAAACGGTTGCTGGAGGTATTGGGGCGCATTACCGAGGGCAAGGGCACAATGGAGGATCTTGACGCCATTGAGTATATCTCTAAAGGTATGGAGTCCGGCGCACTTTGCGCTCTTGGCCAGCTCACGCCCGGCCCTGTGCTGGCCGCCCTGCGATACTTCCGCGACGAGTTCGAGTCTCATATCCTGGAGCAGCGCTGCCCAGCCGGGGTGTGTAAAGAGTTGGTGAGAGCACCGTGCACAAATGCCTGCCCGGCT
>SMTZ1_10003957_pt1 | contig 14902 bp, 16 predicted proteins | sample DeeMarSWOR136_30_FD_25667 | JGI IMG/M metagenome (IMG submission 25667)
CGAGATGGGAATAGACAAGATAAGGCTGACCGGGGGCGAGCCGCTGGTGCGGGCAGGCCTGCCCGAGCTGGTGGCGATGTTAGCCGATATAGAGACAATAGACGACATCTCGCTGACCACCAACGGCACCATGCTGGCCCGGTGCGCTGCCGAACTGAAATCGACGGGATTGAATCGGGTCAACATCAGCTTGGACAGCCTGAAACCAGATAGATTCCGGGCTATCACCCGCAGCGATGCTGAGCTTAGCGACGTGCTCGAGGGGATCGATGTGGCGCGGGGGGTGGGGCTGGAACCGGTCAAGCTTAATATGGTGGTGATACCGGGGGTCAACGACGACGAGGTGCTCGCCTTTGCAGCCAAGACCATAGACGATGACTGGCACGTGCGTTTTATCGAATTGATGCCGGTCAATGGGGATACCAACGAGTTGCAGTTCATCGCCGCCAGCGCCATGAGAAAGACGATCGATAAACTGGGCAAGCTGGAGCCCTGCCTGCCCAGCGCGGGCAACGGGCCCGCCAAATACTTCAGACTGCCCAATGCCAAAGGTACCATCGGCTTTATTACCCCGGTGAGCGAGCACTTTTGCTTTAACTGTAACCGACTGAGGCTAACCGCTGACGGCAAGCTGAGGCCCTGTCTCTTAAGCGACTACGAGGTCGACCTTAAAACGCCACTGCGTAACGGTTTTGATGCCGAAGGATTGAAAAAGCTCATCGAGGAGGCGGTGGCCAATAAGCCGCAGCAGCACCATATCACCGAGGGCGATGTCCCCCGCCAGCGCCCCTTTTCCCAGGTGGGGGGGTAAAAATCCTATGGGGAGGTGGGGTCAATGAAAGAGTTGAGACACATGGACGAGCAGGGCCGCCCTAAAATGGTGGACGTTTCGGGCAAGCCCGAGAGCCAGCGTCTGGCTGTAGCTAAAGGGGTGGTCAAGATGCAGGCGGCGACTTTCAAGCGGATAAAGGGAGGTGGGGTGGAAAAGGGGGATGTGCTCGCCGTAGCGCAATTAGCCGGCATTATGGCCGCCAAAAAGACTTCCTCGCTGATACCGCTCTGCCACCCCATCGCTATCGACGAGGTTAAGATAAATTTCGAGCTGAACGGAAAAAACAGCACCGTCGAAATCACGGCTACTGTTAAAAGCAGGGGGAGGACGGGTGTGGAGATGGAGGCGCTGAGCGCCACCGCCGTGACGGCGTTAACCATCTACGACATGGTCAAGGGGATTGACCGGGGGGCTCGCATCGAAAACATCCGACTGGTCAAAAAAAGTGGGGGCAAAAGCGGCGATATCACCCTTGAGTAAACGAAATTATTGGTATATACTACACTACTAACAGTTTTTCAAGAGAACGATTTTTGGGGGGTGCGCCATGAAACTATCATGTCTTCAGGAGAATCTTGACCGGGGACTTAACGTGGTGGGGAGAGCGGTCGCCGTCAGAACCACCCTCCCGATAACCAATAACGTCCTGCTGGCTACGGACAAATCGCGCTTAAAGCTTTCCGCTACCAACCTGGAGATGGCCATCAGCTGCTGGATTGGGGCCAAGGTTGAGGAGGAGGGTTCGATTACCGTGCCCGCTCGACTTTTAGCTGAATTTATCAGCTCGCTGCCCAGCGAGAAGGTGGATATAACCCTTTCCCCCCAGACTAAGACTCTGGGCTTAAAGTGCGCCCGCTTCGAGGCCAGAATAAGCGGCGTAGACGCCAAGGACTTTCCCCCCATACCCAAGGTGGAGGGGGGTATCGCCACTAAAGTCGAGGTGGAGGCACTGCGGCAGGCCATCGGGCATGTCGCTTTCGCCGCGGCTACCGAGGAGTCAAGACCGGTGCTGACTGGCGTCGACGCCGAGTTCGACGGCGATACATTGACACTAGCGGCTGCCGACGGCTTTCGCCTGGCTGTCTATAAGCTGCCCCTTGCCCAAGCCGTCACCCAGAAGACCGAGGTTATTATCCCCGCGCGCACCCTGGCTGAGCTGAACAGGCTTATGGCCGACCAGGAGGAGGCAGTTGAGATTACGGTCAACCCCGAAAAGGGGCAGGCCTTGTTTACCCTAAAGAATATCGAGCTGGTGAGCCAGTTGATTCAGGGCAGCTTCCCTAACTATTCCCAGCTTATCCCCAAGAAGTATACCACCAAGGCGGTCATCAGCGTTGCCGACTTTTTGAGGGCGACCAAGACCGCTTCAATCTTTGCCCGTGACGGTAGTGGCATCGTGCGTCTGGTCGTTGCCCCCGGCGGGGAAATGACCTCAGGTAAGGTGACAGTTTCGGCACGCTCCGAGGAGGTCGGGGACGACGTTGGCGAAATCGACGCCATGGTTGAGGGCGAAGAAGCAAAGATTGCCTTCAACGGCAAGTACCTGACCGATGTTCTGGGCGTGCTCCACGAGGCGCAGGTGGCGCTGGAGACGACTAACCCCTCCAGCCCCGGGGTACTCAAACCGGTGGGCGTTGATAACTACATCCACGTGGTTATGCCGATGTTCGTGCAATGGTAGGGTAGTAATTAAAAGTTGGAGAGAAGGGGAGCCGTTTGGCTCCCCTTTGTATTTAACAATTTGACGTTTTATTTAACCGTTGCACATTCCTGACAATCATTCAGTTTGCTTGGTGAGTATAAGCCTGCCTCTCGCTGACTTGACCTCTATTTTTATTAATTCTATCATCGAAGGGTAGATGCTGATGAGCAAGCGGACAGGAATATTCTTTACCTACTTCCAGGGGGAGCGCTTGCAGAATTTTCCTAAAGCATTGGCGGGAATTCTGGAAAGGGATAACGTTTACTATTACGATGCCGTCTACGAATCCAGAAAAGGGTTGTATTATCTGGCGCCGCTACCGGAAGAACTACTTCTCAAGGTGCATTCTCCGGAAATGGTGCAGAAGGTAAAGCTAACTGGTGATTACAAGTCGGCTTTATATTCGGCTAGTGGCACGGTGCAAGCGGCTGATGAAATCCTGCGCGGGAAAATAGACAACGCTTTTGTTTTCACAGGTTTTGGCGACCACCATGCCGGTAGGAATTTCTATGGGGGCGAGTGCTACTTCAATGGGGCGGCCCTAGCCATATATGCTCTAAAAGATAAGGGTGTGTCGCGCTTCGCTATAGTTGATACTGATTGTCATCACGCGGACGGTACTCGTGATCTCTTTGCCCATGATGATAGCGTGCTGCACGTATGTTTTTGCCATCAAGCTTATTCTGATGACAAAAACAATGTCGATGTGCTGATACCATGGCAAACTTCTGATGATAAATATTTGGATCAGGTTCGTCAAGAGTTTGTACCCCGAATGATTGCCTTCCAGCCGGAGTACGTATTTTGGGAGTTCGGGTATGACGCCACTCAGGGCGAATATGGTGATAAGGGTTTGACTATGGACTGCCATGTTGAACTGGCACGGATTATTAAGAGCGTGTGTGACGAGATCTGCCATGGGAAATTAATAACCATCCTGTGTGGCGGTTCCAGAAGAGATGTCGCTACCTTTGTCATACCAAGAATTATCAGGGTCTTGGCTGACCTTGATAATATGCATTAATACTATGGCTGGTTATCTGCCGTCACAATTCCACAACTCAATCAATCGTCTTAATAAAGTCAAGCACTTTTTCAGCAACCAGATCAGGCACCACTACATGAATACACTGGCTAAAACCGCCTTTGATAGCCACTAGTTTTATATTTGGGATTTGCTGCTGCATGAACCTTACCTGCACCCGGGATGGCAGCGTTAGCTATGAATTGCAGTATGGTTCGGATTCTGATATGCGTCACGGTGATGGCATACGGTCCATAGAATCATTTCCATTTACATTCCACCTAGACTTGTATCATGATCTTAGCGTGGATGAAGTGGTACAACTCGATATAGATACATCAAGCTTTTTTGAATAGTTGCTAGCCTCCTAATGTTACGTTTTTCCACTCCATAGTTACCCTGATCTTCTATCTCTATTAGGTCGTGAGTCCATTTCGTTCAAATACATAAAAGTTTGCCTTGTTACTTCTATGTCACAAAAGAGGCTTTTATTCAACGTTGGATGAAAATCATTCCCTTGACTTTCTTGTCTCATAGAGTAAGAATGCAGGAAATGATACTTAAAAGAATGAGGTGATGGCCCAGAGAAAAGACTAGCTGCTTCGGCGGATTTTTATTTGAAATACCCGTTGCTTCGATAATCCTAATCAAGCAGCTCCCTTGCTATCATTTCTCGATGAAAGTCAGCATCTCCAAGATTGATTTCAGCCGCTTTTGCCCATCGGTAATAAAGCGGCATGTCGTGGTCTTCTATATAGGCAACCCCACCCTGAATTCCTGTCGCTAGCCAAGTAGCCTGCCTATAATGCTCGCTCGCCCACGCCTTGGCTATAGACGCTTCTACTACATAAGAAAGCCTTTCACTAATCTTCCAGGCTGCGTCGTAGGTCAACACCTTCGATGCTTCAAGTCCAATGAGCATATCGGCAAGGCGGTGCTGTATTGCCTGAAAACTGGCTATACTTTGACCGAACTGTACCCTATCCTTGGCATGCTCTAGGGTCATTTCCATCACCTTCTCTGTGCCACCGTTCATATGAGCACAGAGTGCTACTGCTGCTTTCTTTAGCACATTATCCGTATGCTCCCAGCCACTATTCAGTTCACCCAGTATATTCTGTCTTGACACCGGCGTATTCTCGAATAAGATCTCGCACTGCTTATCCTGCCCGACAGTGCTCACCGAAGTAATGGTTATCCCCGGGCTCTTGGCGTCTACAATGAAAGTAGAGACGCCTTCAGACAATTTCCCTTCTTCTCTCGTTCTAGCAACACATATTATGTAATCAGCTACGTGGCCGTAGGGAACCAGCAATTTGACACCGTTAATGATAAAATCACCGTCGTGCAACTCAGCCTCAGCTGTGATTGAGTCCGCCTCATTTCTGGCGTTAGGCTCTGTGATGGCTAAGGTAAGCAATATCTCGCCATTAGCCAATTTGGGCAGAAATCTTTCCTTTTGTTCATTGCTGCCCGCCTCAAGGATGCTCAGACCACCTAAGACTACGGTAGCAAAAAATGGGCTGGGCAGCAGAGCGCGCCCCATCTCTTCGAGAAGCATCACAGCGTCCAGGAAACTCCCACCGGCACCTCCGTATTTCATAGGCAGGATCAGGCCTAGCCAACCCAGTTCAGCCATCTTTTGCCAAAGCTGGGGTGAATATCCCCTCTCATCCTTTATCATCTCCCTCACCACTGCCGTGGGACATTCCTTCTCTAAAAAACTGCGTGCTGAATCTTTTAACATTTTCTGTTCTTCGCTGCTACTAAAATCCATTATTCCACTCCTCCAAGGTATTTCCCCCAGGTATTTTCTGGCAGGCCCAAGTTATAGGATGCTACGAAACTTCTCACCGCGCACGACCCACCGCCATCATAGAAATGCCTTAGGGAATTCTGTATATACGCCTCTTGCACAACCCCCTTGAGTGGCGCGTACTTTGAGTCATCTTGCAATTGCCCCACTAAACCTAAAATCTGCATTGCCCAATTGCAAAATCTGAGCAGTGCCTCATCATGAATCACTTTCACTATGACCTCGATGCTTAAAGCATCAAGCCCTTTACTCTGCATCCAGGCTACGCGGTAAGTAAGAAGACGGATTGCATGCAAATCAATCGCCATCTTGGCTATCTTCTGCCGAATCAGCGGGTCCTGGTTTAGAGGACGACCGTTGCTCTCTGTCTCTTTAACATATTTGACAACTATGTCAAACCCCCGCTGTAATGTGCCCAGACGGCGGGGGCGACCTTTATTCCAATACCAGACCTTGTTTTGCATAAGGCAATCCCAGCCCCGATCCTCCTGACCGAGGAGATCCTCTTTAGGGACCTTCACATTGTCAAAAAAGGCCTGGGTAGTCCTCCATGGCGCCATGGTTTGTAAGACGTTGCAGGTTATCCCGGGGGCCGTGTTCTCCAAGAGAAAGATGCTCAGACCTTTGCCCGGCGGCGCATCTGGGTCAGTTTTAGCCATGAGCGCCATTAGTATGGGGGTGGAGTACTTCGGCTCGGGTTGGATAAAACTGGCAAACATCTTTTGGCCGTTGATTATATAATAGTCACCTTCACGAATGGCGCGTGTTTGAATCTGTGCCAGATCACTGCCAGCCTCTGGTTCCGTAAAAACTCCGGTAGCCTGGATCTCACCTTTTATTATTCTAGGCAGATATCTACTCTTCAGCTCATCGCTCCCACAGTTGGCAATAAGCTCACCAACTAAGATATTTGTCGGGTATAGGCTGCTGACCGGCGCTCCAGCACGCCCCAGTTCTTCTGAAGAAATGGCTTCATATACGGGGTCCTTGCCCTGACCACCATACTTCTTGTCATACGGCAAACCTAGCCATCCCCTTTCACCGAGTTTACGATAGAACGAGGGGGAATAACCCGGAGCAATTTCTGGCATAATTTCACCCCATGGCTTACTTTGGCAAAAGCTGCGGACCTCTTCCCTAAGCCTTTGTTGCTCCTCATTAAATCCGAACTCCATCTTCCCTGCCTCCCTTCCATATATTATCTATCAAAATCTAAAGAGAAAACCCGGCCGCTTGCCAGGGGTGGGTAATTCACTTATCCAGTAAGTATATAGCCCCGTTAGTGCCGTCTACTCTGACATGCTGGCCCGTCTTAATCTGTGACGTAGCTACGTGAGAATTTACTATGGTAGGTATCCCGTATTCTCGCCCGACGATGGCAGCATGACTTAGAAGACCACCCCCGTCGGTGACTAACGCCTTCACCAATGGGAAAACCGGCGTCCAAGCTGGGTTAATGGCCGGGCAGACCAGAATTTCACCTGATTGCACTTCTTGCAACTGATTGTAGTCCATTATCACTCGTGCCAGCCCATCAGCTTCCCCGGGAGATGCGCTTATACCCCGTATATCAGCCTGCAGCCCTGGCCTTTCTAAAGGCACTTCCATACCTGCCACATGCAAAACTATTGGCTCGTGGGCTGACATTGCATCCATGGCAAATACTTCTTCAACACTGGCCCTGTCAGTGATTACCGGCGGGCATGGTTTATCTCTCCAGTCTTCCCATTGAGCACGTCTTCGGTTGGATATATGCTGCATTTTATGGAACTCCGGACCCAGAATTACCTGTTCTATCTCGTCTGGGTTCAGGAAAAAAATATCCTCAGGCTGGTCAATAGCACCCGCTTGTGCTAGCCGTCTTCCCATTCCCAGTAAACCTCGCCGCCACAACGCATGTGCACGTAGCTCGCAATAAAGGTCGTGCTCCTCACTTATTGAGCTTCCCTTCTGGGCAAGTCTTATAATCGCTAGGAGCTCTTCTTTCTCACTATCTGGAACCCTTTGCATCAGGTTGTTTATTTCCTTCTCCCGCTCGGCAATTAGATTTGCCCTTATTCTATCTAGACTATAATCGATGCCCTTGGAAATGAAGTTCTGTATAATCGCTATAACTGATGTTGGTTCCTCAAGCCAGTATGACTCCTGCAAATCGAACGCTCGTAACACTCGCCACCCATTCTTATTCAGGAACTCAGAAAAGCCCTTTTTCCACTCCCTACCAGCATCGGTTTTCTCGAGCTCTGCCAAGACCTCAGTAGCCTCATTATTTTTGAATACGTCCTCTAGTCCGTTTTGGATTGCCTTTTGTCCCAGTTTCCACATTTTTTTATCAACCTGGAATACTTCACTATCAACCCCCCGTATAATCTTATTGAACTCGGGGCTCTGGGAGGTAATGTCATAACGAGCTAACGTATCTTCAAGCAGTGTAAAAGCAGCGAATGCGGGATACAACACCAAAAAGTGGATTTCCCACATCCTCCTATACATGCTGGTCAAATCCCAAAGGTGGTGCAAGAGGCCAATATTTGTAGCTTGGTCTAGGTCTACGGCTTGCAGGGGTTCATATATTGATATTAACTCTTGCTTATAAGCATCCCATTTTGAATCAAATTCTTCAAGCCAGGGACGCATGGCCTCTTTGAACTTGGCAGTCCGCTCCTCTATCTCCGCTTTATCCCTGACGATGCGCATGCCTATATAGGCACCGCCATCTTTTTCTCGGTAAACCCAGCCTTTGAATCGGGGCATACTTATCATCTCAGCGCCATACTGGCCACCATAAGAACAATATCTAATCCACAACCAGCTAAACATCGGTATCCATCGTGGATAGCCGTGGGCACCATCGAAAACCCATGAGTGTAGCGCAGGAACATCCACCTCCTCATTAAACTCAAACCCAGGCACTACATCCCAGATTTTAACCGTATCGTGCTTCGTCTCCGACATTTCACTCCCTCCAATCTTTTATTAAGTGTTTTCCCTAGTTGCCGTGATTTTTACAAGCTCACCTCCTTTTTAATTGAAGTTACAACCCTACTTTAAAATCCGATCCGAAATCGCCTCTATTTGAATTTAATCAAAGCTCTGACGGAAATAGCAGCTCACCCAGTGCCATGCGGCAGAGGTCGGTGATAAAAACTGGTAGCAAGCCACGGTCTCGACAAGGCTGGTTCAAACGGGACCAGCAAACGGGACACATCGTTACCAATGCCTCAGCTCCATAACCCTTGGCATCAGTAATGTTCTTATCTTGGAACTTCAATCCTTTTTCACGATCCTTATCCATAAAAAGACCGCCACAACAGAGGGCATCTTGACGGTCATACTTTCTGGCCACTCGTTGAACACCTATTAACTCGAAAAGTTCATCCAGCAAGGGTTCTTTTTCAGGAGTGTATCTTGAGATACAGGGACGCTGGTAGGCGATCTTTTTATTCAGCTTAGTTATGCTTTGGGGGTGCTCTTTGAGGTAATTCAGGAGATACTCAACAATATGAACCGGCCTGAAAGGTACGGTGACGCCGTACTCTTGCGCCTTACTAGCTAGTGTCGAGTAACAATCGTCGTGGAGTAGGACGATCTCTTTTGCGTTGAGGCTAGCCAAGCTGTCCACAAATTGCTGCACCCTGTTTCTAAACAAGCTCTCCCTCGCCGTGTGAAGATACATAATGTAACAGAAGTATTTTCCCCCTTCAACTATAGTTAAGCCATCGAACATCTTGCCTTGAAAGGCAACATCTGGAATGCGATGTTTCACTACACAAAGAGAAAGAGCCGGTTTATCAGGGTCTCCCTTAGTCACTTGACTGGGGCGACTTTCTACGTCATCAAACCTTTTCAGTGTATCTTCAAGCACCGGCAAAATGCCTTTCTCCTCCTGAAGTTGCACTATTAAATCGAAAAGATTGGCCCCTTTTGGGCAATACTCGTTGCAGGCCATGCAAGTGGTACATTCCCTTAAAATTTCGGCATCCTTACCTTCTATCAGAGCAGTAATCTCTCGGATGGCCTTCTCCCGATTATAATCAACGTACTGGCATCTCACCAGACAATCTCCACATCTATCGCATTTCGACACATCAAACACTTTGTGACCTCCTTCAGGCTAATAATTTCTACTACGGTTGAACTTTACTCAGTTTTAGTAAGGAACTGGAAATCATGGAGAAGTCCGTATTATTTCCTATACGCTTCACTGATTGGCTGAATTATATTCAGGGTATTATTCTGTTAGAACTTACTTCCACGCAATTATTGTCAATTCGATGAGTTTACTCGCCACTGGACAAACATCGGTATCACTGTTTATTTTTAGGTATCATTATTGATGGGAAAAATACTCTTTGTCAATAGTATGGTCGCAAAAGAGGCTTTTGTTACCTCATTACACAGATTGACGATTTGTAAACTTCAACTAATTAGACAAAGCTTAACAAAAACTTTAAATGTTTGCCATTGCCTTTATTTCATTGGGAATGGCGTTAAATGTTCTTGGAAAGTGTTTTTAATCAAATCTGAAGCTTTGCACCATTTAACATTCATCCCCATGTTTGTACAGTGGTAATAACCGAATAAAGTTGTATAATTAGGGCGTCTGATGATGAATCGGACGCCTTTTTGGTTTGGGGGTGATAAGAATGGTGAAATGTCAGAAGTGCGGGCGTGAAGTCCCCGAAGAAGAAACTCATCAACATCTGGGTGAGATGCTCTGCGACGACTGCTACATCGACGCCATGTCTCCGGCCAAGCCCTGCGACCCCTGGGCGGTCTATTCGGCCACGCGCACCCGTCAGAGCGCGGGCTTAACCGGAATACAGGGGCTGACCCCTCTGCAGAAGGACATCTGCCGGTTCATCGAAGACCACGGTAAAGCCACCCCAGCCGAGGTGCTGGAAAAATTCAATATCAACCAGCGCGAGCTGGAGAACGTGGTGGCGATATTGCGGCACTGCGAGCTGGTGAGGGGGGAGAAGGAGGGGGACGAGGTTTACCTGGTGCCGTTTTAGCTAAAGATTCAGGAGTTGCCTTGCCAAGTTACTTTGAGGCCTATTTGGATATCGAGACGACAGGGCTTTCGCCGCGGCACTGCCAGATAACGGTGGTGGGGGTGCACCTCTGCCGGGGAAACAACAGCCGCTTTGTGCAGCTGGTGGGCGAGGACATCTCGGCGGAAAGCCTGCTCGAAGTTTTGCAGGGCGTGGAGGTTATTTATACTTACAACGGCAGCCGCTTCGACCTGCCCTTCATCCGGGGTCGGCTGGGGGTGGACTTGGCCGAAATATTCGAACACTGCGACCTTATGTACGACTGCTGGCGGAACAACCTGCGCGGTGGTTTCAAGGCGGTGGAGCGCCAGCTGGGCATACCGAGGCGGCTGAGGGAGGTCAATGGCCACGAAGCGGTGCAGCTGTGGTGGCGCTATGTGAAAGATTATGACCGCCGCGCCCTGGCCGTTTTGTTGGAGTATAATCGGGAGGACGTCATCAACCTCAAGGCGCTGCGGGAGAAGCTTAGCTGGCTTTAGAGGGCCGAGAGGCTCCCTTTTTTGGTTTATGCCTTGACAATGGCCTGAGCCGGGCACCAGTATTCTTCGGAAACACAAGTTCCGCAATCGTTGCATTTCTCTGCGTCGATGCTTACATGGTGAAGAGTCAGCTGGCGGGTGTGAAATTCCATCTGGCTCAGCTCTTCAGTAATAGCCCCTTGGGGGCAGTTATCAACGCAAACTCCGCACTGCAGGCAGGCATCGGTAATCTTATAAGCCACTTTAAACCGTTCTTTAGTTAATCATGCCTGGTTATCAATAACCTTCGTCGACAAATATCTCGCCCATTCTTGCCATCTCTTCTGGGTATTTCTCCTGCAGTTCCTTAGGTATTAAGTGGTGGAAGCCCTTTTCGGTATGCACGGGTCCCTGATTTACCTCAATGAATATCCAGGGCCTGCGGGTTACTATAGGTCTCCACGGGCTGTGGATAAAACCAGGCGGGATCCAGACCACACAGGTCTTATTGATTATATGTCTTTCCATTTCCTTGCCCAGATAAAGCTCGACATCAGCTCCCAAATCTGTTGGGTTCTTCGGGTCCGTCCCAATGTGAAACAGGAGCTCACCATCCTTGTGTATGTGGGGTGGGTGTCCTATACAAAGAGGAAACGGATTTTCGGGCGTAAACCACATCGCCCAGTAGTAACAGCATCCTTTCGCCGTTGCGTTATCTATACATAAAAACGTTTGCATTGGAGGTTTAATCCCAAGGGCCTTTGACCCCTTGAACGGCAGAATTTTTTCCTCCATCGAAGGGTCATACTCTATAATGTATTTGGCGTATTTCCCCCCAGTTTTTCTGGCCATTTTCTGTAGCCTCCTTTCTTGGGGTATCCGCAGCTGATTTAGGAGGTCGTAGTTGGTGTTCTACTCCCCCCTCTGCTTAATAGAAAACTAAACCAAACCCTTCCCCTTGTCAAATCCACCTGGCCAGTTCTTTCAAGTCAGCCCTTGAGGAGCGGAACTGGCCAATCGGGTTTTCTTTGTCGGCATAGCCCAGAGCGATACCGATGACCACCTTCTTGTTTTCGGGGATGTTGAGCAGCTCTTTGATTTCATCGGCGTAGTCGGTAATCAGGCCGATGGGGCAGGTGGCGAGTCCCGAGGCTTCAGCGGCTAATACCAGGTAGCCCACGGCTGTGCCGACATCAACGAACTGTCGGGCGGAGAAGCAATCATCAATACAGATAATGATTGCCGTTGGCGCCCCGTAGAAGTCGCAGCTGCCTTCGTTAACGAAACTGTCCACGTCGCTGCCCGTTTTTTCCACGCACCCTTTCATCTCCTCCAGCGTTTGGATACCCCTCTGCTTTATCGCTTTGGGCAGGGGCTTTACTGCCCCCGAGCCGCACGATATCTGTTTCTCTTTGTAGGCCTTGAGCAATTTGCGGCTGAGCCTGTCTTTCTCTTCGTCCATGACCACCACGAATTCCCACGGCTGGAGGTTATTGGCCGAGGGGGCATTGACGGCCAGCTTGAGGATTTCGACAATCTTTTCCTTGGCTACTGGGGTGGGCTTAAAGGCACGGGCACTCCTTCTCCCTCTAATCGCTTGCAAGGCATCCATCGGCTTTTCCCCTTCCTCGGTTTGCTCTCGTCTGCAAAATAACTTATATTAGTCGTGTCTGTCAATTAACGCGGGAGGAGCTGTATTAAAGATGATTCGAGCCAAGATATGGTTTAGATGCGCCGTCGTCCACGACCCAGTGTGCCCGGTGGTGGTGGAGCCAGCTAAAATCAGCTGGGAGGCCAAGTTCCGTGATATTGACCTTGTCATCGAGAGGGCCTTTAAGGGTGACGAGCTGGTGAGGCGAATGAAGGGCTGGATAACAGTCGACCCCAATAAGGTAGTCGAGATTGTTAATAAGTTCGGAAGGTTGAAGGTGCTCGACGACCGCGAGCTGGTGGTCGAGATGGAGGAGGTGAGCGATTTTGAGGGCTTAGAAAAGAGCGTGAAGGAGGCCTTCGGCGACCAGGTGGATGTGGAGTTGATTAAGAAGGGGTAGGGGGGAGTCAATTATAGGGGGAGCTGAAAGGCTCCCCTTTTTTATTTAGGGGTATTGACAGTGGCTGTCGACGGTGGGACTATTTGAGAAACGGAAGAGGAGGTGCTACATGTTTAAGAGTTTTCGGGCTTTTATAATGCGCGGCAGCGTGGTCGACCTGGCGGTGGGTATCGTTATCGGCGTCGCCTTCGGCACCATGATTAGCTCACTGGTCAAGGATGTTATCATGCCGCCGATAGGGTTGGCGCTTGGAAAGGTGGACTTCGGCAACCTTTTTGTCGTCCTTCGCGAGGGTACGGTAGTGGGGCCCTATGCTTCCTTGGCGGCGGCGCAGGAGGCGGGGGCAGTTACCATTAGCTACGGTGCTTTCATCAATACGGTGGTCAGTTTCATTGTTGTCGCCATTGTTATCTTTTTCTTGGTCGTTCGTCCTATAGCTAAGATGACCGCCAGACAGAAAGCGGCAGAGGCGCCCAAGAGCAAAGAGTGCCCTTATTGCCTTAGCTCAATACCGGTTAAGGCGACGCGTTGCCCGAACTGCACCTCGCAATTGAAGTTGAAAAAGGCATGAAGCTATCTGCCCTCCGCCCTCTGTTTAACGTGACCGCCAGGGTCGGCTTCGGCCATGGTGCCGGCACCGAGGACCATCGCTATCTGAAGGTGGGGACGGGAGAGCCTTTTCCAGGTTACTGGGCCGTGCTTTACCCCGCCCGGTATGAAAATCCCCGAAGTGGTATCAAAGACTACCGGCTGGCCGTCGACGGTGAACTCTATCTCGGCACCGAGGTCTTCGGGGTTGTTGGGGTCGCCACCGATGTGGAGAACAATCTCGCCATAGCCTTCCTTATGGGTATGCTCAAAGATGTGGGGGTTGGGCTCGGGCATGTCCCATACCCATCCGGCTTCGATGTAGGTGTTGCTGCCCGGCACCTGGTCATTGCTCATCAGGGTCATGGTGGGGTACTGTCGGCCCTTAATGTCGCCGGCGGTTACTTCGTAGCGGGGTTTTCTGGCCAGGTTCTTTTCCCAGTTTACCATCGGTTAAACTCCTCCTAAAATTATTAATCTGCTATACCCACTTACTGTTGGGGCAAGACCGGGATTATTATAGCATTCCGCGCCGTCACTAACCAATTTTTTCAAATTGCTCTCCAAACCCCTTGACAAGGGGATAAAGTAGTATTATAATATATCGAGATATATCGTGATACTATCTGATATATCAACGGGGAAAGGAGGTTGGAATGTTTAGAGGTTTGTTTAAAGATCGTGTCCGAGAGCGGTTATTCAAGGGGCCGTGGCGGGAGAGTTCTTTTCAGAAGGGGGACTTAAAATACGTTATCTTGGATCTGCTTAAAGATAAGCCGAGGCACGGCTATGAGGTCATCCGCGAGCTGGAGGAGATGTCGCATGGGCTTTATACACCCAGCCCGGGGGCGGTCTATCCCACCCTGCAGATGTTGGAGGAGATGGGCTACGCCAACGCTACCGAGAGGGACGGCAAGAAGATTTACACCATAACTGAAGAGGGGCTTAAATTCCTCGACGAGCGCAAGGATTCCGCCGATGAGGTCAGGAGCCAGATGAAGCACCGCTGGCACTTTAAGAATATCGGCAAGATGGCTATGATGATGAAGGAATATCACGCGCTGGAGCACATGTTGACGCAGGCCTTGCGCAGCCAGGACGCCGAGAAAATGCAGAGAATACGTGAGATTCTAAGCGATGCCTATAAGGAAATCGAAGCCATTATGGCCGAATGATTAGAGGTGGAACGTGGTCAGGAACGATATCAACTTTGAGTACGATGAAAAGAGTGGTGAGTATTATATCGTATGGGAGCCCGTGGTGGTGTGCGCGGGCAAGACCGAGCGCCAAGCCCTGGAGGATTTACGGGGGGCGGCGCACCTGGGTGTTGATACCTTAATTGACCTAAAATTAGCCAATATAAAAAAGGAGGACTAA
>SMTZ1_10003958_pt1 | contig 14901 bp, 15 predicted proteins | sample DeeMarSWOR136_30_FD_25667 | JGI IMG/M metagenome (IMG submission 25667)
CCATAGCGTTTCTCTCTCCCCAGGAGGGAGCTATTTTATAGATCGTTTCTCCAGTATCCAAACTCCTTCAAGGAGGGACCTTTACCAGACTGACGGAACCTTTTTAAGGAATATAGAAGAAAGCCGCACTCCTCTCATGGAAGAGTATACTCTGGGGAAAAAAGAACTATTTTCTGTTTCCACCGAGGACGGCTGGTCCCTTCCGGCTTACTGGATTCTCCCTCCCGACTTTGACGAGAGCAAAAAATATCCCGTGCTTTTCACAATATACAGTGGCCCGGGCTCAAGTAGCGTATCCAATTCATTCCCCTCCCTCTCTTCTCTTTACATAGCTCAGGAAGGAATCATCATATTCAGCGTTGACCACCGTGGTTCTGGTCACTTCGGAAAAAAAGGAATGTCTCTCATGCACCGCAGCCTGGGCAAATGGGAAATGCGTGACCTTATCGAAGCTGTTAAGTGGCTTCACAAAAAGCCTTTTGTCGACAAGAAAAAAATCGGAATCACAGGAGGAAGCTACGGCGGCTACACCACCTGTCTGGCCTTAACTTACGGAGCCGATTATTTCACCCACGGATACGCCCGCTCATCTGTCACGGACTGGAAGCTTTATGACACAGTCTACACAGAACGCTACATGGACAGGCCTTCTGAAAACAAGGAGGGATATGAATTCGGTTCGGTGATGACGCATGCTGATAAGTTCAAAGGGATTCTTTTCCTCTCTCATGGGGTAATGGATGACAACGTTCACATGCAGAATAGCGTGCAACTGATCGATAAACTCGTTGACCTCGATAAAAAATTTGAATTCATGCTTTACCCTGACCAGAGACATAGTTTTAGAGGCAAGAAGAGAACTCACTCCAACCGACATTATGTGGATTTCTGGTTCAAGAACTTTCTCAACCGCTGATATGCAGGGATTTGATTTATATTGTGTAGGTGTTTGATTTATCAAACACACATTTTTAATCATATAAAAATCTATAAATTTGATAAATCGAGGCAATTCGAATAATTACAAGGTGGGCTTGATAAATCAAGCCCCTACAGAAGAATCATATTCCTGCGCGCAGGAAACCTTGTTTTCTGATTTTCAACTGTGATACATTAAAAACAAGCTAAACAAAGAGGAAAATGAAATGAGTTTACTAGAAATAGCATTAAAACTTCTTATGGCTGTTGCCTTGGGTGGCCTGATCGGCCTCGAGAGAGAATCCAGCCATAAACCTGCTGGATTCAGGACAAACATCCTTATCTGTATTGGCGCAACCATGATGATGGTCCTCTCAGGGCTTATTTTCCAGGGAAAAGAAGGAATCGAGAATCACCTTTCGCGAATCGCTGCTGGGGTGATTACGGGCATAGGCTTCATAGGCGCTGGGACGATCATCCAGGCTGGAGGAATTGTTGTCGGCCTCACCACTGCCGCCACTTTATGGGCTGTGGCAGGTCTGGGCCTGGTTATAGGCGCTGGTTATTACTGGGTAGCAATCATATTCGCTGCCATAATCATCCTGACATTGGTCATCTTCAGGCAGCTTGAAGATCAATACCTGAAAAAATCGATTTATAAATACAACCTCAAAACGAAACACTCCGAGGACACGTTGTTCAATATCAAAGGAATAGCTCTTCACGAAGGTCTCAAATTCCGTGAGCTCAACCTCAGAAAAGAAGGGAACATCTCCGTCATCGACTTTACATTCCAAGCCACAGAAGAAAAGGAACAAAAATTCAACCAAAGCCTTCTCGGTCTGGAGGAGATATTAGAGATAAAGATTGCTTAGAAATAAACTTCTTCTTGCCACCTCAAACCAGGGGAAAGCAAAAGAGATCAAAAGCTTCCTGGGAGAATTGTCTCCAGAAATTTTTACCCTTCAGGAGCTGAACCTAAAAGAAACTTTTCCTGAACGCGGCAAAACCTTTGCCGAGAATGCCAGAGGGAAGAGCCTCTTCTACAGTAAACATTGGGAAGGACTTACCCTGGCTGAAGATTCTGGACTCGAAATCGAGCATCTCAAGGGAGCGCCAGGAGTTCTATCGGCCCGATTTTCTGGTCCTCAGGCAACAGATGAAAAGAACAACCAGAAGGTTTTAGAACTCATGAAAGGCGTGCGCTCAGAACAGAGGCAAGCCAGATTTGTCTCGTGCATGATTCTCACCCAAAAAGGAAAGATCATTAAGGAAATCGAGGAAACTGCCGAAGGTCTCGTAGCTTCCGAAAAAAGAGGCAGCTGCGGATTTGGCTATGATCCCATCTTCTACTACCCGCCTCTCGGAAAAACCTTTGCCGAACTCTCGCCTGAGGAGAAAAACAGGGTGAGCCATCGCGGCCAAGCTCTTAAGAAATTGAAGGAATTTCTTCTCGAATATTTCGACTCACCCAGGTCTTAATCCTTTTTCAGGTGAAGAGATAGGAAATCTTCTTTCTCTTATTTATTCTTAGGTTCCTCTCCAACGGTGATGAGGTCCTTTATTCTGTTGAACATTTTCTCTCCGATTCCTTTTACTTTCATAATATCTTCGATCCTTTTAAACCTGCCGTTTTTCTTCCTGAAGTCGATTATTCTCTGGGCCACTTTCTCTCCAACCCGGGGGAGCTTCTGGAGCTCAGCTAAAGACGCAGTGTTAATATTGATCTTTTTTTCGCTGGCCTTCGGAGCTGCCTGAGCCTGAAAAGAAAGAAAAGTAGAAAACACAAGGCCGAGGACAACGCTCAGAACTAAACCCTTGATCATAAAATTTTTCATGGTAAACCTCCTTTCAGTCCTTCTATATGCAACTTTGAGGCCAACATTTGGAGAATTGTATCTCCTTTATTTTCAGCGGATTTTAAACACGTCGCCTTAAAAAAAGTAAATGCTCGTTTACAAAAGGCACTTTTTAGGGGAAACAAAAGTTTACGGGGTCAGACTTGCAAAACTTGCATTATTTAACCTGGTGGAGCCAGACCTCTGAAACATAGAAAACTCTTATTATTTAATGAGTCCCTTGGTTCAGACCACTTTCTTTAAAAATTACGCAAGTTTTGCAAGTCTGACCCCACTAGGAGCGGGGGTGGCTTTTTTTGTAGACTTCCAGGAGCTGCCTTAGATCCAGGTGGGTATATTTTTGAGTTGTGGCTAAACTCTCATGACCCAGAAGTTCCTGGATCACTCTCAGGTCTGCACCCCTGCTCAAAAGGTGGGAAGCAAAAGAATGGCGAAGAGAATGAGGGCTGATCTTCCTCCGCAACGCCGTGAGACGGATGTATTTATCAACAATCCTCTCCACAGAACGAGAGGAAAGCCTTTCTCCCCGGTAATTTAGAAACAAAGCTTTAGCCTCAATATTGCCTTTATTGATTTGAGGTCTGCTTCGAATATAAAAGGTCAGGCTATCCTCGGCCTTCCTTCCGAAAGGTATAAGCCTCTCCTTTTTGCCTTTTCCTCTGACTCGAATCAACCTCTCTGAGAAATTCAGATCATCAAGATCGAGTCCTGCCAACTCGCTCACCCGCATTCCCGTTGCATAGAGTAGCTCGAGTGCGGCTTTATCCCTTAAATCTAAGGGCTGAGCCGTCTGAGGTAAATCCAGGAATTGTGCCATCTCATCTTCGGACAAAAAAGAGGGCACATGCTTTTCCTGCTTTGGGGTGGCCACAGCCTTGGCAGGATTGTCCTCCAGCCACTTTTTCTTGATGCAGAACTGGAAAAAAGAGCGAATCGCAGCCAGCTTGCGGGCCACGGTTGATTTTTTGTTTTGATTCTCCTGAAGCTTTGCCAGAAACCCACGAAGAACGACATTGTCAATCCCCCTCAACGCAACTTTTCTTTCTTCCAGATACGCGGCAAGCTGGAGCAAATCCCTCTTGTAGCTGGAGATAGTATGGGGGGATGCGTTTTTTTCGTGCTTAAGGCAGGTGAGAAACTCGATGATTTCCTTTCTCATTTTATTTTTTACTCAGGGTTTTTCACAATTAAATATTAAGCTTTGTCCTAAAGTGACGGGATTAAAGTGCATGGAGCAAAAAAGATTCCTCCATCGTCATTGCGAGCGTAGCGTGGCAATCTCAACCTTTTTTTATGAGATTGCTTCGCCCTTTCAGGGCTCGCAATGACAAATGTAACCAAAAATACATTTCATTATATCACGCAGCTTTGAGACAAAACCAAGCACCTAATTTAAAAATGAGAAAAATATGCAGGCTCATGCTTTCACTCTTTAGCCCTTCCCTTTTTTTATTATAATACCTAAAGGTCTTCTTCCTCTTCAGAAGTATCGTCCTTCTTTTCCCAAATCTTCTCCCGTTCCACTATCTCCTTGTAGCTGCATTCTTCATTGCTGCAGTAGAGAAAGGGATCGCCTTTTATGACATTTTTTCGAAGCACAAATTTACGACCGCATTCAGGACAGGGCTGAGAGATGGGCTCATCCCAGGTTGCATAATCACACTTGGGGTACTGGCCGCAGCCAAAAAAGATCTTTCCCTTCCTTGTTTTTTTCCTGATGAGTGTCCCGCCGCAGTTCCTCGGACAGGCGATACCTGTATCCTTTCTCTCTGTCTTGGTGTAAGTACATTGAGGATAATTCGAGCAAGCGATAAAAGTCCCGTATTTTCCCCGTCTTAAAACCAGACCAGACCCGCACTCGGGGCATGTTTCTTCCAAAGGCGTCACTTCTTTCTTAACCAAACTCTCCCTGTATTTACACTCAGGATAGCCCGAACAAGCTTTAAACCGTCCGTAACGCCCCTCCTTTATGACAAGCTGGCGGCCGCATTGCGGACAGACATCCTCCAAAGGAATTCCTTTCCCTTTCACGCCTTCGCTCTTCTCTGCTTGTTTTAAATCCTTGTCAAGGAAAGAATAATACGATTTTAAATAGTCCACCCAGTCCTGCTCTCCCTCGCTGATTCGGTCGAGCTCTTCCTCCAAACGAACCGTAAATTTAAACTCCATCAAATCAGCAAAATTTTCGAGCAAAAAATCAGTCACAAAAATTCCAAGGTCTGTGGGGATAAACTTCCCTTTTTCTTTAACGACATAAACACGACTGTGTAAAGTGGCAATGATAGGAACATAGGTGCTTGGTCGACCGACACCTCTTGCTTCCAGTTCCCTGACCAAGCTGCCTTCTGTATAGCGCGGGGGAGCCTGGGTGAAATTCTGCTCCGACTCGAGGTTAATGAGCGTCAGTCTTTCTCCTGCCTCTGCTCTGGGTAAAATCTTATCCTCCTTTTTCAGATTGGAGTAGAGGATAAAAAAACCATCAAATTTGATAACTTCTCCCTTGGCTGTGAATTTGTATTTCGAGGCTTTGATATCAAACACAGTCTCCTCAATCAGGGCTGAGCTCATCTGAGAAGCGATAAATCGATTCCAGATGACGCGATAGAGGTTGTATTCTTCCTTTTTGAGAAAAGGTTTGACGGCATCAGGAGGAAGCGAAAGCGTAGTAGGACGGATGGCTTCATGGGCGTCCTGCGCTTTTCTTTTGTTCTTATAAATGCGCGGCTTTTGGGGAAGATACTCTTTGGAATAATTATCTCTGATATACTTTCGTGCCCAGGAAAGAGCCTGATTAGAAACGCGAACAGAATCTGTCCTCATATAGGTTATCAAGCCCACTGAACCCCTGGGGCCGATCTCAAGACCCTCATAAAGCCTTTGAGCCACAGACATTGTCTTTTTCACCGGAAAACGAAAAAGGCGAAAACCATCCTGCTGGAGGGTGCTAGTGATATAAGGTGGAGAGGGATTTCTTCTTTTCTCTTTTACCTCAACTCTTTCAAGGTCAAAAGGCAGGTTACGCAGCTCAGAGACTGCGGCTGCTGCACTTTTCTCATTTTTTATTTTGGCTTTTTTGCCCTCTATCTCGGTGAGGGTTGCCTTAAAAGGAGGAGGGTTAGATGCTCGAAGCTCGGCTGTAATAGTCCAGTACTCTTCAGGAATAAAATCTTTGATCTCTCGCTCACGCTCACAGATCAGCCGCAGAGCGATAGACTGAACCCGCCCTGCACTCAGTCCCCTTCCTATTTTTTTCCACAGTAAGGGACTGATCAGATACCCCACTAATCTATCAAGAAGTCTTCTTGCCTGCTGGGCATTTATCTTGTTCTGGTCAAGCTCCCCTAAATTCTCGAAGGCCTCCTCCACCGCATCCTTAGTAATCTCATGGAAAAGAACTCTATGTATATTTTTATTAAAGCCGCCGAGAACAGTGCTCAGATGCCAGCATATCGCTTCTCCTTCTCTATCAGGATCTGCGGCAAGCAGCACTGCTTCTGACTGTTTGGCAGTTTTTTGCAATTCTGCGACTGTGCTTTTTCTTGCTGGAATGATTTCATACTCAGGCTTAAAATCGTGCTCGATGTCCACACCCAAGCTTTTTTTTGGCAGATCCCGGATATGCCCCATGGATGCTTTGACCATAAAGTCAGAACCCAGATATCTGTTAACTGTTTTTGCCTTGGCTGGAGATTCAACAATAACCAGACGCTTCCCCATCACAGTCTCCTCTGAAAATATTTCCCCGGCCTCTGGGAAACGGACCCCTTAAGTTCCAGCTTAAGTAGAATGGAGAGAATTTCGGATACAGAAAACTCTGTTCCTTCAACCAGGTCGTCGATATGGGTGAGGGAGTCTGAGCTGAGAAGCTCGAAGACTTTCCGCTCTTGAGGGCTCATCGAGGGAGGCTTCTCTTTCTCCTCTTTTTTCTGAGAAAGAAGTTTTTCTTTTAGAGGCGAAGCAAGTTCTTCGGCCACATCTTCCCAGCTTTCAACCAATTTTGCCCCTGTTTTAATAAGCCAATTTGCGCCCTGACTGAGATTAGAAGTGATATTCCCGGGGACAGCCATGACCTCTCTGTTCTGTTCCAAGGCTAAACGGGCTGAAATAAGAGATCCGCTTCTCTTTGTTGCCTCAACCACAACAACAGCCAGGGAAAGACCGCTGATTATCCTGTTTCGTATAGGAAAATGAAAGCCCAACGGAGCAGATTTCAAAGGAAATTCAGATACAACAGCCCCCTGCTCAATGACCTTATGAAAAAGAGCATGGTTTTCCCTCGGATAAATGTTTTCCAGTCCTGAACCCAACACGGCTACAGTTTTCCCTCCCTCAAGAGCTCCCCAATGAGCGATGGAATCCACACCGCGGGCTAAACCGCTGACAATCACGATTCCTCGAGAAGCCAGGTCTCGAGCTAGCTTCTCGGCGACAGCCCTCCCGTAAGCTGAAGGCTTCCTTGCTCCGACTATTGAAACAGCCGGTCCTTTTAGCGCTTCGATGTTTCCTGCACAATAAAGGACGAAAGGGGGATCAAATATTTCTCTTAAATATTCAGGGTAATTCTCATTCTCCAGAGTTAGAATAGTATACTTTTTTCTCTCCAGCTTTTCTATTTCTCTGCAGGCTCTATCCAGTATCTTAGAGGAAGTCAGGGCCTGTGCTTTCTCTTTCTCTACGCCTAAAGCAGCGAATTCCCGGCTGCTGGCCTTAAAAGCATCTTTAAGATTCGGAAAACGGTCAACAATTTTTTTGGCCGCTTTAAGATGCTCGGCCAGAACAAGATTTAGAGCAACCCAATACTTCCGGGTATCTTCCACCTTTAAGCAATGCAATATGTGGGAGGAATGGCAAAAATAGGAACGTGAGTGTAAGAGATCACCTTCTCGGTTGTACTTCCCAAAAAGAATCGTTCCAGCTTGGTCTGGACACAGGTGGAGATAACGATCAGGTCAAAGTGGTGAGTTTCAGCGTAATCAACGATTCCGACAGAAGCATTTATTGCTCGGTAGACTTCCTCCGAGACTTTTATATCAGCTTTTTCTCTCTTTTTTCGTTGCTTGAGTCTTTTAAGCAGCGAGTTAAACAGCTCATCCAGTACCTTGGGCGAAAATTCATAGTCATGAAGCTCGAGCACATGCAGCAGCGTAAGATCGGAGCCAAAGCCTTTGGCCAGCTTCCAGGCAAAATCCCTCTCCACTTCTTCCCGATCTGAAAAATCTGTGGGTACAATAATTTTCTTAAATCGAGGCTTTCCAGTCTTTTTCTTGGTCACAAGGATGGGAACAGGGGAATTCCTTAAGACCTGGTTGGCAACACTACCGATGAAGAGTTTCTCTATGGCAGACATTCCTTTTCTTCCGATCACGATTAAATCGACTTTTTCTTTCTCTGCAGTCTCGATGATCGTTTTTGAAGCAGAACCTTCTTTGACAATGGCTTTAAAAGGAATCCCTTTAGCTATCTTCAGCGCCGTAAGTTTGTTTTTTGCTTCTTCCTTTATAAAATTTAATCTCCTTACCAGGTCTTCTCTTATAACATAAGCCACATCGTAAAGAGCCGGAGAAAAATCAGGAACAACATGCAGAGCGACGATCCTGGCTTTGAAGGTCTTGGCAAAAGCCTCAGCATAAAGAAGGGCCTCCTGAGCTTCATCCGAAAAATCCGTTGCCCAGAGAATCTTTTTCAAGAAAACAGACATCATTCTCTCCTGTCAAAAACCTGACTCAAATTTCACGATTATTTTAACAAGAAAAAATAAAAACACAAGCAAAAATGGGGCCAGGCCGCATTTTTTTCATTTTTTCAAATATTTCCATATCATTTAATAAATGATAATGGATAATTCCTCCCACCTCATCTTATATAGACGAACAACCTTCTCACATTTTCTTGCAGCAAAAATCAATTTATTAAAAATTGAGCAAAATGGGGCCAGGCCCCATTTGGAGACATCGAATGGCAAAAAAAGACGAGCCAACAACTAGGCTTAGAGCAGACTTTTAAACCTAGAGGACGTCCAAAAAAGCAGCTTTGATAAGAAAAGGAAAAAATGCGAAAAAATGGGGCCTGGCCCCATTTTTATTGGCCCAATAGAATCGAGGCTTGCGAGAAAAAAGCTCCGGCTACAGCTCCGGTCATAAGACAGGCCAGTGTTGCCGCCAGGAGAGCTCTGAAACCCAACCGCGACAGGTCTTTCAACCGCTCCGGCACCAACCCTCCTATTCCTCCGACAAAAATAGCAAGCGATGCGATGTGGGCAAACCCGCAGAGAGCATAGGAAGCGATGATGCCCGAACGCGGATGCAGAAGAGTTCCCTCAGTTATGAGTTGAGAAAGATGCTGATAGGAGACAACCTCTGTGACGATAGTCCTCTCTCCGATAATCCTGGCAACTTCGAAGGCATCAGAAGGAGGAATCCCTAAGACAAGAGTAAACGGATAAAAGATATAACCGAGGAAGGCCTCGAACGACCACTCAAGATTTAAGCCGAACAAATCGTTGACATAGCCTCCGAGCCACCCAAAAATAATGTTAAGGAGGGCCAAAATCCCTAAAAACGCAGCCAGAAGAGCTATAATTCCTCCAAGATAACGAAGGCCGCTGTTGGCTCCGTTGATGATGGCCATGATAAGGTTGTCTTCCCGTTCATAATACGGCTTGACATGGACTCCCAGAGTCTTGGGTTTTTCCGTTTCAGGCATTATAAGCTTTGACATCACGACAGCAGCGGGCGCGGAAAGGAAAGAAGCTGAAACCAGATGACCGGCGATCGTAGGAAGCACCTCATGAAGATAAAGAACATAGAAAGCCAGCACTGTCGAGGCGATGGTTCCCATCCCAGCTGCAAGAATTGTGGTAAGCTCAGATTTTGTCATCTCTCTCAGGTGAGGCCGAACTACTAGGGCAGACTCGATGCCCACGAAAATGTTGCTCGAAGTACAGAGAGACTCAGCTCCGCTGATCCGCATCAGCCGGGTGAAGACATAGGCAAAACCCCTGATTAAGAGAGGCATGATTCTCAAATAATACAGAGCCCCGATCAGGGCAGCAAAGAACATTATGGTGGGCAGGGCCTGGAAAGCAAGGAAAAAACCCAGGGATGTCTCCCCGGCTTCGTTAGTCGCCCCAGGCGGTAACGCCAGACGGCCAAAGAGGAATTTTGTTCCTGCTGTCGCGCTGTCGAGAACTATCAAGACAATCTTGTTCACAAAAAGGAAAAATTTAACGCCAACCGGCACCCAAAAAATGAAAACCGCAAAAAAAAGCTGCAAACCAATTCCCCAAAGAACAACACGCCAGTTGACAACTTTCCTGTTAGAGGAGCAGAGCCAGGCGACTCCGGCCAGGATAAAGATCCCAAAAAAGCTGACGACGTTGTATATATCCATCTTTTAGCTAACCCTTAAAATTATACTGTATTATTCACTTCAAGCAGGACTAATTTGCGTTGAGACTTTTGCCCCCGGACAATTTTCACCCGGGAGGGAGGAAGACCGAAATGGGAGGCTAATCTTTCCACGACCTCTCTGTTGGCTTCACCTTTGGAAGGGGGGGCGGATACTCTAATTTTATACTCTCCAGAACTCACTTTCTCTATGCCGGGCTTGCGGGCGCGGGGTTGAACTTTGATGTTTAAATAGATTTTATCTTTCCCGTTCAAGATAAAGCCTTGCCCGCAGATTTTCAGTTAAATGCTGGTGATAAAGACAGCGCGTGCTCTCTCAGCTGATGAGCGTAATCTGCGAGAGTTACAACGATGAGTCGATCCACAAACCAGATCAAAAGAATAACAAGAATGGGAGTAATATCAATCCCTCCCATTTTATTAGGGGGAACGAACCTCCTTAAAGGTCTCATTACTGGCTCTGTTAAATGATAGAGGATGACCGAAACCGGATAGAGAGCCGGAACCCTGACCCAGGAGAGAATAGCCCTGAATATAACAATCCACATGTAGAGCCTCAACACAACGTGGATTATATCGGCGAAAGCGCCCAGAAGATTAGCAAAAAGAATCATTTTTTCATTCTCAGCTTACCAGCTTAATCTTCTCGGAGTCCTAATCCAAAATATTTTTATACTTGGCAAATAGTTCCTTAAGCTGGCTCTTGGTGGCGATATAACCGCTCAAGTACAGAGAGAGGTTCGGCTTCATGGGATCATTGGATTTTATGACAACATATTCTCTCATCACTCCTTTTCTTTTGTCGGGAGGTATCCTTATCTCTACTTCTGCCTCTTTCCCTGCTGCGATCTTGAGGGGAAAAGTAATCTTTTCACCGCCTGAAAAAAAAGAGGCGCTCTTGTGGGTGCAATTGACTCTTAATTCCAGCTCGCCTCTGTTTTTTACTTTTGTTGTGGCTTGAATCTCTTCGCTTTCCAGGACCAGGCCAAGGTCAATAGCGTAACGGTCCAGGAAAATTCTGGGCCTGGGGGGAATCTCTATCTCGGCTGAGACAGTGAGACGCGTGCGAGGTTGCGCGGGATCGTTTGATTCCACATCGATATATTTGCTGTTCTTGCCTTCAAATCCCTGGGTGTTATAAGTCACTTTTATCTCTCCTTCTTCCCCAGGGGCAATTTCCTTTTTAGAGAGGAGGGCCGCAGTGCATCCGCATGAAGACTTGACTCTTTTGATCACAAGAGTTTCGTCGCCCTCGTTCTTGAATACAAAGATATGAGTTAGAACCTTCCCCTGTTTCATCTTGCCAAAATCTTTTGACTCTTCTCTGAATTTAATTTTTGGTCCCTTGTCAGCGAATATAAAGCTTCCTGAAAGAAGAAGACAGGCTAAAATGAGAACGAGGGGAATTCGACTTTTTTCGCTCAATAGTCTATTCATTGCTTGCTCCTCTGGATTTTTATAAATATTAACATTTTTTCTTAGCGAGAAGCAAGTCCGGCCCCTTGAATCCTCCAGCCCTCTTTTTCTATAGAGCCGTCGATTCCTTGACAGCCAGTTTTCCCTTATCTATAATTTTAGCTGTGGAGACACTCCCTATTTTCCCAACTCTAGAAAATGGGGCCTGTCCCCATTTTTTGTTGTGTCGCAATTCTTTGCATTTTTTTCCTGTTTCTCTGATCCCGTTTTATATTTTTCATAACTCATGAAGAAAAAAATAACTAAAGCCTGCACCTTATTGCTTGCTGCATCTATCCTCTTTTTATCGGCAGCCAGAGGGGAAGAAGTCTTGAGAAAGCTTAAGGTTGTCACCGAACAGGCAAACATCAGGTTAAAGCCCAGTATAGGAAGCATAATCATCAAACAAGTCCCTGAGGGCTCAATCCTCGAATCAACCGGACAGGAGGGCGAATGGTTCTTGATTAAGTTAACACCTGACGAACTGGAGCAAGTCTCAGGTTATGTTCATGAAAGCATGGTTATCATTATTGAAGGCCCTCCAAAAGAGCAAGAGGAGCCTGAGATAATAAAAGAACAGGAAGAAACAGAAAAGCCAGAGGAGGAGGAAAAAAAAGAGGAAACGCCCCCTCAAGAGCCTGTTATTACACCCCCCTCCCAGCCTGTTGTCACACCACCTCCCTCTGTCAAACCTCCCAGATTCCTGTTTGATCTTGTTTTTTCCGGAGGAGGAAGTTTTATTTCTGGAGGAGATTTGAACGATGGCTCACAGGGCTTAGCTGACTACCGCAGCAATATCCTCGCAGTCCAGCCACAAGGACAGGCCAAACCAGCCCACCTGAGCTATATCTTAGGAGGAGAGCTTACTTTGGCTCTATCTTCTCATTTTTCACTGGGAATAGGTGTGGACTATTTTCTTGGAGAAAGGCAAAGCTTGGTCGAATTCCCAGATGACCCATCCTCTGAAACCCTCACCATCCATCCTAAGATGCAGGCAGTTCCTTTAAGGCTTGCTGTCTCCTTCTATCCCGCTCCCAATTTTTACGCAAAAATTGGAGTTGAGTATTACCTTGCCAAATGCGCCTATTACTACCGCTTCCAAAGAGAGGGCTCCTGGGAGGAATGGCGGGGGGAAGCTACGGCTCAAGATTTGGGAATTCTGGCTGGGCTTGGATTTGAGTTTGAGCTCACTTCTTCTTTCAATTTCATCATAGAAGCTACAATCCGCTACGCCAGGATATCAGGCTTTAAAGGAAGAGACAGGTCCAAAGATTCAACAGGCACTAACCTTATAGAAGAGGGAACACTCTATTTTTACCGGGTAGCAACAGCCGGCGAAGATTCCTATCCGCTCCTTTTCATCCGGGAGGATCCACCCACCGAAGCCAACGTCTTTGATCCCAGGGAAGCAGTCATAAATTTTTCTGGTCTGAGTTTGAAAACAGGATTCAAGATAAAATTTTAGTATTCAATTTGATCCCATTTTCTTCAAAAGCGCGATATGGTGGGCGTGTATTCCCCCGAACAAAGGGGAAATCTTAACGACTCTTAGGCCAGCTCCTTCAACTTCCTTATAAAACTCTTTACGAGGTATCATCTTTATCCTTGTCCTGCTACTCTTAATCTTTCTCCTTAGTTTTCTCTGGAGAATATGGAGTGAGTTCTTCTGATAATAAGAGAGAATCATCCAACCTGAAGTAGCCCGGGAAAATTCTTTAAGAATAAACTCCCGCTCTACTTTTTCATGGACATGATGGAAAAATCGCATGGAGAGAAGGAGAGAGAATGCGCCTTTTTTAAAGGGCAGGCCTTGCTTTGCATCAGCCACAACCCCTGAAAAAAAACGAGAGTGAGGCTGTCCGCCTTTCTCGCTTGCCCGTTTCACCATATGAAAAGATAGATCGCTACTCACCAAAGAAAAGTCCTTATCGAGAAGAATATTTGAGAAGCGTCCGTAACCGCAAGGGATATCTAAAACAAGGAGAGGACCGTCCCCTATTTTGCGGAGAATATTCCGCAGGAGCCTCCCTTCTCTTCCGTGGACGAGCCTCTGGTCAATTCCTCGGTACCTTTTCCTCTCATACTCTTCAACCTCATGTTTTTCAAACGGAATATTCGATGAATTTCCTTTCTTCATCCTTCTCTCTCTATTTTAGAGATTGCCGCGTCGCTCCGCTCCTCGCAATGACAGGTAGAAAATGGGGCCAGGCCCCATTTTGCAGTTGCCGCGTCCATCGCTCCGTTTGAAAAAAGGGCCTGGCCCCTTTTTTACTTTCTACCAGAAAAAGTAGCTTGTCCCCTTTTTCCCCTTTTTTCATTCTATAAATACATATTTGGGGCGGCCGTCAATTTTAATTCGATCGTCCTTTTTTATTCGATCGTATTTGAAGGAAATCTCTTCTCCATCCCGGCTCAGCACCCCCATAATTCGCCTCGGCAAAACATACTCACAGGCAGCACCACTAGTCCAACAGACAACAAAATTATTCTTGCCCTTGCAAAACGAAAATATCAGTGCCTCTGGATGCGGAATTTTCCCTGTAAAAGTGCTTCCTTCAAGGAGTGAGACCATGGTCTTCAGCGCATAAAAGCTGGGCCGCCTCCTCCATTTCTTCTTGCGGCTGTCGATAAGTCCGTAGCCCGGGGCCACCAACTGCCACCAGTAAATCCTCTCGACTAAACCGCTCGCTAAGCAAAGGATAAAATAGCGGACAAGATAGTTGGCCTGCTCTTCCTCTGTAACATTTGGCTTGCCCGAGGCAGGCGAGTATTTGCCTGTTCCTTTCAACGGCCAATTGAACTCAGTAATCCACAATTCACGCTCTCTCCCGCACGAACCATCCACCACCGCCTTCAGCAGGGCAATTTTCCTGGACGTATCCCAGCCATACTGCAAATTCTCCGGAGCCCCCATCCTATCAACATAAAGAAGAGAACTCACCTTATTAAAAGGGATGGCGTTCAAGACAGGAGGATAGAGATGAAACTCAAAATCAATCACCGCCGGCCCCACAAGTTTAACGCTGTATTTTTCAGCCAGAGATACGGCTGGAAGAGCAAGCTTCATATATTCTTTGTAGCTCCAGACTCCCCACTTTGTCCTGTTCCAGGCATGGCCTACTTCAAAAAATGATGCAGCTCTCCCAAAGCGGGAAAAAACCTCATCCACGAAGTGCTGCCAGCGCAAAGGATTGAAGACATCATCCCTTTGCTGAAGGAGAGCGACGGTAAGTTCAATATCGTGTTTCTGCAGAAGCTTAAAG